>JGI24022J15233_10009241_pt1 | contig 11088 bp, 9 predicted proteins | sample Ectturendosymbi2_FD_15233 | JGI IMG/M metagenome (IMG submission 15233)
CTGGCTGCGCTACTGTTACCTGCAAAACTGATAGCCTACTTTTTCATTCAAAATTGTTTTAAGTGTGATTACAACCATTACCGTGCTGTTGTGTTCGGCAACACACGATTAACTTTGTGACCGAAGAATGTGTCGCGTTTGTAAATTAGATATCTCATTGCTGTAGATAATTGACCCTGAACCCCTGGTACAGAGGCAGGAGCTAAGTATGGGACACGACAGTTGTGGACACCTTTGCGGAAAGTCACTACATAGTTAGTGCCGCTATACCAGGTAGTGTAGCAACTAATGCTGAGACCAAAAAATGCCGGAAATACGAATGACCTTCTTGACAATTATTACTTTCAACCAGTTGCATTCAAAACCACTGGTGTGCATGGCAAGCCCACTGCCCCCTTGTTGAGCATTATCGCAAAGAAACTTGTTGACATTTCAGGCGACCCCAGGGAGGGACAGTGGCTCCACCAGCGTCTATCTCTGGTCGTGGTCAGAGGGAACACTGCTAGCATATTGGCCTGTGTGTAAGTTTGATCTGATTTTAGCCACCTTCAGTGCATTAACCAGTGTTCCTGCCCGTCACTTGCCTCTCTTCAATGAATATCCATCGCCTTCCGAATGTCTATATTTTCTGTGAGCTTTATTGTCTTCAGTATGTTTTTTTATGCTTTCTGTAAAGACCCTGTGCAGTATTGTTTTGCTCCCCTCTTCAGCCATCCCGACTAACCTCACTTTGTTTTTCATTTGCCTAACACTACTGTGTTTACTGTTAAACCTTTTTGTAATCTGTCTTTGCCTCTGTCTGTCCAACCCCATTTGGGGTGCTATGTGCCTGGTAGAACACACACACAATGACGGTACTCCATCATGGTCTGTATAATTTCTTCTTGCTTGATATTTGCGCTTAACTTTTACTGAAGAAACTTGAGAGTTATTCTAGTTTTGATCGAGTCATGCTGGGGAGTTATTTGTAACGGGTCTCCCTCAGAGATGCTGCCATGTGCATGAATTTAATAAACGATTTTTGTTAAGCATAGTGATATCGTACGTTATTTTTTAGACATTGTGATTTTCTATTGTGCAAACACAACTGCATTTCCTGTCTTACTGGAAATTTTCGGAAGGGGTCAATAGGTTGAATTGAGTTGCAAAATGGGTCGCGGCTTGAAAAATGTTGAAAAACCTCTGGTTTTGGGCTTACGTTTACGAGTTACGTTTATGGATTAAGTTTCAGGTTTAGATTTGGGTCTAGGTTTAATTTTGGGTTTAGGTTTTGGGTGTTGGGTTTAGATTTTTTTTGTATAGGTTAATCTGAGTTTGGGTTTGTTTGGTTTCAGGTTTGGGGTTTTAGGTCATGTTACAAGGAATTTATGCTAATCCAAGTGTATCCCGTATCGTCCTTGTCATTTGACCAATCAAAACAATCGGATTCTCCTATGGAAAAATAACTCCAGCAGTGCTTTTGCTTCATGAGGCAAAATATGCCTTGTTAAACTTTGCAAATGCCGAAAGGCTGTCTATTTTGCCTCATGAGGCAAAAGCAATCCTACTACTATTATCCTTCAACCAATCATATTTGGCTGAAGGCAAAATAGCTTCAGTGGTGCTTTTGCCTCATGAAGCAAAATAAAAATTCATTATTTTACTTGGGTGGATCAGGACTGGATCAGACTGATGGTTTTCAAAAATTTTGCAGACCAGGACTGGATTGGATTCGATTTTATCAGATCAGGATTGGACTCGGACTGAAAAATTTCACAGTCCACTCATCTCTGGTAGCCAGGAAGGGTATTCGTGGGAGATATCTCTAAACGTTTACTTGCGTTTCCCCTGCATTTTGCGCCCAGAAAATGTCTTTGAAACATTTAATAAAAAGAAAAATCGTTCCTCCTGAAATGCATTTGCCCCAATCTATAAAACCTGGCTACGGGCCTGGTGGGAGGCAAGGATGTATGTTAAAACTCTTACTTATAGAGAATCCAGGAACGATAACAGTAGCTGTCATCGAAAAGATTGAAAGTTATTAACCTTTGTGATGTCCAGTAATTTCAACGGAAATTGCCTTTGCTCACATTTTCTTCTTTGTAAAAGCCCGCGATGTGTGCGTGACTTGCATTTGTCAATTTCAGTGATGAGCGACATAAGGGTTTTTCAATCTAGTTGAGTTAAGCATTCATTTGCACACTTTTATGGGTACTTTTCAGATCCAAGCATTGTAGTGCAATTTTTCCGTTTCGTTCGTTGAAATCGCTGATTTTCCAGAAAATTGTTTTCAAAGATTGAGCGCAGATTTGATCTAGTGGCTTTAACAAACAAATTATACTTACATATTGCTATAAGTCGCAATTATATCTTGATATACAAAAACTGACGTTGAAAACAACATACTGTTATATTGTCCAAGCAAACAAAGTAAACGACATTTTGCAAACGTTTAGGTAAACAATGACACCATCTTTAGTGCAATGTAGGTACGAATTGCAGTGAGTTTGTCGCAAGTTTTTTCTAACCAGTATGGAGAATGACGAGGTGAAAATCAACGACAATGCACAAAACGATCGTATTGACTATGCTGGCTTTCGTGTTTAATAAACCTGAGGAATATGCAATCGGCGAGACGCCTACAGAAGTCTTCCAGACAAAATCAAACAGAAGGTTGTGTTCAGTGCTTGACTAAAAAACGTTTGACACCCATGACATCAAATGTTTATGATATTCGCCACAGCTATTTCTTTAATCTATTTAATATAAAGTCATCCAGAAAATAAAATTTGTCAATGACAGGAAAAGAACTTTGTACTGCAAACGTAACGTAAATTTCCTGAATCAACTCTTCTGATTATTTTGATTTCCCCAACAAGAATATCTAAATTTTATGTCTTCTAGTTCACGACAATGAACTGTTGTTTCCAAATAGTCTTATAGCAAAGTTTCTTCTCTTTTAACAATTGAAAACCTTTGCTGAGTAATAAAATATAAGTGCAATTGTGCAGTTATCACAATTGTAGTGTTTTTACAAATTGCATCAAACACATTGCCATATATAAAATTATTACCTTGGAATACAGAAATAGTATCGCAAAAGGTGAAATGTACACGTGAATTTTAAACTACAAAAAAAACACGGTCAAACTGCATGCACATACTTCCGTGTGTGGTTCAACCTGACTTATGCAAAGTTTTTTTACTTTCATCCTGTAAATCTCTGGCGACCATCAAACATGAGATTCGCTTTGTTTATTAAGTTTTGATAATTCCATTCAACAACTTCCTAAGTGTTTTATTACATTTGTATCCATTTATTTTTGAAAAACATCTGTGTGAATGGTGAACTGCGGCTTCTGCAGGCCTTAGTGGGTTCATTTTTGGAGTGAGTTTTCCATGAAAACGCGGGAAATAAGCCAAGTTAGGATAATAATCACATTTAAAATTTCAAGGACAGATATGAATGAATTGTTAATGATTTGGAGAAGTCCCGCTAAAAAAGGAGAGAAGCCGATTTTTGTATGGGTAATTCTTGCCAAAAATGAAAAGATTTGTGCGAATAAGAACTTCCATGACGAACAAAGAAAAAAAAATCAAGTACTGGATTCAGCTGCACAAAGACTTTTCAAACATTCAGAGTGAAAACAGTTTCAAGAACGCAAGACTAAGATTTAAATATTGAGGTGCGATTTACCAAAAACTTAACTGAGCTTTAAACGCATGCCAAAGTTTTCTAAAAGAATCTGAAATGGGACCTGGATAAAATTGTACTCACTAAGGTTCAGTGTTGACGACATTATGTTTTTCAAAGCCAAAATTTAATGCTTCAGTCTTCAAGTCAAATGTGATAAAAACGTACAGCTTGTGTAATATCAACAAAAGCGTTCAAAGAAGAACCAACAAAGTTTGATTTTCTGCCCTTGAAACATCGTCTCTTTATCTGATGCAATATTTATTGACGTTACTTCTTTCAGATATTTTGCAGTTTTTCAACACTCTGCCAGCCTGTCCGGTTGAAATAAGCCCCAATAACCCATATGGATTCGTCTACTGTTACATCGGATCAACAACGACTGACAGAAAATGGACATTTCATCCACCTTCCAATCGCACTGACGTTGTTCTATCTTTGAAAATCATCCATTACTACAGTTGGGCAATTTCTACCAACAAAACGTTTATGCCTGACGGTAAGCACCAAAATTGGATTGATGGAGATTTGCAAGTCTTGTCGAAAGGTATATTTTTGAAACCTTACCCCACAGCTTATTGATTAGATCGAACAAATCTAGGCAGAGAAACAAAATCGATACGAACACGTATAATTATTCATGTCCATGCAAACAGCAGAAGTGATTTTTAACAATTTGTTTTATTTTCAACAGGAAACAGGCATATAGATAAAAGATCCGTGTGGTTGATTATAGCAGAACCTTGGTGCGGTTTATATGTGAAGAAACAAGTTGATTCAGACGTCACTTGTCGCCCAGGAATTGTTATGGACGATACTTGCACAAGTGAGACAAAAATCCGTCTCTCATGGCCACCAACAGTCAACTCAACTTTGAAAAATTTTGAGATGACTTTGCAATACGAATATATTTTTTCCCTTAACAATCAAAAACGTCATATAGTCCTGCCACATCTTCACCAGGTAACACTGAAGAAAAAAAAGAATCACTTCTTTGTTGATTTTATTGCTTTTCTATCCAAAATGCAACATTTTCAATTTTGAAATCGTGCTTCCTATTACGATGGACATATGCATCACATTTGTTTACTTATTGGAAGGAATGTTTGCATCAAGTTTATAGAAAAAGAGGTTTATAACAAAAAAATATTGTACTTTGGGTGAGTTTAAAATCATTCATAAAAACGCTTTGCAATGAGTTAGGGAATCGCTGTTATGTCATATTAGTAGACTTAACACAACCTTTCAATGTAGCTCCAGCTCTGCATTTTTTCCAAAGATATTTTTCATCTTTGCGGTGTGATTTCGTGAAAAACCTTGTGAATCAGAAACCTCTCCTGGCTGAAAGTAGGCCTATCCCTGGAAGGACTGCCGTAACACTTGCAAATGCTTTTCTATTTCAATGACAATGAAATATTTTTCACTTGGAAACTCTATTACTCTGTCAAGTTGTGGAAAATAATCTTAGCTTTATGATCCAATTTGACAAATACAGATTGAAAGTTTATTAGTGAAGGCAGGAGAGGCGAATTTCCACTTTCGGAGCCCTAGACTATTGAAAATTGGGGCCCCTTCTGGAATGTTTGCTACGACTGATGTCATTCAAATTAGCACTTAGGCCTACACATGCTCATTACATTCACTGAACAAGTTGTTCCAATTCATAAACATATTGCTTTATTCTCACTTCCTTTGATATCAGGACCAAAAACAGTCACAATGATACTAACGAAAAAGGCAGCGGTGAAGCTATCTGACCACTTCCTATTGGGCTATATATTTATTGAGTAGGCCTACATCACTGGCTTCGGGTAATCTGATAAATGGATTCAGGCGTTTTGTTTCAAACATCATACGTAACAATCACGGGTGTGGGAGGCGGGAGTGCAACCGCACCCCCAAAAGTTTTGAATTGGTGAAAATCCGGGCAAATTCCCGAAAAATCCGGGAAGAATCCGCTAAAATCCGGGCCAAGTGTGACGAATTTTAGTCAAAATATGTGCAAACCTTCGCAAAATCGCTGTATGTGCGTTAATTTTACAAAAATGACACCAGAATGAAAGTGAAGACGCTTTTTTTGAGGTCATTTTCTGTTGGAATATTTTTCAGGCACGTTTGCAGATATTTGGGCAAACGTTCTTCGCGAACCCAAAAAATTGCCTGTTCCTACACCTATGGTAACAATAACCAATTCTAAACGCCATATAAAGAGAATGCTCGTCGTCATTCGCTTCAATCATTCGCGTTCATTTTTCTATATAGACATCTTTTCTTAGTGGCATAGTAATAAAAACGTGTGTTGAACTATAACAAAAATGCAATGTAATTGTTTATGGAAATGCTGGAAATTGTTCTTACTCCCAATGTTTTGGGGCCCCGAACTCGGGGGCCATAGGCTTAATCCTTTTTAGCCCAATGGTAAATCCGCGCCTGGAAGGCAGATATCTCTCCCTATCTGTGATCTTGTTAGTCGGTGTTTCCAGAATGGAGGCGTTCAAGTCATTAAGGTGGCTGAATATATCTGCAAGGTATGCCAGGGACATAACAAACTCCTCATTTTTAAAGCGTCCTGCTATGCCACTTCCTCAGTGTCTCAGAAACTGCTCGACTTCTTTGCACAGCTCAAACATGCATAAGCGCTCCACCACGGCCTAGCCATATCATTTCTGTGTGGAAAAGATCACTGTGATGATCCCAACTTCACTACCAAAAACATTTGAAAAGACGGTGATTCAAGGGTTGGAATCTGATAAAATTTGCTGCACTCACAACAGTCGACAAACAAATTTTTTAATTTTCGTGGCATGTATGCCTGGGTTTAAATTTCCACGGTGTGTATCCTAGGAAAATTTTGGTGCTTCGTACCCCCTGTTTCAGAGCATTCGTACCCCCAATGGTACGTGTACCCCCGGTTAAGAACCAATGCCTTACACGCAATTGCTGATCTTAACAGAGCTTCTCACTGCATTGCTGCTAACAGTGAATATTTTGAAGTCTCTATAGTGTCAATTATTATGATGCTGTTTGCCTTCACATGTTAACTTCGATTACTTTCCAAACTATTTATTTGTTTTTGATTTGGATTGCATATGAGTGCTGCAGCCACAATTATGCACTACCCTGAGCCAACCAACCAAAGAGAGAGTCGAGCAAAGAACCCTCGGCATAACAGCAATGGAGATTCGACATTCTACTAGGTTCACTCTTCTGTAGCTGCTAAGAATTCAACGTTTTATGTGGCGTTATCATGTCCCCACATGGGCTTATTATAACAACAGCAGCATGAATTTGGATTTAAACAAGATTCGGTTTTCGTATTTGCATTGCCTATATAATGTTTGGATTGCATTTGAATCTGAAAAACTTAATTCACTTTACTGGTATCTGGAAAAGACTCAAAGTAACAACATGAGGCCCACTGCCATGATCATGATATGCAAATACTACATTAAACCACGATAAGGCAGTCCCGTGTCCAAGGGGCGAAGCACCCCTGCATGATTTCTCCACTGGAAACTTGTTTTGGACTTAGCTTAAAACTAGTTGTCATAGTTTTAAAAATTTAGACCCCTCTCAAAAAACTGTTCATCCGCCGTGGTGTCCCAAGCTGGTTACGGCCTGTGATAAGGTTTCAACATATTGTACCCTACTGACCCTTCACCGAAAGCAAATCTAAGGTCTTCCACTTTGAAAGTTGGGGACATTTGATCCTTAAAATGTAGGATAGCACAACTAGACAGTCAAAACAGAAAATTTGTGGTGGTCTTGATCACTACTGAAGCAAAAAATGCATATTTCTTTGTGTGCAAACGAACTGGGTTTGTTCATCAGAAGCTCAGTGATTTTGTAAAAATGACTCTGACTCGAGTCAATGATTGTCACCCGAGTCGAGTCATTCTGTGAAAAACGTGACTCGAGTCGAGTCACCATTTTTCTTAACGTGATTCGAGTCGAGTCTGAGTCCCGAAAAATCGTGACTCGAGTCACGCTATCACTGTCGATGGTCCATCTTATGCAATATGTTGGCAGTATCTTGCACTCGCCCACTTCTCAGAGGTGTTCGGACTCTGTTTTTTTGACTCCGCATCTGATCTTGTTTGGTAAATTTTGAATCCGCATCCAGTCCGACTCCGCTACTACCATGATGCAAGCAGTCCGACTCCTGTTTGACTCCGCATCAACAAAAGTCATGCATATTCCACATAATATCAACTAAGTGAGCACCATTTTACCTACTTCACTGCAAACACTCTTCTCACAACCTTTTATATGCTTGACTTGAATTGATGCCAGAGTCTATTTTGCCGCCAAGATTCTGGCGACAACAGGCTTGGCAGAAATGAAGTTAACATAAAGGGTAAACCCTCAGCCTAACCCTAGCCTTAACCCTAACCAAATGCCAACGCTAGCCCTAACCCTAAAGCTAACCCAAACACTAACCCTAAACCTAACACCTAATCGTTGACTTTGGAAAGTTTTGAAAAAAGTGAAAAATAAGAAAAGGGAAGTCGACAAGGTGAGAGTCGTACTGAAAAGCAATGGCATACCAGATGTGAAGCATAACCGCTACGCTATGAGCAGCACGTCGACTGCATGACAAACTGACCTTTTTATTCGAATTGCATCATGCCACAAGACCGAATGTTTGACTGGCGGCACAATAGCTCAAGCCGATCTGTTAACGTCAGAATCTTGGCAATAAAATAGACACTACCTAAATTGATATTAAAACATATGAAGCATTGATATAGGCCACTGCCTAGGGTCTCTTACCTATATGGACAGCAGACCAAATGCAAATCTAACCCACTAAACAATTTAATTCGGCCTGGTAAGACATTTTGTCAATTATGAAATATGATATATCATCAAAGAACTTGTTAATTTAGAATGTAACATATCCCAAAACAGTGACATATAATTGATGTACAATCATCGCTGGTGAATGAGTAGCCTAAGCAAAGTCATGCCAAATGTCACTTTTCTCAGCAGCATGAGGCTTTTCTGACAGCTCTCCATCCTTTAGCAGCTTGCACAGAGTTGTGTTCTGCCATAAAGCCTACACTACTTGGGACTACTAGCTAGGCTACTGTATAATGCAATGTTGCGCTTACACAGTACAGTAGCCTACCTGAACTTTTCAGCACTTTCTGGAAAAAGTCGCCTAAACATGTCTTAAAAACGCAATTCCAATAAAACTGATGCAGGAATCTGATATATATATGCGTAGGGCGTGTAAACCTTTATTGGAAAATCACAAATGTAACACAACAGCTAATCCAAAATACATGGAATTGTCAAGAGTAGTTCGAAAACAGCATAGTTTAATCTGTCATTACACTGCCATGTCTTGCAGCCATGAAAATAACCTTTGCATAAATCACTCATGCATTGCATCTGCGTAGTGTACTTTTCTGTCGTTGTGTGGAACACTCTGCAAGACTTGCAAAACTATAGCAACTATAGCAAGTTGTTGGCAATTACAGGCACGGCTCAGTCTCACAAACCATTCTTCATCAGCAAATTGAAAAATCCAAATCCAGTCCGGATCCGGTTCTTGTTGAGAAAACCTGAATCGGGATCCTGCCGGATGCAGCTGGTGTCCGGGTCCAAAAAATCCAAAATCCAGTCCATGCACACCTCTGCCGCTTCTCTCGGATATTTGTCTATAGGGGAATTACCTTGTATTGGTAAAACTTGTTGTGGAACACAGATATGGTGTAGGCCTGAGCGCCGTCATGCTGATTCACCAACTTTTGTGTTGCATCCCAGTGTTTCTGCAACCAGTGAATGACATTCTTTGTTGTACTTTAATGCTTATGTCTTAATTTGCTCGAAATTTCCTCTGTCGTACATAAATTTCGGAAGATACCGTGCTGTACAATGTGGACCTCAAGGAATGAAAAATTAATTGATAAGAACAAGAAGGGTCTCAATTCTGGGACTCATGACTGACATCTGAGTTATGATGTTGAAGCTCCCTGTTGTCAGATAATTACTATTCTTGAGTGTTGTATAAAATTCGTAATTTTCTCTTATAGGCTTATCAACTGAATATTAATTATTAAAATGCTTTTTTTAGTCATCTGCTGTCATTTAAAATACTGCATTGTTTCATGGTATACAATACATACAGGTGGTCATTCCTTTCTGCAATTATTACTAGAGGTTTTGCACAAAGCTCCAAGGCTCTACATATTACTAATCATTACATACAATTATTTTAGACATCATATTACGCCTTTGTATGAATATGGTAATTTTCTAGGACTTCACCAGGCAGATGTATTTTTTTTCTTCAGTGGAAGCAAACCTGCGTTACTCAGTGCACTCATAAAAAAAAACAGGAAAATGGTAGCACAGAAAAAACAAGAAAAAACAAAAAAAAACAACAACCATACACAGTTGACAGTAACAAAGCACAGAAGGAAAATAAAATAAAAAACACAATAGACATGCACACAGGTGAAGGAAGCGAGCAGTAATAACATAAAAGTTACGAGGCAGATAGCAATACATTTTAACACAACATTTCATTACAGAAAGGTAGTGTCTATTTCACCGCTGATTTTGTTTTCTAGCGACAACAGATCGGCTGGGGTTATTGTGCCACCAGTCTGACGCAATTCGAATGAAAAGGTCAATTTCTGTGTCATGCAATCAGTGTAGGCTACTGCTCATAGTGAAGTGTAGTGGTTATGCTTCATTTCTAGCATGCCATTGGTTTTCGGTTCGAATCTCACCTTAGTGACTTTTCTTTTTTTGTTTTTTTAAAAACTTTTCCATTTAGGTGATTAGGTGTTACCTTTAGGGTTTGGTTAGGGATTAGGGTTAGGTTAGCATTATAATATGGTTAGGGCTTTGGTTTAGCATTAGCCTAAGGATTAGCATTTGGGTTAGGGATTAGTGTTAGGGTTAAGGTTTAGCGTTAGGGTTAGTGTTAGGGGTTTCCATTAGGGTTAGCGTTAAGAGTTAGTGTTAGGGTTAGTATTAGGGTTACAGGTTACTGTTACACTTAGGGGTTTGCGTTAGGGATAGGGATTAGTGTTTGGGTTAGGGTTTATGTTTAGGGGCTAGGGTTTGGAGTTAGGGTTAGGGCTTAGTTTTTGGGTTTATCTTTTGCTTTTACGTTGTTTCTGCCAAGTTTCAGACTGGCGGCACAATAGCTCTAGCCAATCCATTGCCAATGGCGTATTGGTGGCAAAATAGACACTGCTTTACAGAAACAAGTAACTGTGGCCGTCAGGAAAGATCGTGTCTTTCAGGTGATCATGGGAACACTCTCCCCCAGTGAAAACATGTGGCACCCGATATTGTCACAACAGAACCTAGCGACGAAGGAAACCTTTCACTAGGCTCTGTTGTGACAATTTATTCAACTAAGAACACATCAACATCTGCAGCGCAATACAACA
>JGI24022J15233_10009242_pt1 | contig 11086 bp, 7 predicted proteins | sample Ectturendosymbi2_FD_15233 | JGI IMG/M metagenome (IMG submission 15233)
GCTTGATCTATTTTTGGATGTTTTTACTGCGAATGGCACAATTCGCAATCCAAAATTTTGACTGACTTTTGGTAAAATGCCATAGCTTCTGCGCATTGCGAGAAACAAGATCTATAAAAGCGGCTCTCAACCTTTTAAGGTCCCGGACCAGCTTCCCTAGGTGCAAAAGTCCTTGAGGATCCAAATTACTAAAAAACTACAACGACAGTGAAAACTTCACGATGGGCTTAATTCCAATATTACATGTTGACACTGCTTTATGTAGGTTTTTCTACGAGACTAGGAGTCTTCATATTCATAAAAACATTAAAATTATTCTCGGACTCAACACGGTTCGGGGACCCGGGGTTGAGAATGGCTGCTCTGAAACAAATTAAATAATATATGAAAACCTACTTGTTTTTGTATCAGTGTAGTCTCTGAGTCAAGTGGCTTTTGCAGCAATTCCTAACATTCCTAACGTGGGATTACTATCAAATCGTCTGCGAATATTCCGAAAGAGAAGTTTTTTTTTCTTTCTATATCTATGGGAAGTTTTTCTCTAGCAATATCACAAGTCACGGTAATCATCTTGTAGAAAGGTTAAAAAGTTTAGCAGCAATTTTATAATGTTTCATTATCACATCAATTCATATGTGTCAAACTCAAGGCCAGCGAATCAATTATGTTGACCCGTCGGACGATGTTTAATTATTATTACAACTGGCCCGCACTTATAACTGCACGCACCACCATAATAATGCAAGTCCCACAATGCATTGCAAGTGCGTATATGTAATTTTGCCAACTGATTTTGTTTATGTTTTACTTAGGTAATTCAATGACTAATGATAGTGCAATAAGGCTCTNTTAGGTCCAGGTTCAATATGTGAAATAATTTCAAGTNTTGAACAAACATTGAACCAGACNGGCCGTCGGCTTGCACCAAATTTTTTATTTTGGTCCATTGTGAATTTCAGTTTGACACCCCTGCTTTAAATGGTATTCGACGAGCATCAGTGATATACCTTCAAAGATTTTGAAAGAAATTAAGATTCATTATAATGCGTTTCTTTCTTTAAATGCTCACTTTCTTCTGCAGCTCCAATCAGGCTATATACATAAAATGCTAGAAACGCCTTAAAATTTTTGCATCCTATGAACAAACGTTTTCGGGATAATTTTTGGTGTTGTGTTGAATGCAGTCCTTCTTGCATAAAAGACATATTTAGCTTAAGTGATGTTGCTTAAATAAAAAATGTATCAATATTAGAAGTAAGAGTTTGCTTGTTTTATGAGAAACAATTAGGAGTAGATTTATCAATTGGGAAAGCAGGCAATTGAAGTAGGAAAGGTCCCAATAAATCTAATTTATCATGCAAGAATGGTAAAATCGTAAATTGGTTGATTTCTATAAATTTGGGGAAGCACTTTTGAGTTTACGCAAGAGTTCTTGAATAAATGAGCCTTCCCACAATGCACTGTTAATTTTTCTCTTCAAAGAAAATATTTATGAGCACTTTAGGGGGTATACATTTGCAGAAAAGATTTGCATACGTCCTGCAAACTAGAGAGCTTTGCATCTTTACCTCACAACTCTTCGCTTAGGGAAAAGTGACAAAAAGACGCTTCCAAAGACTTTTTTTTATCCAAAATGTTAGAGGAAAGCAGGAGTTCGAAAGCAGACAAACATATTGGAACGTTGTTTTGAAAAGTGTTTACGTGCATATTNANCATTATTTAAAAGCTACAAGGGNATTTCATTTTCCACAACGTTGGAAAAGTTTTTCTCTACTGATATATTTTATGGGATTTTATTTAGATATTTTTTTCAAAAGTNCTTTAATTTGCTTCATTTCTATGCCAAGTTGCAGTGGATAACCAGATATACGACGTNTTGTACGGATTACCAGGTGTCATCTACAAACGCTTGTTTCTTGACTTATAGTTCTTCGGCATATCAAAATAGTCAGAAAAAACGCTGGTTGTTCATCTGAACAGGCAATTGAAAATTGAACAACTAATCACTTGAACGAAAAGAAGCGTTAGACTCTCCAGTACCATTCACAAGATGTGAGTGCAAATGTTCTGTGCATCACTTTAATTTATATTATATCATTTCAGTAGAATAACAATCAAATACATCTGTTCATATGTTTATTTTAACTGCATCATTTTTCAAGGGCTTTTGTAAATAAGTGTTTACTTGAAAGCCATTACAAAATGGCGCGTATTAGACTTTGGTCCCAGCAACCAAAAACATTGGCCTAGACAGTTGCTGAAACCCTTCACGTTTTTAGGTCTTATATATAAGGCAAAACTGAAAAAAGCTCAACAAAAAAACGAGCTTGAAACATGTGAAAAAATCTAGCTTCACTTTAACAAAAAGGAAAAGAGGTCGTTACCGCAATTTTCACGTCGCAACATCTTGTCGGGGAATTTTCTGCAGCGGCATCTTTTTCAAGTAAATTGAAAGTTTTGACACAGGCACGAGGTTTTTCGTGAATTTTTTGATGTTACGTCCAATGCGGCACTTGAATCTCTCGGCACTGTTACTGAAGTCGGGTTTCTTCGTTGGGAAGTACTGATGTGAAGGTAGAAGTGCTATTCAGTCCACGGTCTAACTTCAGCATGAGCATTATTGTCAAACTCTCGNTATNAACCCAAAAGCTTGTCTGATTACAAACACAAACGAAGCATTCCAGACCCTTGAGTGTGGATTAGAATGAGTTGGTGAAANATACTTACGTATGTGTGCAGAGAACTGTGGACGGTTAATGATCTTGGTTGGCAGAAACCTTTGCCGCAAATTGAACACTGGAACGGCTTTTTATCGCTGTGCGTGTATCTGCGCATACCGTTTGATTGGTTAATTATTGACCACACACCTCCAACAAAATAAACCGTTGTGCTGGGTTACAAAGAACTCCAGAATTGCTGAAACATTTATGATGTTTTGCTTGATAGCTCAGAAAACACTCGATGCAGACAATGTTTCGATTAAATATAGGAAAACACGATGTGATCTTATAAGTGTCAATCCTTATGCAAAAAATTTTGACATATCTAGTGAATGACAGTCTTAATGATTGGTTACATCAATATCACTTGGCATGCCACGTTAACAATATCTATGTATTATGTTTCAAGGCATGTTTCAATATGTGGTCAGACTGTGTGTAAAAGTTTCAGAAAGCACCACTACATGGAAATATTTTATGGGAGCATTTACACAATTGTACGAAAACATGTATACTTGGCGAATTCATTCATCAAAAATGGAGATGCTGTCATCAACTTGACCTTTATAAACATTTTGCAATTTGCGAAGAACAATTTTGTGCACAAGTAACTGATTGAAGTAAGTCGAAGATTCAACGCTCATTGCCTTACACGAAAAATCTGAAGTTTGCTTTTCACGTTTCTTCTTCGGTCACAACTGTCGGTTTAAATTATATCTACAATAAAATGGTTCGCAATATTCCTCCGGGTTGTCGGCAGTATACTATTTCCTCACTTTGCAAACTCGCAAGGGTTTAGAACAAGATGAAAGAACGTGACGCGTTTAAGCAACTGCAATAGATTTGGCTTCCATATTTCATCAATCTCAGTCTTGGCACAGTATGTTTGGGGAAAGAAGCACACTCATATCAGACCCACACTGCAACTAACAACCATATAAACACTGGGACATTAGGCAAGACACCTGGCCAAATGTAATGTTGATACGTTAGACATGAACAGAAGTAGACATGACGCACTGACTGATTGATGGTTTGTCAGCCTTGTTTATTTATTGGTTTTAAACGGTATTTTTCTGACTGTCGACCGGTGAATACAAAAGTTGATCAAGTTCGTTTTACCACATTTTGACTACAACTTCATTACTAACAGCTTCACTCATTACGTCTGGTAGAGGTAGGTTTGTGGATTGTGGTACACGTTTTGCCAAAATAGTTTGACAACAGCCACCTGCATGCTGCATTACCCTAGAGAAAGCAACCTCCTTGTATATAGCTAATCTTCCTATCGACAGTGACGCAAACCATTTTTCAACTTTTTATATTTGTTTCAACAACCACTCATGCTGCCATGTATTAGATCTGTTACCACAAACTAGCCGTAGATAGCAGGACTATTATGCATGTACTCTAAATGCATGATGCTGCGACGCTGTTTCAACAAGGGGCATCATATCTACTTGATTTACAACGTCTACTCACATGTTCAGATGCTTTCAGGAGAAAATTTGTAATTTTGTCATAGTCCTGTTCCAGTTATTGTATATGACTGAGGTAAATGTGTGTGAAGTTTGCTCAGTTGGAAGTATTTCGATGCAAAATGATCTGAGACAAAAAATTGATACTGTGGTTTTTGCAGATCAGCAAACGTTGACACATCTGCCTTGGCATGACTTGACTCCTATCTGCATTGTTGCGTTTGTCTTGAATCTCACATGAAGAAACGTTTAGAGAGTACCGAGCACTTTAGTGCAGAACCAACTTCCCTAATATCAGGTAGAACTGGGTTTCTTAATCGGGTCACTCGGTCCCCAAGCGCGCCACGGGGCGATTCTCCAGAGACCTTTACAAAATACTGCAGCTCTGCCGTGATATTGCAAAACCTTATTGATGAGCATGGGGCCACAAGTCTTGACAGTCTTTGGAAGGGGACTACAAAGCATGAAAGTTTGAGAACCACTGAAGTAGAATGCGGAACTGTCGCCAGAAAGTCGTCAATAGGGTGACTTTGTATTTATGCGGGGGGGAGCTTTGCGTTCGTGCAGTGGGGGCTTGACATTCAAATTTGACAAATATTCCACTAGTCTATAGTGTTTCATATTTCTATTTGGGGGAACTTGGAGCTTTTTTTGTGGGGGCTAAGCCCGCCAAAGCCCCCGTGGCGACGGGACTGGTAGAATGTCAGTTTATTCAAACGCACTTTTGGATAGTTGCCGTCACGCAGGCTTCAAACTCAGCCCTCCAATATGAGACCAGAAAGGTCGAAATGGCGCCCACTGGAGATTGAGTGGAATACTTGTTATGCATTGCTTTTATTGTGCGACATCGTGGTGCAATTCATACAAAGCTAGTTATCACAGCCTTGCACAGGTTCATATAATAATGTGTAGAGCAAGGCAACAATCAAGTCTGAAAAAACAAGCACTACGAGTTGGGTCTTAAGAAAACGTGTTTTTTTAAGCAACCGTCAAACTCAAAACGTTGCAGGATTTTTTTACTCAGATTCGGAGAAAAACGAATGACAACGTATATTATAGTATAAATCATTGGTTTTTGCATTGTTAGGTTTTAGCATGACTTTGAAGTTTCAATCTGGTCCAAGGTATCATTATTTCCGGCTTCGGTAACAGAAGTTATGATATATAAACAGCAGATATCAACAAATCATGGTTGGTCGGAGTTTACAAAACGTCGTTGCTATTGGTGTGGGGGCGGAAGAAAGAAGGGGGACAAAAAGAAACGTAATAAATACCGAGGCATTTCTTTCCTTGGCTTTCCTGGAAAATTATATTCCAAGTGCCTTGTAAAAAGACATAATTGAACCTATGTTGGAGGATACCCCTGGATGTAGCACTACAGACAAGCAAATGTTTCAGAAATTTTGGGAGTAGTCTAAAGATGTCTAGGCTTGTTTCCTTGAACTCGAAAAATCTGGTCCTTCGAGAAGGGCTGTGGGAGTGTTGAAGAAGTACAGTGTTAACGACTGCCTGATACTGGCCGTCACGTCATCGTATTCCTGCTAAGAAGTTTGTGTCCGTGTCGGCGGCGTTAAATCACAACCCTTCATCGTGGGTGTGGGAACTCCGAAAAGGATTGTGCTTTCACCACTCCTCTTCACAGTCTATATGAATTGGGTAGACGGTCACAGCCGAGTTGACGAGGGTGTCAACACTGGAATCTGCAGGATCATCACCATTCTGCGCCGATTTAGAGCTGCTTGCATCTTCTGAGCAACGTCATCAGCGTGCACGTGATCGGTTTTCAGCTGCGTGCAATCAAGCTGCAACGAAATTTAGCCCTAAAAAGACCTGAGTGTTATGTCTTTCCAGAAACTCTTGCCGGTGATTGCTAAACGTAAGAAGTAATGCACTGCAACAGGTCTCGAAGTTCAAGCATCTCATGGTGGCATTCAAGGACACTGATACACGGATTGGTAAAGCAAACAGAGTATTGTGTGCTTTATCGTTCCATGTTCACAAAAGGGGTACATTCAACCACAGCAAAGCTGTTAGTTAATCGATCTTTGCTCCAATCTTCACCTGTGCTCATGAATCTTGGTTAATGACTGGAAGACTGCAATCTCAAGTACAAGCAGCAGAGATGGGATTTTTGCGAAGATCTCACGGCGTGACACTTCGCGACAAAGTGGGCAGCAGTGACATTCGTAAAACCTTGAGTATCGAGCCACTTCTCCAAATCCACAGATCCTAGCTACGATGGTCTGGCCAAGTGACCCAGAATGCCACTAGAAAGAATGGCAATGCGAGTTATGCTGGTTACACTCACGTGAAAGCAGTCCAGAGGTCGTTCAAAGACCAGCTGGCGTGATTGAATTTCTAACCTGGCCTGGCCCTGTCTTGGTGTGGAACGAGTGGAGCTGTCATAGGTTGCAGTAAAACATGAGGTATTTAGGGCTGTGCCCCCACGACCCTCCCCAGAGGAAAAGTGGGTGTGAAAATGAATGAATGAGTAATAACGAAGAGTAAAATACGTGACAAACCTTGCATGTTAAAATTTTGAAACAGTTTTTGTTAAGCATTAACCAATTTGAAACTAATTTCAAAAAATGCAAAGAAAGACTTTTTTTGAAATGTTCCCAAATTGATAAAATCTAAATCCTTATAGAACGGGAGCATTTTTCAAAATATCAAGGATCATTTTTTCAAAAAAAACAATGAAGCAAGTAATTTGGCACTGCAATGTGAACTCAGTAAATATTTTGCTGATTGCGCAAACATCATTACTTCTTGCTCAAAATGTTCTGTTAACGTTATATCGAAGTAAATTCTGTTTTTGGTAATGTTTCATTGGCTAAAGTTTTTTTGCACAGGCAAACAAATCTTCCTGAAATCCTACAAACTTTAGCTGCAAAGATGTTTTGGATTTGGATGTTAACCTTGTTGCATTTGGGCTGAAGTTAATGCTCTTAACAGGATTTAAGAATTCTTTTGTTTCCACCTATTTCGATGTAAAATTTGACTTTTTTTGATCAACTCAAATCGCTCCTTGTAGGGAAGTTATTGCTTTCCTGAGGAGACTTGAATGCACTAGTATTTAAGTTATAGTTATTGGTGACCAACATCGTCACAAAGTTTTGCTTTATGTCGAATTTTTCGAATAAGATTTAAACTTTTTTGAAAATTTTTATATCACTTATAATTTCGCAGATTTCAACAACAAACTCTCTACTGCAGCAAATAGGACAGATACCAGCGGTTCAGTAACTTATGGTTCATTGCACATGCTGAAGAAATGTCAACCAGAAAAAGTTAATCTAAAGTTCGCAGATGCTTAAAGACTTGAATAATACCTCTAGTGCATTCAAATCTCCTCAGGCTATGGCTAATTGATGGCAAGGTCCGAGACATGTAATTTTAAAGGTAGCCTTACATGCGGGACGCGCAGTTGCGTTATTAAAAGAGAATGGCATGCACTTTTTTATCTGTTCTTCAACCTTCTTATCCTTGACAGAGCAACATAGTTATGTGTCACACCCTAAGTTCAAAGCAGAGGAGCGGTTTCTTTTTATTTACTCTGGACACGACAAACTCTCATTTTAACCCTGTTAAAGTGTAGCGCACTTTGAAAATGTAATTTCAGTTAGTTGTCGATGCCAAGAAAACCTATAGGTTTCTTACCAGGGTAAACCATGAGCTTGAACATAATGAGTTGATTTCCAATGAATCGAATACTATCATTAGGATTTTAAACTTTGATGAAAAGAGCGTTACTTATCCAATGGATTACAAACAGGCTTTGTTCTACTTGTTCGACAAATGTTCTTTTCTTATTATGCTCTCAAACACGGTTGAGCGATTTCACACAACGTCGAATAAACGCGGCTTGATCTGTTTGAACGAGAATTCGAAGATCACACTTTCTTGAAAATTTAATGTAGTAATCTCTCGGTTTGTTTAAGTGGGCCATAATAATCTATATGATGTACTCTACAAACCTTTTTTACTTGAAACCTGTTTCTGTTAACTTTACCAGAGTGGATCATTGAAAAACTTAAACGCTATTTTCACTAGCTTATTGAATCAAAAGGTTAATTGTGGAAGAAAAACCTGGCACCCTTTTGCAAACTACTCAACACGCACCACCTTTTTGTATCAAGTTGGGCTTCTAAAATACAAATAATTAAAATGACAAAATGCTCCTACAAGAAATATAGATTTGCTTTTGTTTTCGTCCAAGAGGAAGTTGCTCAAATAGAAAAAGTACAGGTCGTGAAAATCTGATGACACTTTAATGAACAAAAATATGTCCTTTCCTTAGGAAGACACAAATTTATAACAAACTCAAAACAACATTAGCTTCATTGCCAATGATTAATTTTTATTTACTCAAATGTAAATCTCCTTTTGTATAGAAAATTAACAATCTTGCTTTCATTAAGATTCAAATAATTTTTAAGGGGACGGATTTTTACATCAAACCTCAAGCGCTTGTTCAATTTTTCGGTATGCGTTTGGTCATGCTTTCAAAGAGTACAAAGCATTTTGTCGTCTTTTGTTCAAAGTGGAGACATGACTGAACCTTGTTTGACGTTGTTTTAAGCCAAAGCATGTTTTCGTAACTACACCTCAAGTGGGAGAAGTAATGTTGTGAGCGAAGCTACACTTCACCTTAACCAAATAGCTGAAATGTGATAGACTGTCGAAAATATGTGATTTTTGTTTTCGAAGTTCAGTTTACAAAGCACGATGTTTGTTATTCGAATATAACTTTGAGAACACTTTACAAATTAATCAGAGGCCTAAGATTCAACCAAATGCTTTCTCGATTTAACAGCAGCAAACAAAATGGTTTCTATCGCAGTATTCTGGTCGGGTTTGACTTGTTGTTTTTCAGATCACTTGTGCAGATATCTTATCTTCCTTGATTTGCAAAAAATTTCCGTTAGGATGTAAGAAAAGGTTCTGCTTGGATTTATCCAATTAACAAAATGTGAAAAAGGTTTTACTAAAAATCGTCTCGAAATTTGCACAACATTCATCTAACAATCAAATCTTACTTCGTTAAACAACGACACCATCAATCAGTTCTACTGAAATCCTGGCATATTTGCTAAAAAACTGCATTGGCTGAAATCTGCTTATTCTTCAAGAAGTTTGTTTTGAACGGTAAGATGAAACACTATAAAAATTGGCATCATAACAAAAATATTAATATTCTACCTTCACTGTTTTCGTGCTCATGATGCTCCCGCTCAACATTTTTGTTCGAAAGACTTAGGCAGCAATACTGAACATCAAAATTTGGTGAAATAAAATGTGAACTATTCGAAATCTTACACTTAACCCTGCTCAGGTAACCTCTGCCCAATTTGGTCAAACGGTTATTTTACTTAAATTACAAATTAGTTAACGTTCACGTAGAAAGCTGATTCTTTCAGTAGCTGCATTTTTTAGACGCTGTTTCGGGCAGTCCTATCTAAATCTGCACAAGTTCTGTAGTTTTCGCTGGGGAACAAAAATTTGCCCAAATTGACCCATGGTTACCTGAGGTGTAACAAAATTCCTTCACAAAGATCCCTTCTGAGGTAACTTTGACCAATTTGGGCAAAAGGAGTTGGTGCATGTAGGTTCACTAGTAAGCCACGCCAACAACCTTTGACCGAAGCCAGCATGGGAGTAGATCACAATCACACGAGTGCAAGCCCTGACGACACAAATCAGTTTGGCGCGAATGGTTCCTGTTCAGCTCGTGGTTTTCATTGAGAAACAGGCAGGAGAATGTATGACGTCTTCTCTGTCAGAGGAACGAAACTGGAGCAGAGAAGGAACCTGCACCGTGTGCACTTGTGGTGAAAAGGTCAAAGCATTTTATCGAGGACATGATGAACTTTGTGCTTCTCTTTTCCTACTTGAAGTTTCTAGAACTTTGGCTTAGTCAAAAAAAGGCTTTCTCCTTATTGTGCGTGCACTTGTGATAAAAGGCCAAAGCATTTTATTGAGGAAATGAACTTTGAGATCAGACAACGTTATGGAACCTGTCCACCATCAGAACAGAGCAAAATGAGGTTCACGTAACAACTGCCAACGTTGGAGAGCACTTGTCTGTCTTGATCACATTCAAGTTTTCTGCAAAGATTACTCACATTCCTGGAATACTAACCCCGGTGATTTCCACCCAGACAGGGGTGGTGGTCACATGGTCCCTAGGTGAAAATCACCCGACGTTGTGAGTTCGGGTGAAAATCACCCCACGTTGTGGTTAGTGGGAGTTTGGAGTGAAAATCACCCGACGTTATTGTTAGAGTGAGTTTTTGGTTTACCTGTTAATGCCTTGACATTGTACAAATTGACAAAACTCCACTAATTTATAGTTTTCATATTTCCATTTGGGGGAGATTGGTGCATTGTTTGGGTGGGCTTAGCCCACCAAATACCCCCTGTGGCGACGGGACTGGCCGTATGTAAAACATGAAAGTCAATAGCAGTGCCGCGATCAATCTGATTTCCCAACAATTGTCGTAAAGCATTTGCCCGTTTTGGGCAAGTTTACCTCATGTGCCTGATTTTAGTAAAAAATTTGACCATTTTGGGCAAGGTTGATTAATGTGGCTGAAAACTGCAATGAAAATAGAAAAATTTCATGTCTCAACCAAATTTACTGTCGTTGCAGATAGAACCACAAGCTTGAAATGAGGTTCTGTTTAAATCTTTAACCAACCACCAGTGACGTCTACTGGCGAAATTTGTTGATTTTTCTTTACGTTTTCGTTCATTTGTTAAGAGCACTTCCCACATTTTTGTTTGGGAAATTGCTTTTGTTGTTCATCATATAAAAAATTTTCCAAAATCAACACGTTGTTTTTTTCTGATCGGATGAGCTTGAGAAGACTTGCTAAGTTGTACAAA
>JGI24022J15233_10009247_pt1 | contig 11084 bp, 9 predicted proteins | sample Ectturendosymbi2_FD_15233 | JGI IMG/M metagenome (IMG submission 15233)
CGGAGGCGCTTGGACTCTGGTGGCGAGCGTTCACGAAAACAACGTCAACGGCTCGTGCACACGCGGCGACCGCTGGTCTAGCGAGCAAGGCAAGGTCGATCATGTTCACAGTAAGTGTTGGCTGTTGCATCTTTTACTGGAAGGTCACACTTTGCTCATACGAGTATTTCATCGCGGCGTTTTTTTGCACGAAAACCGGTTTTATGGCTCTTCATGCTCACAGTGATCAAAGAAAGCTTTGAACTCAAGAGGACACAGAGAGAGAGCCTAACAAAGTAGGTTGCTTCGTTTGAACGAAGATTGTTTTACCTGAATGAATGAGCTTGAACTGTTCATGTGCCAACAGTGGCATCGCTTTGTCGCTTACAATAAACACATGGCCATAGGATTTAAGTCAAACTTTCCCTCAACGTTCATCAAGAACGTTTGTCCGCTTGTGCTTGTCACAGGCGACAGTAAAATTCGAGATCACAGCTTTCTAACACAGTCCAAAAATGACGATCACCTTCATTGACAAGCTTCTCTTTCAACCAGGTCCCTGCTGACCAAACCAGTATTCTTCGGTCTTTCATTTTTTATCTTTATCCATATAAGTTTCTTTCGCTATGACCCCCCTTCTTGAATCTAAAATGCTCCTGGAAAGCTGCAAATAGATTAGCGATAACAACCTCACTATCTGTGTTATCATTTTTGTCATGTTTAAACAACTATATTATCCGTATACTCACCATATGAAAACAACTCGATCAAAATTATTTCACGATTTTTTGCATTGACATGACTGATCGACACAAAACCAAAGATTAAAAATGATGCCCTGACCATGTGGTACACTTCCCAGCACAGCATGTTTGAACTATCCACCACTTCATCCGTAGCAGCAGTAATTGCAAGAGCAATCGAACGTGTGACTATTCTTTTATGCGCAGGTGCTAGAAACTGGGAAAACACAAATACTTTTGGGGATGTGCAGTCTGCGACAAGCGACGATTACAAAAATCCAGCTTATTTTTTGCTAAACGTAAGTTGAGCTTCTTAAATTTTTATCAGTTTTTGTGGCAAACAACCCATCGAAAAGCAATTAACAATGTTGCATTTTGCCTCCCCCATCGACATGAACTCACAACTGACGCTACACGAAACCACAAAAATGTAATATCCGGGGCAGCGTTTTCTTCAATGAACGCCACTTAAACCTCATGTTGCTCTCAGGCGCGCAACGTGATGATTTGGCACGTACCGAACGGCACACCTGCCAGCAGGTACAAAGCCGCTGCTACGCTCTCGTACAGGACTACGAACAACTTTCTTCAAAATTACGGAAGCAATTTACAAAGTTTGTACAAAGATCACTATCCAATGAAAGTCCTGAAAAAAGGTATCGATGTTTTCTGACGTAGAAACAGTTTGTAGAGGGCTATGTTTTACTTTCCCTATCTTCCAGTAATGAAACATGGAGGTTACCGATGTCACCACGGGCGCAATTAGGTGGGGGGACACGGGGGACGCGCCCCCACTTTTTCAGACAGTGGCATATAATATGCCATGTCCCCCACATTTTTCTCTTTAGGTTTGGTAATATATTGGTTTCGCACCAACCTGCCCCCTCACATTTTACAACAAAATTGCGCGTATGGATGTCACAACCAGCTAAACGTCGGCGTTCACAATGACCCCCTTATACAACGCGGAGTGGCGTAAAGCTGCAAAACCAAAAAGTAAACCTTCTGACAATGGTAAAGCGCAAAAGGGATACCTTGAGTTTGAGACCGAACTCTTGAAAGGAGCGCACTGAATGGTGATATTTGGAGCACTCATGTGGGATATACAGTTTAATCCAGATAAATTTCATCTTTATTTTCTGTACATACAGTTTGTTTTTTTTGCTAAAAGATTATACGTGGCGTGATGACCGAATCAAATGAGATCTAGATAAAGCCTAGTAGACGTTTTACCGTGAGTAATCCAATTGATGTCCCAAGTACCTGTGCTGGTATTAGAACAGGGTCTAGGTTGTCAGAGCTGTCTATCAGCCGCCGTCAAAATGCGACACTGTGACGACCTTTTTGTCGTTGCTTTACGGCCATGTACTGTAAGTTAAGTTATGGCACAAACATTGGTTGCGGCACTGTCACGTGACGCTCTCCGCACTGCATTCTCTCTTTCGGAATGGCTCGGATCAATCATCCGATCATAAAGACTTTGTCTCAAATAACATCGCTTCACCAAAATATCAAGTTTTTCGTTTCTCTTTTCTTCAGTACAAAAGAAAAACAGATTTGTTCTTTCGGTGAGTCGGCATAGACATGATTACATTGTCTCTTGCAGAAATCACAGGAACTGCTGACGTCAACCACTTAATATTTGCCGTTCGCCACGTTTCACATCTGATCATTACCAGCATTCCCAGCTGGAACAGCTACCAGTATGACGATTCTGAAAAACAAAGTATCAATGATGGTGGAGGTGACATCTTTGACACTGGCAATCAGGTGATGCAGGATTTTCGTAGAAATGTCTGGCCCAGTCGTTGACAGCATATGTGTAGCCAGGGGGCCTATGGGGTCATGCCCCTCACCAAATTTTCAGAACATATAGTCATTTTGTGCTCGAGAGACGGTATCCCAAACAAATTAGTATTATTTGCCTAAAATCAAACATTACGGCCCCCCCAAAATTTTTTGGTCCCTCTCAAATATTTGGGCTCGCTACGCTGCCGGTTGACAGCCTGAATAACAATGAGCTATGCACCTGAAAAAGTATATTTTTGTGGTAAGCTTCAGAAGCACATGTTCTCCAGATAAGTAAATTAGTGCTACTTACATCTCAACTAAACAAAATTGATTAAATTGACTGTCATATCCAGCCCCTGATAGAAACAAACTTCCATGTCAATGTCATCTTGTGGTAAGTAATGAGAGGCATTGGAAAAAGAACATGCTGATGTTGTTACTTTTCTGCTCTTCCCAGGTTTTCTTGTAGCGTTTTACAATGGAAAAACCGCACCTCATAATTGGTGATAATGAACGTTTTCAAAAATAGCTAGAAAAGATTTCTAATAAAGTTTACCACTGAAAAAATTGATTTGTAAGATTTAATGTAAGGCAACTGTCCTTCACAATTTTTAACTTTTTTAATACTACCGCTATATAATAGAAAAATGTCTAAAAATGTATCACATTTTAAGTAAAACGAAGGCAAACACCTTCTTTGATTTTTCTTTGAAAATGTGTTTTTCAACATGCTCCTATTGGCAACGAGACATTTTTGCATCAGGAAATCGGAGTGATATTTGAGTGGTTTTGAGTGTGACTTTTCTAGAATACCTTACCTTTCGAATGTTAGCTGCCATCCTGTTGCGGAATCAATTACTTAAACCTGGTCACAGAGTGAAACTGAGAAGCGTTGGAAAGTTGCACACAAAACAACAGCGTAAATCAGTGATTCGAACAAATGTAAATATAAATGGCCTAGATTCGAATTAATTACATATTAGAGCATTTTACTTGCTTACTCTCTTTTTACAAGTAGCATCAGTTTGGAAAGGACTGCTGTCGAAGTAAACTCGCCTCTTCGCAACTTCACACATTGCTACAATTGGACTACTTCAACTTTATTGCAGCAACATATATAGCGGTGCTTAATATAAAAACTAGCCTCTACTTCTTTTGACCGAGTTCGTCTATCCACTGCTTGACCGCGCTAGATTTCGGGGCAGGTGTTGAGCAGCCATTCCGTTATCTCATCGTCCAGAACCGTCAGGACGTGCAGTCCATGTGGAGGTTGTTGGATTGGACATTGGAGGACAACATGGTCGACGGTTTGTTCTTCTGTGCCATACTCACAGGTCGCAGAGATTTAATGGAAGGCAACTGTCGACCATGTTGTCTCCAATGTCCTAAAACTAGCGTGTTAGCGCCATGATGGCGTTAAAAGTTTATTGGTCATTGCCAGTTAGGGAAGGCCAGAAATCATCATCGGCTTTTTGCGATAAATATGGGCTTCAAAGTTGTATACTTAAAGAGGCGCAAAAAGGGTGGAAAGCAAAAAGAAACAAATAAGAACAATAAACACTCTTACGTACAAAGTAGCGAGCCGTAATAACATCCACTTGAACACATAGGCAAAAAGAAAGTTACGAATAACTAGAATTGGTAAGATATGTTTTTAAAGTTTGATGGATCGATGAAAACAAATAAATCTGCTGGAAACAGAGTTGTAAGTCGCGGCCCGACTTGTGAAGAATGGTTTTCGGGCTTTTCGGGTCAGGCCGGGTTTCGGGCTGGGTTCGGGCCGGGTTCGGACTTAAGTTTGTCGAAATGTTTCCGGTCGATTTCGGGCCTGCATACAAAACTTTTTTATGACATTCAAAGTAACGATTTTTTCTTTCGTTGTGTACCTTTGCTGTGCTCACTGCGGTGACTTCTGTGAGTGAAGTGAATGTGATGTTTCTTCAGCTAATTCTATTTGCACACACAGCTGCTTTGTTTTGTTCTCTGCTCGGATTAGTGTCATACTCTTTTTGAGAAGGCGACAGCAGTGAGGAAATTAGCACGCAATAGCGTTGCTTCGAAAAGATCAATCACTTCCACGATTCTTGGCTTTTTTTTAAAAATGATGGTCTACAAACCAGCTTTTCATGGCTACATCGCTATTCTAGGTAGTTTCGTTTATGCCTATAGCGCCATCGTGGATAGTTTCTTTTTTTGCGAATATTACATTCCGCAGTATTATCGCTGACTAACAAGCTAAGTTTGTGTTTGTTTAAAGCAATGTTCCGGTCAAGGTGATTGCTAGTTTGAGTTTGATAAAACCGTGTACCTGCAAGTATACCCGTACACTACGTTGTTTGATATCAGGAGTTGCGCATGTCTTGACTCACTCTATAAATTTGCTTTTCGAGTCTAAATCGGGCTTCAACAATAAATGTTGGGCTCGGGCCGGGTTCGTGCTTCAAAATGAGGCCTGTTTAAAGCTATAGCTGGAACAGGAATGCAGATGGCTATCTGGATGCATCTCGATGTCTGAAGAGTAATATTACGGTTAGATCATGAAACTCTGAAGATTCAAACACTGAACATCTTCATCCACAAGAATCTTTTCCTTACTTGACAATAAGAGCTGACTAGAGGCGCAAGGGCATTAAAAGAATATAAGGTGTTCGGATTTTACAGCCCCGTATTGGCACCATCAAACGTAGTGGTCATGATAGTGAGTTTATTGTGGATAAAAGAAAGCATGCACAATATTTTAGTTGTGCTACGAATGATTACGAAAAAAGTTAGATACTTCGAAGTGAAATTGGAAAGAATTCAAAGAAAAATCGCAGTGCAGGCCATGCTATAAATTCAAAAGTTTGGAGCCTTTCTGAGAAATGAGTGTTGAAGAGACTTAATATCCCATGGAGGTTGCTGCACACGGAGACGAAAATGTGATGAATAGTTGGAAACATTTTCGAAAAACGTTTGCAAAAGGACAGAGAAGTAAGGAAGGCAGGTAAAAAATTGTGTTAAGATATCCGATAAGAATGTGAAGCTAACGACGGAGATGCTGTGGCATGAGAGACAGGACGCGCCAAAGGTCGGCGCGACCCCAGTTTGAGAAACCAGGCTCTAGAGAGAATCGAGAGATTTTTTAACGGCTGCAAGACGCAGATTAACAGTAGGCTAGCAGCAACTGGCCGGTCCACAAAGGGAGGAAGAGAGATAGCGTGTAAGGCCTTAAGATAACGATGGCAGTGTTTCATCTCTCTATCGGGTCACTTAGCATGCATTTGCATGCCCTCCTTAGGCAAGTTCCCATCAGATCCATCCAGCATGTATTAGTAGCCTTACAATAAGAAGCATGGGGTTACAGTATTTCAACAAAACGTAATTCTTGTAGTTTCAGTCTTTGGATGTCCGTGGTCGTCGCCCCGTCCGATACCCCCTCTCCACGCCCCTGAGTGAGACCTGCTGTAAATTACTCAGCGTATTCTTACGTGGCAGCCGAGGAAGAGCTTTGCAGCAGACTTCCAACGCTTCCACGACATCTAATGTCTGTCACAGAACAGTTATCATGAATTACATCTCCATACTCCAGGACAGGCAAAACATGCGCACTTTTAAAGTACTAGATGTTGACAACTTGGTAAAAACTTGTCACTTCTCCTTAATGTGTTAATCATTGACATTGGTCTGTGACACAGCGTTGAGATGTGGAAACGCCAAGAAAGAGATCAATGAAAGATAAGTCCCTTATCAATGAAAAGACAAGACCAATGAAAGATAAGACCGTTTCGGTTTCACAAAACACCTTAAAGAACAGTGTATCTGCCCAAGTTCGCGGCAAAATGGTTCGTCGATTAAAAGCATGCTACAGTAGCCTATCTCACAAGGCAAAATTTACCAAAAATCCTAAAATTGGGAGATTAACATTTTGCACTTGTGGGCATAATGGAAATATCTTGGTTGCAACCCAGTAACTGCATGCTTATGTTCAGTAACATCTTACATCTGCCGACCTGCGAAACATATTTCAAAAATGACGCAAATAATACTTTTGAGAAGTTTTATATACGTTACAACCCGGTGTGCAATTAATCTATTTCTTCGCCAGCGGGGACCAATATTTCTCGGCCCCCTTTTGAAATCTGTGCCCCCATTTCATGTTTGGACCCCCAAATGCAATATTGTATTTAAAAAATGCAACCCCCTTGTGTTTTTTGGCCCCGCTGCTGCAAAATCCTGGGGACGGGCCAGCATTATTCCACGTCACACTGGTGTAAAATCACTGACACTGAAATTGTTTCCTTATTATTCGAAGCTCTTGTTTCGTTATGATTTGTAGATCTCCTACTCTCTCGGAGCTGCAGTTCCTTTCAAAAAAGTTACTTATGAAGAAAAGTACACTCAGGGAGGCGTTCAAGTGAACTCAAGCACAGGTTATCCGTTCTTCATGTTCATGTGGATTGAAGAAACTGTCTTTAATTTGCGAGTAAAGGCAAGTAAGCTGTTTTCTGAAGTAAATTAGCCTACTCGTAGATTGGAATTAAAAATTTTCCTTAGCTAAACAGCGCAAGATTTGATTAGTGTTCAAGACTGTAGACTTTCTAGTCAGGTCGGATCCAACCAGTGAGGTTAGGGAATTGCTTTTCGTTAATATTTGGTAGTCAAGTCTCACTGTGGGTTCACTACTGCTGGAGAGATGAAGTATACTTCAAAACACTGTTGTGACAAACCACTGGACGGCAAAATGGCCTAATACCGCGAATTCTGCTTTCCGAACTGTACAAAATCATGGTGAATAAAGTCACTTTCGTGGGTTTTAAGGGAGGCCATCGTCCCCCTGGATCCGCCCTGTTTCTAGTGCACGCAGTTGTGTTAAAAGTTTCACATAAAAACAATCGCTTATGACGAAAGCAATTCGTCAGAACGTGGGTAAGCTGGAGAAAGCTTCGAACTCTACGTTTGTAATTTTCATTGAGACAATTTTTCACTTTAAACGAGAAAATTTCGTCCAAACGTACTGTAATACTTTACAGGTCGATTCCAACCTCGGCGCTGATGGTTCTGGCAGCATTGTGAGTTTGCAGGGAACGCTTCGCAGCATAAACGGGCTGTTTACGTTGACGTATGAAGCCCAGCATGTCTACAATGCCTCTGATCCCAGCATCATGCAAGTGCACTTCATAATTTACAGTAGAGAGGTGGGCCTTAAAAATTGTGTGAATTACTGCGGTTGATTTTGAATTTTGGCCGCATTTTTTATACCTCACCTCAGACACGAGCGATCAAAACTAAAATGTTCCTGTTTCTGAACTTGAGTAAATTTTCAGTTTAAACGTAGTTAATGAGATAAGTGACGGATTTACGCATAAGCAAAATAGTCAATGGCCTAGGGCCCCGCTAGTTTGGGGGCCCCGCGCAACTCTTTCCTATGACGACTCAATATTAACTAAAAATTTGCAAAACTGCGCAGAGGCATAACCTCACAATTTACCTTGAAACGAGCGGAAATGCATATCTACTCTATCCTCTTATCAGTACAGTAACAACGCGACAATATTGTGCATCTGGGCCAGAGAGAGGCCGTTTGTATGAAAGGTCATCTGTATGATGCTGATGCAGGCCATATGTATGAAAGCGGTTACAAAAAAAGAACGAAAAAGAAAAGAAACGGTACTTAAGTACAATTTTTCACTGACAAAAAGCTCGCAACAACGCAAGACCGCCAGACACTACAAAACTTTGATGAAAAGCAATATTGTCAGTATTGGATTCTATGTTTGGTTGTGTTTAACTAGACTTCCCGCAAACAGATTGCTTGTTGAAGCTCTATGTCAGGGATCTACAAACTTTTTTGTCCGACAGCCACATAAGCTATCACACAATAGTCCGAGGGCCGGGCATCTTACGTAATGTGATTGTGTCGGGATATGTTACATTTTGCCAAATCAAGAAACTCTTCGTAAATATATTATTTTTTCATTATTGACAAAATATCTTCGCGGGACGGATGAAATAGCGTTGCGGGCCGGGTTTGGCCCGTGGGCCGTAGTTTGGAGACCCTGATCTAAGGCAATCGTAGAACCAAAGTCAGCACAACAAAAGATAAAATTTTGAGGGGGCACTACACATACGAGGGGCACACTTTCATGCTTTTCAGACAAACGGCCAAATAGGTCACACCTGCGCGTGGCCCCAAAAATTAAGATGGCCTACGGCACCGCACTCCACCCCTGAATGAGACCATTAAGTTTGCTTACTTCTGACTTGGAAATATACTACACATACATCATTGAAGCACTTAACTGGAAATCCAAGATAAACTTCATGCAGTTACAACTGAGTAAAATTTAGAAAAAAAGTGAAACCAATCATAAAAAGAAAGCGGTGCAAAAGGTAAGTGGCGCCAATCGCAGTTTGGTTATAAACTCTCTTGGCTCGTGATCACTCGCACGTTTTTCCTTTTATTCACGATTCGACAGAAAAAGTATGTTTAAACAAAGTTTGGAAATGGTAAGGCCGCAGTTTTGGACGTGATTTTAGAATTTATCATTAGCTTTCTTACGAATTTATTCTTCCGACGACGTCCCAGTCATATCAAAGTGGTTGTTGACAAACAGACGTGGAACTCGGACGTCCCCCGATTAAAACGAACAAAGTGGAGTTCGTCGACGCAGGACATGAACCACGTGGTTACTTTAGTAGGTTCTTCGAGGAGGATCCTATATGGGTGAGCATGAAAATGGTTTCGGTCAGCGACTATCACTAACGGCAAAAGCAAAGCTCGCTTACCTGTGCGAAAAGCACTGATGAAAAGAGTTTCTTTCGCTTCTTGCTTCGAAATTTTCATTATAACTCGAAAGAATGTTGAAAGTTTCATTATGGCCACTTTGTACCGCCTTTGACGTGCCACGAGTGGTCTGCAGGCGCCCATCCCCGCTTAATCTGCCACGGGGCTACTTTCGACACGCCAATGTAAAATCATTTTTCTTAAGCTTGAAATAATTTTTCTTTTGGAATTGTTAAGGCAGATATTTGAAAAGGAAAAGAATCAACTGACAATAGACAGTGGTACGTTACCGAAAAACATCTCCCCCCAGACAATCTTACCTGTGCAACTCCCCCTGGACAACACTTCTGCAAAGAGTTCTTCCACACTGCGATCGAAACCTGCTACTAGCTATTACTAGGGCCATGATGATTTTTATCACCTAAAAACTTGATAATATGATTTTGTTTTTCAGAAATATGACTTTACATGACCAAGAAAAACTGACTGAGCTAGAACCCAGGGGCGCAAAGAGGGGGACACAATTCCCGGGCGCCGACTCACTACGGGGAGCGCCGAAAAGTCCCAACATTGTCACAACTACTTTCTTCAGTACATTTGCTTCCAAAAGACCTTAGGTTCGAACATGGGGGTGCCAACTTTTTTCTTGCCCCGGGCGTCATCTAACCTCGTTACGCTCCTGCTAGAACATACAACTACTGTACAAAGAAGCCTTAGCAGAGAAAAGAGACATAAGAGATGGTAGTCAATGGTTTGTTTAAGCCCCACTGAAACAAACAGCTCAAAACATGAGCAAAACATATATACATATAGTTTCGTTTAAAGCAAATTGAATACATGCGTGGACATTGGTTTATTTCTTGGGGAAGCAAGAACATGCATATTTAAGCAGTGCATTACATTTCATCCAAATAACTTGGTTCATCTACGTCTTTGTCAACATTTACACGGTACCCAAGTGTGTTGAACGGACAGGATGCAGCTTAGACCTAGTGATATATTAGTTTCACCTGATATTTTGAGATTGTTTTAATGGTTTTCTTGTTGAATTAGGTTGAAAATATGCAAAATATGACTTTATGACGTAACATGGAAAACATAATTTGTTATGACATTATAACTTTTGTTATAGACTTCGTAGAGGTGCTAATTTTATTTTAAAATTCGTTTCAGAGCTTCCTGAAGCACAGGAAAAAATATGACTTTCATGACTTTAAATGGCCCTAGCTATTACCAGCAACAGATTTTTTTGTGACAGATATACCCTTTTCTCAAAAACCAACGCTCAACGCATTGTTACTCACGAAGTTGATCTCGCTTTGCGAGTATTCCTGGAAACTGTGGCTTCGACTTTGCGTAAGTTTTGCGACGGATTTCAGACTTAATTCATATTTCGATAGCGCATTTGGCAAGATTCGGACGCTGTTTTTTGCTCTGGCCTAGAAAAGCACAAGTTGAAACATTCGCAAATGAGCCTGTAGCCATCCTTCACAAGCCTCGACAATACATCCTACACCGCATATATCATATGTGCAGCAATTGAACTGCATATCATATGCATGCAACACTGCACCAGGGAATGCTTCTTGTAAACAGAAAATATGGCGCACGGAATTCTCTTCATGGTCAGAGTTTGCCGGTAACACGATCCCGAGGCCAGATTCCGTTTCGCACAGTTGAGAACTAAGCTTCGGCAGTGTTGCAACTGTTGCGATCGGAAATGTGCGCAAAGCTTCGCACCGTGGCAGCAAGCAACAATAGAGATCACCCGACGAGATCACTCTATTATTGCTTGTTCGCGCCACATA
>JGI24022J15233_10009249_pt1 | contig 11083 bp, 13 predicted proteins | sample Ectturendosymbi2_FD_15233 | JGI IMG/M metagenome (IMG submission 15233)
TTTTTCAATAACCACGCAACACCGGTCACATCGATACTTGTAAGCAGTGGCGTAAGCAGAAAATTTCCGAGGGGGGGCAAAGTTTTGTCACAATCGTGTGACGTCACAAATCAACTTTAGGGGAAGTGCTGAAGGCACGACCATTCTAGGGGGTTCCGGGGGCATGCTCCCGGGAAAATTTTGCAAAATTACACCTAAAAATACGAATTTTTGTGCATTCTGGAAGCAAGTTTTAGTATAATGCTTTTACGAGACTTATTAGCCGGTCAGACAGAAAACTGTACTTTTGTTGTCTGAGGCTCATGAAATAAACCTATATGCGTGCTTGGATGTTATAAGTTTAAGACATGTATCGCTTATCGAAGACACTTATTGATGTTCGTGGGCTCAAATCTCACGCCAGCCGAAGCTTTTTTCTGATGTTCATTGTTCCTGTGCTAAGTTACTCAACCACGTGTGAAGCAATTTTGTCAGTGAAAGAATGAAATCGTAAAATGAAAATCAAGCAGAGGAAACGTATACAGTAGTCATAAAAAATTTGCGTAGTGCGTATATCAGTGGCCAGAAAACAAAGTCAGTTTATTTTAAATTGAGGCCCTTGCCCCCCCGTAGTTACGCCACTGCCGAATATTGTTTGTACATTTTTTATTTTTAGGGTCTGAGGGGGGGACCATGGCACAGTGCCACCGCTCCGTACGCTAGTGCTTGTAAATGTGATTATATTTATATCAGCGCAACTAACTGCGCTGTTACAAATGTCCAGTGAAATACCTTTTTCGTCTACATTAAACATGTCGCAACAACACATAAATGTCGGCAAAGAATCGTTTGGTTTTATACAAGTGTAGGCGTATGTATAGCTAACAAAAAACAGCGGAAGCACGCTAATCCTGTATGTGTTTGGCCTATAGCTTTGACGTGTACAGTTCTGTGTTGTTGCAATAAAATACTGACTAACTTTTGCCACATTTCCGCTGTATTCGCTAAAATTTGCTCCAAAGCTAGGCGATTTTGCATCGTAGAAAATACTTTTGACCCTTTTTTGTGGATTGAAATTGGCATGCATGCTCATGAATTTAGGTTTATTGTTGGATCATGTTTATAACATACAAAGTTCACCTGGGAATTCACCTTCATTTTTTGCTTCATCTCTGTAAAACAGCTCAGGTTTCGTTTGAGCTGGCATGATAAACTTATGGGATTGCTCTTCAAACATTAACAGCACTCCGTTAAGTAGGAACAAGTTTAGTCAAAACCTTATTTTGCAACTAAGTAGTCAGGTATAAGGAAAAGAGTTTGCTAGGACAATGGACACTGAGAAGTATCGGACTTAAAGCCAAAAATCACGCCTGATTATTGCAGCAATTGTGCAAGTCCGCAACGGTATCAACTTGTTGCCATCAAAGCATCGTTGTGGAGCTAAGCAGGGCCTATAAGAACTTCTTGATTCATTTTGTTTTATTACATTTAACACCTAGTTTTGCTGTACCGTGATAATTTGGGTTTCCCTGTCAAGAAATTCTTTTACTTTTTTACTGTTTAAAATGTCTGTCAAAATCTATTGTTTTTTTGCACCTTGCACTTTGATTGCTACTGACACCTTTCGAAACGTGTTGCTTTTGACATCACGATTGAAGACAGCTTATATGTAACGCACTTTGAACATCAGTTTATCGCACTTAAAACCTTTTTGCACCGCGCCTTTTGCAGTGGCTGAAAGAGGAAGCAGAAAAGCCTGCTGCAAGTCAACAGCGAAAGCAATGCGAGAAAAGTCAGAAGCTGCAGTGGAAGCCGTTATTGTACAATCCGACAATGCGTGAGCTCGCGTAACGTCTCAAGCGATGGTGTTTCCCCCACAAACGAGAGTTTATTCATTCAGTAGAAGTATATAATCTCCTGCCGCCATAATGTAAGTGGATGTGCGGGTTGGTTCACTGCGTCCTGGTATTTGATCGCTGTTCTACGTTAGGCTGATCTGCTACGATAAGTGAATCGAGAAAAGCGCCGTGTTGGAGCTACGCACCCTTCGACGCTCTCCCGATGCTTCGCGCTCGGTTGAGAGCCAACCCCCTCGCATAATTCTCGTCGTCGATACTTGGGAAATGCGCGAATAGGAGTGGATTGAGCTTCTAGGAGTGGCCAAGCATCTGAAGGCGAGATACCTTCCGCACATCCGCATTCGGCACTGCACGGGGCAGTATGCCATTCTTTTTGCATTTTTTTGTGTTGGTTGTCGTTTTCAACACAGAGCTCATGCTTGTGGATTGATCTATTGTTTCATATGACTCAGATAATGAACACAATGCTTACCGGCAATTCACCACTGGAACAGTGCAAAACTTTTGCAGAGTGCTTTTCCTTGCTGTTGCTAACACATTGACAGCATATTTTTAGCGCATTGTTTTTGCTTAACTTCGCATCATCAACCACGCGATTAACTGCCAACATTATCAAATTCTTGCTGTAGTGAGGGCTACTGGCCAGAATGGAAAGAAACCAACAAGTAGCCCACTGCCAATGTGCTGTGCAAAACTGCAATTTTTGCTGTATACAAGTGTTTGTTGATGCACAACCATCAGCAACATGTTGCATAACTTGCCTATTAAGCTGGGTACCGGTAACGAGATAGACATTGTAGAAGCTCGTTGAATTGAGTTACCAGCTCGCAGTTAGTGACACTTGGAAAATGGAAAAGCACTAACATTTTCGCCAATCTAATATTGTGGTTGCGAAAAAGCTCCTGACTTTTCTATTGCTCATAGTCTTCAATCTACTTTATGGAATTTGCAAAATTTCGCCACATTTGAGACAATGCAGATGAATTTTTGCATAAAAATCCAGAGTCAGAAGTTTGGATTGAGAGAAGTTTTCAAGACAAGTGGTTCCACCTTCACGTCAAAAAAGTCTTTCCGTATGTAGGCCTATATGGCAACCCACTTGCCCCGTGTGAAAAGTTTGCTACATTTAAAAACATTGTTAAATATTTTTCACAAGAAATTGCTTCCTTTTGGAAAAATCTTTTTAATTGACAAATTATTTGAAAATGAAAAATGGTAATTTTCTAAAAAATCATTTTATGAAAATACAATTCCCACGAAAAAATTTCATGACAAGATGTTTTTCTTTGCTGCGTCCAAATCCATCAACGAATTGTTTCCCAATGAGGTTTGTGAAAAAAAAACGTTTTGCAAATTTATGTTGCTTTATCTAATCTAATAAATCATGGCTAACGAAGTCTACTGTCTATCATATTAATCTTTGTTGAAGTCAATTTTTAACATATGTTTCCTAGAGCTGCAAAAATCCATGCAACAACATTGCTGCTGGCTACCTTTACTGAAGCAACTTGGATTTAGGTTGATGTGGAGAGGCAGTGGCGTAACTAGAGTTGAGCCAGGGTGGGAAAACTTCACTGAAGGGTTGGTGGCCCCCTAACCAACACTCAGAAAAAAGTTGATAAATTATCTTGAATCCTGATGTAGATGTCTATACTAAAACCCGACATCATAGGAAAACATTGCGAAAAACAACAAGCTACTGAAAACCAAAAGAATACGAAATATAAGCTAAGTGGTGGCCCGGTTTTTGATTTGACTTGCCAGGGAGGCGGTTCGCACCCCTGTTCCCCGTCAGTTACGCCACTGTGTGAAGGTATACCAGCGAACAGCTCGGTTGTTAAGGGTGTCCAGAAATATAACTTTGCTATTCTTAAAAAGACAAAACTTGTACGTATGCGATAACGCTCCTCCTGATGAAATTCAATGAACATCTCCAGTTGCGTATTGCCTCCTCACTGAATTGGTGTTACTTAAGTGAATATGCTTTCAACAATTTTTTACAAAATTTGTGTGTGCATACAATAGGCCTACGTGCTGTGTGAACGCTCAAAAATGTTCATGCTTTTGACTACATTTGTTTGTGTGTCAGCACACTACCTTTTTACTGCATTTAATGGGTTTGCCTCAGTCAAAAAGGAAATGCCAATGCGCAAAGAAAGTTGATGCTTTGACTTTAGTTGTGTTGATACTACGTCATGCACTCGCTATTAAGGTCAATCACAGAAAACGAGAGTTGCAAACACAAAGCAGCATCTTTGCAAATCCTTTTTGTTTCTGAATGCTTGCCCATCCCGCATGACATCACTACTTTTTTCTACCCAAAGCTAGGAAATGACGCCCAACCATTTGCCACAAAGCGAAGGCAGCAAAGTACTTTCAACTTAGTCGTCGAAACTTTGCCAACGGCTTGGCTGTAAACCACTGAACCAGGAAGAGTCAAGACGCTTCAATCAGCTTTTGCAGTTAGTTCGTTTTACAGTATACCTTGCTTTGCAACGATTGGCGTTTGTCAACTTCTGACTCTCGCAGTTGAATGCAGCTGCTAAGCGCAAATCCGAGATTGTTCATTTTCGGACAGTTGCAACTTGCTTTTATGATCAGCAAAAAGCGAATTGGCCGTTCATGTCATTATCAGCTCAGCCAGACCCCCACCCTTTTGCTCATTTCGCACAAGCGGCTAACGTGGATTGCTTTGACCCATCAACGACTCTATTTCAAATGAGTTTCAACTCATTTTCCTGCTGCAGAATACATTAATCTTTTCTACGCGCAAGCGACAGACTTTTCGGTGATCAGCAAACGAACGCACATTATGTGTCCGCTCCAATCCAGCACGAGTGCCTGCATCTTTCAAAACAGTATTTCACGCACGCAGAGAATTGCTGAAGTGTTTTTAATGCGGGAGTAGAGTGGCACTCAGAGCAATTGCAAGGAAAGGGTTTATGCCGAACAAAAGCGTTAGGCTGACGAACAGCAAACGGCCACGTTGCAAAGAGGAAAGCAAGAACACCTGCACAAATATAGCGCGAAAACAGCACGCTCGCTTACCTATCACTCTATCAAGCTGGTTATGATTGACTCATACTTATATTCACAAACAGGCGGATTTCGGTTACGACACAGAGGCAGTGTTTACCAGACTTCGAGCATAGTCTGATCTGCGAAGCGTACGACGCTCTTCTCTAAGCCAAGCGCGCTTACACCTACTGTACTTTGGAATGGCGTTGACGATAATTTTGTTCGTAGTCTGACGTGGTCTTTGACGTCATCAGATGCAACCAGCACACAGCACATTCCTTGCACAACACAGACACAAACTCAATAATACACACGTAGTCAGACCTCAAACAGCGTTCTCTATTTTACATTTGCAAATCGAACATTTATGAGCGAACAAATACACTTTACCAGCGAAAGGGCAGTCCGGCAAAGCAGTGGAAAGTTGAAAACGAAGATCGCGTAATACAAAGGACAGTTGTGACACAATCATTCTTCGCCATTGACGCGCTAGTGGACTCTCGAATCGAGTCAGGCGCTGAGAGCATTGTAAGATCAATCAGGACTTGAGTTACCCAGACAGTGTGTTGGAGGCGACAAGCGAAGCGCCACAGGACGAGGTTGGCGCTCACTGAGTCGTGCACCCCTCATCTGGATTTTCAACCTCTGCAAAACAAAAATCCGAATAAGATAGTCTGACAAAAGTATCAATATCCATTTTCTTCTGCCGAACCACGAGCGCGTGTCCAAAAGTTGTTTTCCGTCGTTACCAAGGTTACCAAAGTGCTCCCGAGCAGGTTTCTTGAAATTCCGAAAAGATAGTGTTTTGCGGTCGGGAACGTGACGTGTGATGAAAAATAACAAGTGGACAAAATCTTCTGAAAACGAGGGCGATGCTTTTCCTTGAACCGGTTTTTGCGAAATGGGAGATTTAGTTTCGCCCGGACAGATTTTCTGCGTTTCATTCGCGGAAATGCGTAGGAATGAAAATTCAACCTTCTTTTTTACACAACATTCTTACAAAAGCTTCTATGCACTCACTTAAAACACAGTCAACCAAACGTTTACCGGTCATATCAACAACGAAAGTCAAAAAATGTTGAAAAAATCTGGACAGTGTTCACTGTCAACTGCCTGATGACGGACAACCCTCCCCAGTAAGGACAAAACTCGCAGGCGGTGCTCTTTAAATCAACGTTGTCAAATCGTTGCATTTGTTTCCATACAGCTTCCACCAATCATTCCGCATGTAGAAAAAAACACGTTGGCAAAGGGTTCGCGGAGTTTCAACAGCGGCTGTTTTCGAACGAGTTGGAAAGTAAACCAACACACATGAGCGCGTTACGAACTTGATGACCCTGAAAGTAGCATTGCATAGCCCTGCGCTATCGACCAAGCAACCAGGGCGTCGACAAGATCTCTAACATCACAAACTTCCTATCCGAGCACCTTCTGGAGGATGGCTGGCTGGCTGGAGGACGCTCTCCGAAGAAGCAGGCAGGGAGGGTTGCTTTCGAAGCCTCGCGACGTAACTGCGCAGTTTTTTGTTTTGGTCGAGCAGCTCCTGGTTCTCTCCCCTGCGACACGAAAGCACGTCATCCACAGCCGGTGACGTTATTCGGTGACGTAGAAGGCACGCTGGGGCAAATAGGCGACAGTGCAAGCGCTGAACAACGACAACGCATTCGTCAAACACGACAAAGCGCAAAAAGCGACTTTCACCTTATTGCGCAGGAGCTGGTAACCTGTCTCAGGTCATCTCATGGAAGAAGATTGGCAATTAGAGAGGTTGGTCAACAACCCGTTTGGAGGATGGAAAGAAAATCGGAAGTAGAATCCACTTCCTATAGCAGTGATTCTTAACCTTTTTCATACCGTGACCTCATCCCACCGAATGACGACACCGTGACCCACAAACATTAAACGAAACTACGTACCTATTACGAAAGCAATACTGGCACTACTGACTATGTACTCTTGAAACAACGCTGAAACGAATCAATCACCATCAAAGAAGAACCCACGTACACTCTTAATCAAAGCCTCAGCGATGCAGTCTGCTAACCACCCGTCGACTCTTAACGAATAACACCTGATCAAAAGACCCAACAAAATGAAGGCAAACACAACAGGCTTATCTCTCTGCATGCAGACCAGTTGGCATCATGAGATGGTGAGTGTATCGTACTCATCACAATCACACGCCTTTTATTACGGAAATGTGTTAAAGGGACCTGAAGCAAGAGTGTCCGTATAGAGCAGTGCTTCTTTACATTTTTCCTACCACGCCTCCCTCAGGTAATTGTCCTTTGTTTCAAGCCCCCCGACTTTAAATAAGCTGTAAAACAAATGCATTCATTCATTGGCAATTTTATTGATCAAATTTTCTGTAGTGGGGCTCGCGCTCCCCTGGAAATATCTTGATGCCCCCCTGGTTAAGAACCACTGGTATAGAGAGTAGTCGTGCTAGTTGGAAGTATACGTACCACTAAAATAGCGTAGTGATCGCACCTTGGTGGCCAATAGTTTTTTTTTTTTATGAAAAAAGTACGTACAGTAGTATATTGTGCGCGGAGGTGATATCTTACGTTTTACCGAGTCGACGTTCCGTGATGCACCAATATTTCCTCCCCTAACCCACCTCATGAGTCACGGTTAAGAATCAGTGTTCTGCAGGAAATACCGTACATAACAATTCTGAAGTCTTCGCCAGGACAGGATAAGTTTATAATTTACCGTCGCTTGACTTCAATGTCCTTGTACTTGGCCAGCTCCTTCTCGGAATGCTGCAGCTTCCCTTTCAACCGGGCCATGTCCCTTTCCTGTATATCGAGCTTGGTCAGTTGCACGATGCCGCCCGACGCTATCCTCTTGTCGGCAACTGCAACAACAACAAGTATATCAAGCAATGAAGTGCGTTTTTGCGCTGAAAGCAACAAGGGGAAGGGAAGAATGGCTTGCATCACGAAATCCGGTCAATGCGCTTATTTTCGAGACGCCCATTTTCGGGAGAGCGCGTGTTTCAAATTTCCACTTGTCACGCTGTGACTTTGCAGGCACTGTTGAAGACTGTCCGGATGGATGTGTGGTGCTATTTCTCGTTTACCTGTGTTTCGCCACGAAAAATGCCAAACCCACTGTTCGAGTCAATCACCAATGTCTGGGCGTGTTCATCGCCAAGCAAACAGTGGCGTACTGAGGTCAGATGGCGCCCGGGACAAGAAACAAGTTTGCCCCCCCCATGTTTGAACCTAAAATCTTTTGGGAGCAAATGTGCTGTATTGAAGAAAGTACCTGCGACATTGTTGGGACTTTTCGGCAGTGATTCGGCGCCCGGGGCAGTGTGCCCCCCTTTCCCCCTGCCGCCAACGTACAGGTGGTTGTTGAAACGTGAATGCGATTCTACGCAAAACTTTAGAAAGAACTATGCGGTCTAGTGTCGCGCCCTTACGCAAGATGTGGAAGTGCAGTCGGCACGAAAAGCGTTTTCTGTACTTTGTAAAGGGCCGGCAATGCCACGTGTGACGAACGAGGTAGATTTTTCGATTTAAAGCAAAGAAAAACCGACGACATATTGGAAGCAGTTCTAAGCAGCCTGCGTTGCCGAAGAAGCATTTTTCAAATAGAATTAACGCTTCACTGCTCACTGCTCTGGTTGTGCTCCGAGCTCTGTACTCGCATCTGCTCCTTCATCCGGAACATCTTCTCCTCGTAGAGCTTCAGCTTTTCCTGAAGAGCGTTCGATCTTTTCAACCTGTTTGTTTCGAACAGACAATCAATGTCCAGAGTCGATGGGTGTCGCCGCAGTCCGCGAAAAGCCGGGAGCGAATCAACAGCAACAAATGGGCTTCATTTGAAGACGCGCTGTTTTGACAATCAGTAATTTCAGCCGAAAAACGCTCCGTTTTCGCCTTGAAAACAATCATATGGGAACATAGACGTAGCCAGAGAGGGGGGAGGGGGCAAAGGGGCCATGCCCCGCCCCAAATTTTTGGAAAACAGTCATTTTGTGCTTTGAGAGGCGTCTTTCCAAACAAAATAGTGTTATTCGCCAAAAATCAAACATTTTGGCTCCCCTCAAAATTTTGGGCTGGCTACGCCACTGTATGGGAATAAAATTAACATTACTTCGGCAGCATTTAAATCTGCAAACGATGAAATAATACACCTATCGAAGGTTCGTTGAAGTAAACATCACTTCTGAATTGAATATTTGTGGGCACTAACCAAGCAACTTACCGATGCATCAATCTAAAGCAGACAAAGAAATGAACGTACAAATTTACAAGTTTTTGCAAATTGTGACCAGGCCGGAAAGAGTGCAGTACGAAAGATGCAGATGACTCATGATCACGTGACAATATGCCGTACGGAGTAGAGGTAGAAACAACAATTAACTCACTGTTGTTCGTAAACGGCTCGGAGTTTCTCCATGTCTGCATCAGGCCCTTTCTGCAACAGACGAAGTTAACATCAGAGTTGGAACGCATTAAGCAAGGCCGGAACTTACAAAGCTGAAAAAATATCTTTTTAGGAGGTCAGTGAAAGGGCGTGGCTGAGTGAAGAAAGTAGTAAAAAGTAAATAAGTCTCCAAGTAACCTTAGCTGGTTGGATGGGAGCAGCTGCGGGCGCCTCCGTACATTTCCTTTTGGTGTCCTGTAACACCTTTATCTCCTGAAAATGAAAAATTATCTGTCATTAAAAATAAGGTTGGGCGAAAACGCAGACAAGTGGACATCTTCTTGCTGAGCACGATATAATAATAGTCAAGCATGCTGTATTTGGCAACCCAACAATTCCTCCTGCACTTCGTTCAACAAATAAACATTAATATTGTCGCTTCGAAGAACGCCCTATTTGAACAAACAGCTCTGCTGTAATTACACTCCATTCTCGACTGCTTTTTTCATTACTTCGTATTCATGAATTAGCGGCAAAGAATCGCTGTTGAACGTTCATCAACGATGCAATGCGCGAACGCAGACAACTAAACATTGCGCGTGGATTGATTTGAACGCGAAACTCCGTCACTGCAACCTCGCAATAGGCAACGAGGAAACTGAATAAAGCTCCTTGGCAACCAAACAAACGCACAAGGTTTTCCTTAGTTTTAGTTGTCTGCACGAATCAGCATTCACCCCACCTTTTCATATTGCTCCACCTTTGCCTTCAGGCCATCGTTCTCGTCTTCGATGCGTTCGAAGCTTCGATCCATTTCGTTTATTTTTCGATACAAGTTGCCGTGCTTGTAAGAGCATTCCTGCCAAAGAAAGCGTTTTTGGGAAGGAAACTCGCGGCCGAGTGAAAACGCAAAAGTCCAGACACACCAGAGGCAAAGACGGTACTTGGGGGCGTTAACCCTTGGTTCGAACCTGCACAGTAAACGCACCGTGCACAGTTTCTAGAACGGCGCTTTTAGCCACTGTATCTCCCGTGTTTGTTGCCCATAATAACCAAGGTATATGTCTGCATACGCGCCGAGGAGTTGTTGAGTTCAGTGCCTGTGAGCAAAGCAGGTCGCAAGTCGAGCAATGAACTCACTTCGTATTCTTCCTCGGTGCTTTTCAATTTCTCTCGGACTTTCTCCAGTTCTTTCTCTTTTTCTTGCATTTGCAGCTTCTGTTAAAAAAAAAGAAATTTTGTGGCAAAACACCAATCCATTTTAAATATGCAGGAACGTGCAAAAAACAACCCAGCAGCATCTTTCTCTGTAGACAAAACTACCACCACCGAGTGGCAGCAAGTGGTCGACTGCAGTATTTGGACAACCGTTTGGTTTTTCAGCGGCAAAGCAGGGCAAGGATTGTTGCAGACAGTGGCGTAATTGACGGGGTCAGAGGGGCGAATCGCCTCCCCCGACAAGCTAAATGCAAAAACTGGGGCCCCACTCAGGTTATATTTCGGTTTCAGTGTTCTTTTGGTTTTCAGTAGGTTGTTGTCTTTTTGCGTTCTTCGGTGTATTTTCCGGTGATTTAGGGTTTCACTACAGCTACCGGTATCCCCAATCCGGATTCACGATCATTTCTCAAGTTTTTTTTCTGAGTGTTGGCTAGAGGAGCCCCTTTAAGCTAAGTTGACCCTGGCTCAAACTTCTAGCTACGCCACTGGTTGCAGCTGCAGGTGAGTGATCGCAGCGAGCTACAGGAAGCGCGTCGGTGACAATCAAGGAAGCCGTTGCGAGAAACGTCGAGCCTTGCACATCCCTGGCGGCAGATAACTGCCGAGTCTCTGCTCACGCATAAGCTCGG
>JGI24022J15233_10009251_pt1 | contig 11083 bp, 7 predicted proteins | sample Ectturendosymbi2_FD_15233 | JGI IMG/M metagenome (IMG submission 15233)
GGGTGTATCACTTCACATTTTATCTTTTTAAAATCTCCATTGGTATTGAAAATAGATGAATGCATACTCTGTGTTTGGCTGCATGCAATGTAACACAAGGTCAACATGTTTTGCTGTACTGGTGGAAAGCTGGAGCTGTTAGGCAGCCAGTAGGTGTAAGGCAGTATTGCACAACCTGCGGTTGTATGGTTGCATGTAGCCGTTTATGAAACTTCATGCTGCCGTACGCAAATTTTTAAATATAAGTTAAAACGGCCATGCATTGATTTAACTTTTTGTCCACATCATGCGGATACTTACTAGGAAGATTACCAAACAGACATGTGGAAGCAGGCTAGGCTCAGTGTATGGCTTACTGGTGGCACAGTAACCTGTAACTGGTAACATGCTGGCCAAGCGCTGCTCGTGGACAATTGGAGAAAATAAGATGCTGCAAAAATAATTCAAAGAAAACTTAAATGCCCGACTGTATTTTTTCGAAAGCTAATGTTTGCTTTGCCACAGCCAACTAGGTCGCCACTAACCCATCGGCTAAATCTGTGAACTTGACGTCAAGTTTAATGATGCTTGATTAGCCCACCCTGTTCTGACACATGGCTCACGAAGTTAGGAATTTTATTCGGCACCGACCTTTTTAAGTGACTCGCAGTAGCGTTTCTTCCTCAATAGTATTGACTGCAACTGCCTTGGAAAATCAGTCAACTGAGACTACAGGTTGCCGCTAATTGTCACAAGTGTTATTAAAAGAAATAACACCCATAGGAAATGGTATTAATTTTTGTAGTAGTGGTTTGTATCAGTCAATTACAATATTGTTCCGGCTTCTACTTGTGCACTTCGGACCCGAGCAACCAACAATTGTGTTTTGTCTAAAAAGCGCGCCCTTTCGTGCAATGTTTCATAGGCGTATTTTGAAAAGCAGATGTCAGGGGCTTCGGAGCGGACGAGTGCCCATCGGTCGGAGACCTTGTATACGTGGAGGCAGAACAGTGCAGGAAAGATGGTGGGTGGAAGGCGTTCAACGTAACACGCGTCGAGAATCAAAACGATTGGGATGATGATGACTCAAATTTTCGGTTAGTTCTGCGGACTTCACGCGTGATGGAAGCCTCCAACCAACTGCGAAAATGTGCGATCCTTAGCGTCACCTAAAAGGAGTGTACAATGTGCATGCTGCGTGGCTTATGGGCCTGCGGTCGCTACAGTACTGAGCATACTACTGTTTTGTTCCCGCTGGATGCATAATAGAGAAATCAGTCCTTGACGATCTGGAATAAGAAAACAGTAAATGCGATGTGACTGGAAGTGATTAACGAAGTAAATTTTTTTACTCAACAAATCAAACTGATTTCTGAGTAAACCATACGCTGAATGGAATTAACGGTATTTTTCACATTCTTCGTATGTCATACTAGTTCTTTTTCTTTCAAAATGTTTTTTGTTGCCTGAATCAGGGTGTGTGGAAGTTGCGTATGTCATTTTTGCCAGTAAAATATACTTTGATATAATGAGCAATAAATAGATTCAGGGTATATTTTTCCCAACTTGATAATTGCGATTCCGTCAAAGTTGTGTAGTGTAGGGCTATTATGATAAAACAATTGTAAACGAATTTTTTATAAAACAATAAGGAGGCTCCTTATGGAAGTTTTCATGGAACAAAAAGAAGTGAAAATGATGGCTCAAAAATTTGTTTTTCAGGTAGTTCTGTTGATAAATTTCGAAAGACACCAGTAGTCAAATATAGACACATTATATGTTTGGACCACTGGAACTGTAAAATATTTAAGTCGAGATAGGTTTGTTAAATTTTTTCATGGTAGGGAATTTAGAGCATAAAATACAATGCTTAAGAACTACTACTACAAAAGCCGTGACCATGTGAAATATTTGGTTGCACAGTGCAGTAGTTACATGGCTACATTTTTGTCCTTTAAAGTATTAGTGGAATAACCTTTGATACTTGCTCGTCAAGTGCGTGCAGGCATGTACGGAATCTATTTGCGTTTACAAAGTGCACAACATAAAAAAATGGTTTCTGCTTCTTTTGTTGCTGTCTTACTGCGTTCGTTCGTTCGGGCTCTACCGTTCGCGTTTGTCGCAGGTTGCCTTCATCTCACGAGAAAAACGGCAGAATTATTGGTCTTGTGACCTCAGTAGACTATAAAGCAAGCAAAGGAATCATAGAGAATGAGGTTTCCTTCGACTTTGAAGAACTGCAGGAAAGGTATAGTAATTCCGTTTACCTACGTTCGAGCTGAGCCGTTACAAGACGTTTCTTAAGTCTATCTTTTGTCATCCCCACGTATGAAAGCAGCGTCTACAAACGCTAGGTCTTTTTGCTACTTGTGATCAGCTACCGTCGATTAACAGCAGGCCTCCCGCGTGTTGCAAACATGGGTACGCAACGCGTCATTTAATTTCGCTTTTCAAAACTTCTCACCTTGTCCATTTAAAGCCAGACGTGGCAGCTGGCAGACGTTGAATGAAAATACATAAATAAAAGTTCTGGTGTTTATGAAAAACATGAATAAACATAAATTTGGACTAGATTGTGGAGAAAAGTGTTCGTTATCTCGAAAGCCTTAAGTACCGTTGCTGCTGTGCAACAATCCAGGAACTGTTCGTTGCGACACAAATTGGTTTTGCGATGTCGCTGACGTTTTCAGGTTGTTGGTTGCGTTTATCGAATTTTTCGTCTGTTTGTTTAAAAGACATAAAAAGGTGCGTGTCCGCTGAGCAACGCAACTTACGTTTCGTGTTTGCGGTTCAGACTTACGGCTGTTTTCGATTGAAGCCATGAAAATGACTGGGACTACTAGTAGTGGGCATGTATCTGTTTCTCGTTTTTGATCTCGTAGTCGACCACGTAAACATTTTTTTGGACTTAGGCTGTGAACAAGAAGTGAGCGCGATTGGTTAATTTCCTTTTAAAAACATGTGTTCTTCGAGGAAAAAACGTACATGTAAGCAACACACAACTCTTGTTAAGAAAAGTAGAGTTTCAAACAGGGTTGCGGTGTTTGAGGTAAAATGTCCGACTCCTAGCTTTCAAAATTTTCCGACTCCGGTCTTTCCAAAATTTTCTGACTCCTTCACATAACATCAATGAAATTTGGCTGTTAGCAGTTTTGTAGCGACTAACAATAATGGAAATCGTGGTGCAACAGCAAGAATTATCTGTTTCAATAAAAGTTTCAAAACAAATTGTACAATTTCAACAGGCACGAGTTAGGATTCCTAACTTGTGCGATGTAAAAAATTTGCGATGTAAAAAATTATTCAGTTGGACCCCTAGTGTTCTTAAGAATCCGACTCCACCCAAAAACCTCCGACTCCGCAACCCTGATAGTACCCATGTATACGAATTGAAGTAGGGTATTCAAGGAATCTGCCTGACATGCTGTGCCTTCATAACTTTGCAAGGATTCAGACTGCACTTATCAATATCCAAGTTTCAAAGAACGTAATGGTAAAAAGAGAACAGTCGAAGCTGCTCGCAAAGCATTTTACTAAAGGAAATCGATTCCGCGTCAAGTAAGCATTTTCAATCTTTATCCAACTAGAATCCATGTATAATAGCCATCCTTGTTCCAGATACCGCCCCCTTGTCGGCGATTGGGTTCAGGCGCGAGTGATAGAGAGAAACGTCGCCAAGTCTGTCCAGCCCCTGCGTGTGAAGGAGTTGACGGGGACTGTCACCAGCTCTCCAAGCATATACAGACCGGCTAGCTCAGGTCATTTGTGGTTACGCTGTTAAATGTGGATTATATTTGTCGCGACGGGCGTCTTGAGTTTTAGGTTACGGTAAAAGACTATGCACCGTTTCTGAGTTGCCTCGCGTGCTAGCGCTAGCTGACTCGACAATAATTTCAGAAAAGGTAAAAAATTCTTTTTTCATTTTTTTGCGTGTTTTAACTGGCGTTGCTAGCTGGGAATTGCGATTGTATTTATATTGACCACAGCAACAGCTTGTGATGAACGGGAGCCCTACAGCCATTAAAGGATTGCCGCGTGTTTGACACGAATTACGTCAAAGAAACTTGTTTCACCTCAGAACAAGACTATACAAATGTTCTGTTGTGGTGGCGATTCAACGCGGAGTACTGGGTCTCCCGTCTGTGATAATCCTGAATAAGAATTTTTCGTGAATCAGATTGTTTCAGCTGCGCGCAGCTCTAGCGCTCCCAGCGGAATGTTTTGTAGAAGAAGACCCCCAAACGAGAAGTGAATAAGTCATAAAATGCCAGTTTCCAGAAAACAGCTGTTAAAGTTAGTAATTTACGTATGGAGAGCATGTTAAGGAAGGCTTGGGAAAAGTTTCCACTGTCTAACTCAGTAGGCACTTTTCGTTTGGGGGTCTTCACATTAGATTTCTAATTACCTAAACTCGTTGTTGTAACTCGCACTTGCCTGAACTCGCTGTTGTTTCGACGGATCCGGATTTGCCACAAGTTTTAAGGGAAAAAAACGAAATGTAACATTGGTTTTCGTGTAGAACTTGCATGTACTTGAAATGGCATCGTTAAGGTCTCGAAGTATATTTCGCCTCCTGCAGGCACTGAACGACGATGTTGATGCCGTAAAGTATTTATCGGTTCATTCACCACTTTCGCTTGTAAAGCAGCGAACGAAAACTTACTGTACAGCAGTGTTTTCCAACCTTTTTGCTGCAGCTGATCCTTAAGCAAATGTTTGCATTGCTCATGGAACCCTATGCAATGATCCAAGTGTCTATATTGCTACAACAGCATAGAACTGTGGCTTTGCTAATTTCGTACCAGGCAATTTCTGTCTGTTTCGGCGGAACCCTGAGGTTCCGCGGAAACCCGGTTGAAAAACACTGCTGTAGCGTGCCTTTGTGGTTTGGTGTCAGATTCTGTGCTGGGGTTTAATCGACCTTTATTCACGAAGTCGGAGGATTAAACCAAGCTAAAGATTTTGAAAAACGTTGGCTAAAAGCTAGGACTGCAAAATATTTTTTGTAGTATAAATCTATGATAGACTTATCAACTTCATCAAAATTAACAAAGCATGAAAAAATATTCGTGGTTTATTTAAAATTCGGATTTTTAATCCATTTTCAAACGAGGATGAAGTCTCACAAAAGCAGGCCCCTCAGGCTCAATCAGCTCAATGCTGTTTTTTTCGTAGGAGTCATAGGCAGGGACGCCTGGTTCGAACTGCCGTGTTGCGAGGGGAACTACAAGCCGTGCAAGGGCGACGAGGTTGTCGCCGAGGTCGTGGAATGCAGGCGAGGTGGGAGTGAAACAGAGTTGGGTCAAGCAAACCTCGACCCTGTTGTTCTTATTGCCTGTTCGTGCGGCACTGTTAACGAAGTTGTGATCGTTGCTTTCGTTAGCCGGGAAACTTTCGTGGAGAGCCACCAAAGTGAAGTTCATTTCCAGGCCAAGGAACTACACCTTCCAGCCGTGCGTCGAGCTGGCCAGGAGAGGTTGGATATTGCAAGGCGAGAGACCGCAAATGTAAGTTGCTTTCTTGTTGTCTTCTCGCTGCGTGTGCAAGGAAACTGCGCATTCTGTGTACCTGGTGAATATGTGCGATTAAGTGTTGGTATATGCCTCATGATTATGTACACTTGACTTGTTGCCCAATATTGTTTCAACGCTGAATTGTAACATCCGAGCATTATCGTCTGTGCTTTAGCTGAGTCACAGTTTAGTGCTATTGCTGAGTCATGCATTAGTGCTATTGCTGAGTCATACTTTAGTGCTATTGCTGACTCATGCTTTATTTTCAGACCGGGCAAGTGCCCCGCGCTCCCTTCATTCTTGCCACAGTACACTGTCCCATCAACTCTGGCCCACTGCGTGGAAACAGGCGGGAATCTGCTCAGGATCTGTTCCGTGCTGAAGCAAAGGCTGTTCGTTGGAAATTATGCTGGTACCGAAAAAGCTTTGCGTTCGGCTGGATTGCAAAAATTTGAGCAAATCTTAAAGCAGTGTCTTGAACGCAGTAAAATTTTCCGCACTGTTGCATTTGGAAGAGATCGCCATCGAAAAGGAAATCAATGCTTTTCACATGGAAAACGTCGCGCTCTCTCAGCGGGGCGAATTTCTTGTTCTGGTGGTGCCCGGCGTCCCGGACGGGAAGCCCGATCTCCAAACAGGCGAGCTTTTCAATGCTGTGTTATTGTAAAGATTGATTTGACAGCTTACGCTGCAGTTCAGTTTGTTATTGTATGAAACCTGCGCGTCACTGTTAGGTCGCCACGTCACCATTTCTCACCCCCTTTACAAATCTCGTTCACGGCCAGTCTCTTGACTTCGCTGACGCTGTTCATCCTCGCTCAGAACTTTGTTGATTTGTTTTCTTAAACAGGTTTGTTGATTTGTTTTCTTACCTTTTTTTATACCAACGCAAAATTGTCGAACGTTGGAATTATTCAAGTACACGTGCTGCACTTGCAATATTTTTCTTTCCCTTATTTTAAGATTCTAAAACAGGTTTTATCAAGGAAAATGTTAGGACCTGTAGGGTCCTGATTTCTCTTGATTCTGGGGACCCGAACCGGGTCCCTGAAACACCTTTAAGATCCCTGTTCTAGAGTGCTTCACTTGCGGCATACGATTTTTACGTAAATTCACGGTTTAGTGCCAATAAAATATAAAATTGCCGATTTTAGACAACAAACTTGTGAACCCAGCATAATGTGAAACTCCTTCGCTTCACACCATTTCGTGCCACGTGTTATGTTCACACCCAGGCGATGCCGTGCTTCTCGAGGACTCCCAGCTGCCCTTAAGTAACCCCCAGCATCGCGGGTTCATCCATCACGTGATCAAAGAAACGGGCGAGCTGCTGATCAAGTTCCACGAGCAGCTGCATCGGAACTTCGACGAGTCCTTGCGCTTCAACGTGGCTTTCTGCTACAACAGGCTGCCCCTGCGCAGATGCCACTTGGCAGTGCAGGTTGGTTGGATTTAGGAAAGGAAGTGTCTTGATCTTTTTTGTTTCTTCGGCAGCTGTAAATGCACCCTGCCCGGTTGAACTTGGGTTCGTTGCCTTAATGCATCGTAACTGAGCTTGATATTTTAACCTGCTCAGCAGGGTTGCGGAGTCGGAGGTAAAATATCCCACTCTGACCTTTCCAAAATTTTCGACTCCCGACTCCGACTCCTTAACATAAAGGGAATGAAATTTGACTGTTGAAATCAGTGGAAATCGTGGTACAGAGCAAGAAATCTCTGTTTCAACAAAAGTTTCAAAAGAAATTGTACCGTTTCCACAGGAATTTCTAATTCAGGAGTGTGATGTAAAAAATGATCGAACTAGATAAGCCGGAGTCGGACAAAAAAATCCGACTCCGACTCCCAGTGTTGTTAGAAATCCGACTCCACCCAAAAACCTCAGACTCCGCAACCCTGCTGCTCAGACGTACTTAAACGTGTTGGAATCCCTATATTGAATGCGCACAAACAATTTGCTTTGCATTCCTGGACTGCCTTAATTCTAATCGCACTCTTCAGCGGCGTAGTGACATAATCAGTGACTGTATTCTTTGCGCATCGCGGACGCTGCTGTTTATATTTAACAGATGCGCGTTAGTTAGTTAAATGTTGATGAATGTTCCAGTTAGTTAGTTAAATGTTGATGAATGTTCCAGTTACTTCTGACTTTCCTGAATTCGTTTTCAACCTGTACTACCTTCTTTCGTTGCCCGAACTTTTGCCGCAAATGCCAGCGACCGAGAAACGCTCCGGCTTTTCTGTTGTTCTCTCAGTTGCACGAAGACTTCTCGATTTACCTGCTTTGTGTTTTATTCTGCTTCCAGCACGCCAAACGGAACTACGCCAAGCACTTGCTCTGTTGCGACTCGTTGGAACCTCACTCGAGGCCGTGCGCGTCCGATCGTTCCCCATCGCGCAATGTTGGTTGAGTTTCGCTGTTTAGTTCACGCTTTTAGTAATCAGGGTTCCTACGGCGTCTTGAAAAGTATGAAAAATATTTGGTCATTTTCCAGCCTGGAAAAGTATGGAAAAAATTATTGGGTCTGTTAGTATCGAAAAAGGAAATAGTTTTCCAGGTTTGATCTTTTGACATGCATTCTGATAACATTTTATTTTGATATTTTTGATAAGATTTGACTTTCATCGCGTTAACTATTATAGTGCCTGTATTTGACCTGGGTATGCCATTCGGAAAAGTTCAAGTATGGAAGAAGTCCAGAAAAAGTCTGGAAATTTATATTCAAAATTGTGTAGCAACCCAGAGTAATGGTTCATTTAATTTTAACCAATCGCTGCGTTTCAGATTCAAATTTAACCAATGGATTTGTTTTCTTTCAAATTAAATTTTAAGTTTGTCCAATCGCTGCGCCTGTCGCTACATGCTGAGGCAGCATCTACGGCTTTTTTTCGTAAAAGGGTGATTTGTTTGTTTTGCTCACATATGTTGACAAAACTGAGTTGAAGTTGCGTGCAGGAGCGAGTAGTTTATGCAGCGACGCAGCACAGGTGACATATTGAGCTTGATGTCTTTTAACTGTAAGAGGGACGCGACGCTTGAAGAAGAAAATCACGAAATGCACTTAAAACACCATCGCCCTAGAGAGCGCGCAATGCATTGAGAAGATTTCAAACCTTTTTTGCTCGAACCGCGGGTGTATACGTCGCGAAGTCACGCGCCACTGACCAGGTTCGCTGTTGAACAATGTCACGCACCACCCATCAGGTTCGCTGTTGCAACATTCGTGCAGGGCAACCGCAGGAGGCGCTCGCGGTCGCGCAGCCGCTCCGAAACCGAGAACTTCTCGTTCTTTGGCAATCTGAACCTGCGGCAGAAGAAGGCGGTGGTTCGAATCCTGGGTCGGGAACCGAGAGAGAGGCCCTACGTCATATTTGGGCCCCCTGGCACCGGGAAAACAGTTGAGAACCTTCTTGCGTTCAGTCGCTAAATATGCTGCTCTGTAGCGATTAAAAAACATGTGCTCTTAGCCGGATGACATGTTTTCTTCAGTGTTGGCTTAAATTAAAAAGCTACACTGCTATTGTTTGCTTCAATTCGAAAGTTTCTGTTTGTTTTTTGTCCGAATCATTTTCTACTGTGCACACTAAATCAAGTTTGCAAAACTGGAAAGATCACGTGCGTTACGAAATATATTATATAATATATGGTAAACTAATTCGATTCGCGCGCTCGAAGACCTTTGTTACGTACTTTCATGCGTTAGTCTGCCCAAAAATAAAAAATTTTCGGATGATATTCGAAATTGTTGCGGCTTCATATCCAGAATTCATTGTTTTTGTTCAGTTCAGTCTGCACTGCCATTTCCTCTACTTTCCTTAGATAGGTTTGCTGTAATGTGTTCGTGCATTGAGAGTCAAAATAATAATGAGCGATTGAACCAGTTATCTCGTTTCTTGCCATGCTTTTAACTGCTTTAGATAACCTGGAGCATTTGCTTACGGGAAGGATTTCTTGAGGGCGTAAGCCGTTTGTCCTCAGGTGAGGGCGTAAGCCGTTTGTCCTCAGGTGAGGGCGTAAGCCGTTTGCCCTCAGGTGAGGGCGTAAGCCGTTTGCCCTCAGGGGTGGGTGTTTGGTACAGAGTGAATATGCATCGTGTGAATTTTGACATGTTCTCTGTAATTTTCGCTGCAACTAAAGTGGAGAGCAAAGGAAAGGTATTTACTTTTATCGAACCAGAATGTCACCAAAAGACGTCAGCGACTGTTAAGCGAAAGTATCGTCGCGATTATATCCAAATTTAACATTTAATTCCGCAACTTCCGCTTTGCCAACCTTTATTTTTTTGCCTAGGAAAAATCGTAAATACCGCCCTAAATCGCCTAACAAATTCAAAATCGCTCGGGCTGACCCCCAAGCTACCCGTCTCGTGCGCCTACAACCGTAAGGATTTTGTAAAAACTTTCGTTCCACCATTCGAACTGATTTCGCGTGTTCTGTGTTTGTTTTGGATCGTTTCGAAACTATTTCAGGTCACTCTCGTGGAGGTAATCCTGCAAATTCTGGAACAAACCGGCTGGAGCCGGCTGCTCGTCTGCGCTCCGTCGAACAGCGCAGTCGACCTGCTGTGCGAGCGTCTGCATCGCTCTGGAAAAGTCAGCACGGAAACCATGGTTCGCTTCAATGCCTATCGTCGTCCTGTTCAGGTTGACCGCATTGCAACTGTTGGACTTCGTTGATGTTTCCACTTCAACGTTTCAGTCGAGCCGAAAATTTCCCCGACTCGTGTTTTTTGTTTATTTGCAAAACCAATAGCGTTATTATGCTCAGTGGCGTAACTAGAGGTTTGAGCCAGGGGGGGCAAAGCTTAGCTTAAGGGGTCCACTGGTCACGGTAGGAGGACCACTAGCCAAAACTCAGAAAAAGGTAAAGAAATGCTAGTGAATCTCTGGATGTCGTGAATGTCTATAATAACTAAGAAAACGAAAACACCCCGGAAAACGCAGAAAAACAACAACCTTAAGTATACTCTATATCAAAATGTCAACTAGATGGGGCCCAGTTTTCACATTTAGCTTGGCAAGGGGTGCGGCTCGCTCTCTTTATCCCCTGTCAGTTACGCTACTGGTTGTGACTGTTGTAAGTAAAAATCACCTATTGCTAAAATTTAAATTGCACTGCCGGGTGAGCTGCAAAATTATTCTTGCCACGGGCAGGCCTTCGGGCATAAATCAGCTGCGCTGGAATTTGTTGAAATTTTCTGCGAAGAGCTGTCGCGTTTTATCCTTTATTTCCTCGTGTTTCATCAGCTGCATTGACATTGCAGTGCTAGGATCGGATTCGAATCTTCTAGAAAATTTTCCGTTAACGACAAACGACAACAACGCGGTTAGGCAGAATGCAAGAATCCAATATTTTCAATCCTGACAGACAGGTGTTCGGACTTTCGCATACCACACGATAAGAAGAATATTAAACGGATTCAAATCTGATTTGTCAGCCTCATGTAAACGCAACTTATTACGGGCAGTGTTTTTTCCCTCGTCTCATTACGCTTTCATTCCAGGCGATACCCGAGCTCGTGCAGCAGTACTGCCACGCGGAGGAGCCGCTGCGCGTCACCGCTCGCTACCGAGTGGTCCTCTCGACCTGCGTG
>JGI24022J15233_10009254_pt1 | contig 11082 bp, 7 predicted proteins | sample Ectturendosymbi2_FD_15233 | JGI IMG/M metagenome (IMG submission 15233)
TATTTTTGTCAATTCTGCAATTTCCACGAGTAACATCTTGTTTTCACTTACTGCAAAAAAAATTCCCAAATCAACATAGCTTGCTTCCACGATGGCAGCACCCTGAAAAACGCTTCAAGTAACATTTCAAACGTGATTTCCTGTTCATTCTAACTAAGCCCACTTCACACACTTTGCACTGCACTCATCAGCAAATGTAGTCACTTTCCGACCATTCTTTTCGCTGATGCTATTTGCCTCAACCAGGTCAAGCTTAATCGCATATTTTTCCTTCGATGCTTCGGTCCTACCACATATTACTGAAAAAAATCTACACCATACCAGCGCAAAGGTCACACGGCAATTTTATATTTTCAATCTAGTCAAAGCATCTTATTTTTCTAAAAGATTCGAAACCAGCAATACCAGATTCATCACACTAACTAAATCTTTCAAACATCTGCCAAAGATGTACAGATATTCCTCAGCGATGACAATTTATCACAACGATAGGAGCATGACAACTATTTTAGGGTTCCTCAATGTCAGTTATTCTACTGTACATTTTATTAGTACCTTTCTCCATTTAAAGGGCGCTAACACCCATTGCAGTTAGCGTCATACTTTGAAAAGATTCTCCAACCGGTGATACTCAGACATATATCGAATGCAATTATAACAAATCTCGCCCAAATGCTCGATAGACTAATTTCCTCAAAATTGCTAATTTTTCAAGCGCTGCAAATTGCGTCTACCTTGTCTCAATTATTCACCAGTTATATTTTTTCTAGGGCTTCGAAGCAGGAAGGGGATCGCCTATACTTTCTTTTTAAAGATCATAATAATTCTTATATGCACACCAACGTTAAAACTTTCCTACACAATTTTTACGTGTTTGAGATTGCAATAACTATAACAAACTTTTTACAATTGTGCAAACCTCTTCAAGTTGATAGTGAAGCTGAGCTATTAGCTAATTCACTTCAATAACACCGTGCGCAAAAACAAATCAGAGACATCTCTACATTACATGCTTTAAATGTCGCAAGAAAAAAACAACAACTGTTCCAATGATGTTCCACTTTCGTCTCACATTTTGAATAAAAATATTTTTCCTGCGAATAAACCACACTCACATTTACATATTTGCATAAAATATTTCAAAAACTTAACAGTTTAAGTCATATTGCTCCATTTGCAACATATGACACACAAACTTGGTTACAATTCTTAAGATTTTTTTTCATCCATTACAGCCGTATCTAACCTTACCATACCATTGTAACTAGAAAACAACCGAAAATGCGGCATTTAAAACTCTTCAAGCGTTTTTGCAAAAAAACACAAAGTTGATGTTAATGAAAGCAATCACCTACTACTTCAGGATATATCTTAGAAAAATAATCTTCGAAAAAAAAGTGAAAGTTTCCCAGAGACATTTCACTAGACAAAATAATATACTGTCTTAGGTCTACTAGCCACACCTTGAAAAGAGCTCATACCCACTAAACTCACACTAAAAAGTAAATATCATATTTCCACACACCACTTAATGACTTTCATTTCACGAACTCCAACCGCTTGCCACACTTTTTCAAAACAGCCAAACCTTGTGAACAAATTTCGCACTAGCAACAGTGCAATGACTCACATCCTTCTATTACAACAAGTTCAACTATGTCTACACCTTCCGCTGACAATGCTCAAACAAAAATTAATTCTTAATTTTCATACTTTTTCAGCACGTAGCCTTACCATAATATGAATAATGAAACATCTGATACTGAGATTTCGAATCTTGAGTGGAAATCCACTGAAAAATCCAGCAGAGATTTCACACCTTAACACATAAGCCCTGCTTGCGAACAAGATAACAAAACTGACCGAACACAAGCGATGGAATCACCAACAGCGGAAACATCACAGGATCTGCAAGATAAGGATCAAGAAACAATACGCGAGGACCTACATACATTCAGAGAGCAATTAGACAAACTTATCAACGTGTTACAAAACATTTCCACAACCTTAGTGACAATCAGCGAACATAAAAAATCAAGTGACCAACAGCAAAACACACATCCAAGAAAGGTCATCGATATGCGCAAACGTTTCTATTGCAAAATAAGAGGTAATATCGCGCGTGACTGCAGAAAAATATCTGAACATTTATCACAAATCCAATATCACAATCCCAAACCATTTTATAATCCAAACTGGAATAACTTCCAAACGAACTCCAGACTACATAAAAAGACTTGAAATAAAGAAGGTACGATGTAACTCTAATCACACATGGCAGTTGTCAGTAGGGGTTCATACAATTTTTTGTAATGTAGCATTCACTTATCTAAATAAATTTTTAACAAAACACATTTTCTGCCCACGAAGCGGAAATTTGATTAATAGCCCTTGCAAGCAAGCAGTTTTGATATTCTGATTGCATAGAATTTATGAGAATTTAATTATGCAATTTACTGGGTAGAGATTGTTTTTCCGCTATTTTTGTTTGCGACGGATGGACACTTCCCAACCCTGTTACTATGTGAACAACCCTGTACAAACCTGTGCTTGATAAGCCTGTTTGTACTGACTCACACTCTTTGTCTTAACCCAAGCAAATAAGAATACCGTGACAGAAAGAATCTCTACCTCTCTATTGAACGACACCTTTTAAGATAATCGACAGAAACGCAAGATCCATGCTTCTCGACATAGACGTAACAATGAAGTGAATTTCATATTTATATCTTCATCCCATTCACTTGACACTAGATAAGAATGAAACAGACAATTTGCAATTTCGCAACGGAAGCAAGAATTAAATAAACGAAGCGTGATTAAATAAAAATTACATTTTCAAAACCTCCCAGTACTGGATGAAAACAATCTACCCACCTCTATTCAATCTCTTTCACTATCTTAAACTCTACAACTTCTCCTTACTTCCATCTTCGGGAAAATTGCCGTAAAACCCCCCTTTTCAAAATTCTCTAAGAACAATGAATCATGCATAAATGATATAACAAAAAGTCAAAGTTACCCATGATATAGTATGCATTCGCCTTAAAAAAGTGAATCCTAAAACTAACGCATACATATAAGGCATAATTTAGGAAGACCCATCATATGCTTTGCATTCACCTTAAAAAGTGAACCCTAAACTAACCCAAACATTCCTGGCCAACTTTATAATTATGATAGTCACAGACGAAAATTTATGATTGCAACAACCCACGATATAATGTGCATTCACCTTAAAACAGTAAATACGGAACTAGCGCATGCATATCTGGAAAAAATTGCAATCATGATAATGATAAAGCAAAAAGTCCTAATTATGAAACCCATGGTATGCCATGCAATCACTTTCAACGTGAATCCTGGAATAACGCATGCATACATGACGATAGCTCATGATTATGATAACGCAGAAGAAGACAGAAAATGATGCGAGGTACATATGAAATGCTAGCAAGAACTCAGATATTTTTTCATTCTTAGACCAATCATCCCGCCATTTCATCGTCATCTAAGATTTCGCTCACTCCGAAAAATGACACAACAAAAAAAACTAACCGCAAATTTCCCCAGAACATGGATCACGATAAACTACAAAGAAGACAGAACCAACAATCCAATTGTCACTAAATCATCGCAAAACTGCTTCTTAAATAAATATACTAATCTAAGCTTCTTTTTGCTTTTCAGAAACCCTCCATATAAAAGCATTAAACTAACTTAAAATCATGAATAAAATTTTAATATTGGTCACATTTCTGATGACACTCCCGGCAGCTTTACAAGCAACACAATCAATCGACCCTGTAATAAATGATGTATTTAAGATATTTTTTCCGTGACTCAAACACTTTGTGTTTGTGCTGAATGTATTGGTTCGTAAGTCATCTCATCTACTTGAGTTTAACGAAACCCACAACGAAGCAACGTTTTCATCCAAGTGGGAAACATTTTCTTTACAAGTACATCACACATATTTTTGTTGGAGATTCTTTTAGTGTTAAAGGGGAAGCTTGGCACTTTTTTGCCAATTCACCGTTGCGCACTTTGATTTAATCTCATATATATTTTCTTGTCGTTATGCAAGTACAAAAGAACTCTTAAAATGAATTTTTGACATGGTGCAGAGTTCTAAGTCAGGCCGGGATTATCGGGCCGGTTTACGGCTTGAGTTTGTCAAAATATTTCGGGCTGATTTCGGGCCTGCATAAAAAAACGTTATTATTGCATTAGGAGTACCGGTACAGACTTTTTTCTTTCATGAAGTAGATTTGTTGTGCTCACCGCGGAAACTTCTGTGAGTGAAGTGATTGTGAGTCTTTTTAGCCAATTCTGTTTGCAAACAAAGTTGCGTTGTTTTCTTCTCTGCTCGTATTAGTCTCACACTCTTTTTGAGAATGCCACAGCGGTGAGGAAATTAGCACGCGATGACTTTGCCTCAAAGAGATCGATCACTCACGCGATTCTTGGCTTGTTTTAAGAGGCCTACAAGCCAGCTTGTCATGCTTATAGCGCCATCGTGGATAGTTTCTTTTTTTCTTGAGAAACATTATATTCCACAGTATTATCGTTTGATAACATCCTACGTTTGTGCCAGATTATGGCAATGTTTTGGTCACGGTTGCTGTTATTCTGGGTGTGATAAACTGTGTACCTGCAGCTATACCTAAACACAACGTTTTTTGTTACTCCACAGTTGCGCATATCTTAACACCCTCGGTAAATTTGGTTTTCGGGCCTAAATCGGGCTTCAAAAATAAATGTCGGGTCGAGCCGGGTTCGGGCTTGTGATTTCGGGCTCAGGCTTAAAAATGAGGCCCTCTTACAACTCTGCGTGGGTGTGTATGTATGCAGGGGCCAACAAGGGGAGATTGAATGCATGCATCCTCCACCCACCAACAATAAATATAGATTGAATTTTTTTTGAAGTAGGTTATGCTAATTTTCGACCAAATGTTTTTGCTCCTGGTAAGAGGATATCAACGGAGATTTTGGTAGGGGTGAGGCTGAACAAGACATCAAATCTCGCTGTAACCCACATTTCTTCTGAAATGCATGAAAGTTGAACTGTTCTAGTGTAAGAGTGATATGCACGTGCGACCAATGCGATTCAGCATTTTGTGCACTCCAACTGAAGGCTCTGATGAAGCCCAACTGATGTTTTCTACTATATTTCTGTGCTTGTTTGTATCCAATTGCGATATTAATATAAGCGGGCTGAACTACAGCACCATGGCCAGAAACAAATTTAAGTATATTAATATGAAAATCATCTGCAAAGACAAAGCGTCATCAATTTTGCCCTCGAAACACCTCTAGAAATAAGATTGAGAATCTGTATATATAAAATGTCATTTCTGCATCGACCACATGCTAGGTTGGTTTCACACCAAACTGTCTCCCCACATTTACAAAAAAATTGCGCCCATGTATTTAACGTTGAGCAAAACCAGCCAAGTTTTGAAATCAGTGCAATCGTTTCTTTTCAACTGCGTCATTTTGGAGTAACAATCTACGCCTGAAGACAGAGCTTTCTGACCACACCATAGATAGGCCAGTGGTTCCTAACCCTTTGGGCTTTTAGTGATTGAACTTGAAAATGAGGTTTGATAAGATCTTTAATTTTAATGGCTTATGGAAATATGCATTGACTGGCGGACTTTTTCAACTGTACTGTAAAGAGCATTCCAATAGAACGCGTAGATATTCTTTTGACAGTTCCTAAGCAAACAGTTTGAATCCAACACAGATACAGTTAAATTTTATGCAACACTGCAAAATGTTTTGCGTTTTCAAAGCATGTGACAAAAATTGAAATCAGATTCTAAACAAAACGTTTGAGTCGAATGCCAGAGAGAGACTAAAATCAAATCGATCTTCTCATACACCGCCATTTCATATCTCACAGCACTGATGACAGTAAAAAAAGAAGTAAAAATTTCACTGAAACGTCGAGGTTATGACCTTCACCTGGATCGTTTGTAACTTCTGTTAGTTTCTTCTGTTAGCAAGTTTCGTTTCAATGCGAAACGACATAAATTTTTACAAATAGCAAAAATTAAGAGGTGATAAACTTTGAAGACAAATGAAAACAAGTTAAAAATTAAAAAGTATACAAAAAAATAGAAGTGACACACCCGTTGGATTGACAAAATATCAAGATCCGTCATAACCATTATGCTAATGACGGCTCCTGCTTACGCGTCTATAATACAAGAAGTACATGCGCTTACTGCTCTTTATGTGTAAGCACGTTTTATAATTTTCTTGATAACGTAAATCCGGATTTGAGTAAAAATGCGTACATCTGAAATTCCAACCCTGTTTGGGATGTAATGTAAAGTTTAATATGTGTTGTTTTAAGCGTTTAATATTAAACTATGTGTATATTGAGTTATCAACGAAGCAGATTTCTAAAAGCGATAAAACCTTGGGATGGTCTGTTGCATAGACCAAGACTCTGGTCACACACTGGGTTTTTCACCTAAAGTTTCTGTCTGAGATTGAAGTAACAACAACAAAATCACTGGAATTACCGGAATACTGACAGCCCAGTGATTTTGTACAAAACTAACCTATCCCTCGAGTTGGGCTTTTCCAGAATGGTCAATTCAGCAGCTTTTATTCAAATATTCACTCGTTGACACCATCTGGTGTTCGATTGCAGTCAGGTCAACAAATCAAACAGATGAGGATTCGTTGCTCTGTTGCATGACAAAGGAATCTGACGAGCATGCTGCTGAGATTGTTCGGGTAAGAAGTGACAAAAGGAAATTTCCCTACTGTTGGCCCGCCCTTGGTAAAAGCATTTTGGTTATTCTCTGGAAAACACTTTTTTGTCCCCCTTGCAAAAAATTCTTCCGAATCCCGTGGTGACAAGCTAGAAACAAATATTCTTTCAGAGCCACATATTGCAAGCATTTCACGCCGTTCTTGCAGTTGTCACAAAGTAAAACAAGTCTTGGAACACTTTTATTGCAGTAACAGCTGAGGTCGATTCGCTGACATCAAAACACAAACGCTGTTTGTGACAGCTGAGGTCCATTCACTGACATCAAAACACGAACGCTTTTTGTGAAGATACAAACTGACTTTATGCTGTGAAGCAGCTTTTTGTGATGATTAATGTTGTTGCAGGGGTAAAATGTGTTTCCTTCACGAAAAAAAACAGGAAAATTACAATTTAATTCTGATACGTTCAAACCATTTAACGTTGAGCAAAACCGACCGAGAATAGAAATTAGCACAATCGTTTATTTTCAACCAACTCAGTTTTGACCAACCGTCTTTCCCTTAAGACAAAGGTTTCTGACCACACCATAGATAGGCCAATAGTTCCTAATCCTTTAGGTCTTCCGTGATAAAATTTGTTTTGCGATTTGATGAGATTGTGTATTTACTGGCTTGTGGAAATGTGCATTGGCTGGCGGACCTTTTCAAATGTATTGTGAAGGGCACCCAAAAAACACGTAGACATTCTTTTGACTGTTCCTCAGTAAACATTTTGAATCCAACACGGTTACAGTTAAATTTTGTGCAACAGTGCAAAATGTTTTGCGATTTCAAAGCATGTGACAAATATTGAAATCAGATTCTAAACAAAGCCCTTGAATTGAATGCTGAAGAGAGAGACTAAAATCATCGCTATCTTCTCACACAACGCGATTTCATATCTCACAGCACTTATAGCAGTAAAGAAAGAAGCAAGAATTTCACTGAAACTTCGAGGTTATGACCTTCACATCGATCGTTTATATCTTCTGTTAGTTTTGATTTCTGGTTTATGCTTGACCTCATGATTGTGATGTCATTTCCGACGAGCTTTGCTTAACGAAGAAAAGTTGAAAAGCAATCTGATGAACAAAATATGACCAATAAAGGATTTATTGTCTTAACTGGTTCCACTGGCGTAGGAGCACAATCTGCCGCCCCTGGCACTAGGGAAAAATGCAGTCCCCTGGTGAGGGCAGTGGTGTTATATTTATGACGCCATCTTGGCTCAGTCAACCATGGTATGACATTTTGTTTTTTTAAGGCCTTTTTGCAAGCACTTCTGCCAAATTTAGCTGAAATTGTCGACTGCTTAACCTCCCCGAACACCATGCTGCGAGAACCATTGCACAGCTGCAGCTGGCAATAGCTACAACATGATGACATCACCATATAAGAAGAGTATTCGAACAACTATATATCTAGCAACTATTATAAACGCAAAACCTCCTTAAGTTGGATTGTTTCCAAGCTAAAAATTAGGATTACGAGGCTAACATCAAAGATAAGAAACATGAACTTAAAAAACAAATATTTTGTTGCATTATTTTCGAACAAACAAAAGATTTCTAGTGGGCGGGAGTTGGTATGACCGAAGTCACCGTTACTCGACTCCCTAGACAAGGGGTCTCCAAATTACGGCCTGCGAGTCAAATCCAGTCCGCAAATCCATTTCATCCGGCCCGCAAAGAGATTTTGTCAATAATGAAAAAATTATATATTTACGAAACACCTGTTGATTTGATAGAATGTAACTTTTCCCGAAAGACCTGCATTATGTAAGGTGTCCGGCTTTCCACCTCCAAACCTTTAAGTAATATGTGACCCTCGGACAAAAAAATTGGAGACACCTGCCCTAGACGATTAGCAGCCAAACAAAAATTTTCAAAATTAATGACAGGAAACCGAAACGCAAACGAAAAAGAAATCAACGAAGGGGAAATGCAACTAGCAAGCGTGACTGGGAAGAAAAGCATCGACAATAATTATTCTACATTGAGACAATGACCGGTATACTTGACGGCAACAACTGTAGTCCTGATCATTTTGCAAAAAAGAAATTCTTTTCACGCTTATGTCAATAGACAAGAATCGCAGTAGGCTACGCCAGTCCTAAGCAAAACTAATTCTGCAGCATAAAGGCAGCTCGCACATTTAACAAAAACATTACCAGAAACGCACTCTACCAGGCAAAGGCCGGGCAATCACATCAGCACACAGACAGCAGGCGCATTCAGCCAGAATATCAAAAATATCGCAAGAGAAACTCACTCCGCTCTGCCGGCCAAAGTTGCAGCCAATGNTGCATGTTATCAGCACAACGCATAACCGTAGCTTCAATCCTGATGCTAATACTCCGACCATAATATTTCGTTGTTACTCAAGCNAAACTCGTCAAGTCTTTGACGAAGCAAAATTAGAGATTGTATTTCCAAAATCAAGCTTTTCGATAAATTCACATTCGATTGAAAGAATTGCCATAGCGGATAACCGACTTTCGCCCATAGCCGAGCGCAAATAGGATTTTGTCAAAGTGAGCTGAGATAAACTCATCTCGCAACTGGCAAGTGAAACACCAACGGTAAGTTAAAGCTAGACACAAACGTACACAGGGAGTCAAGTCAAATAGAAGTCAACATGAAGCAATGTAAAACGTCAACAGCAGTTGCACTGCGTTCAAGTGGTACCGCTGCTACGTACGAGTCGTTTAAATATATCAATTTCCTCAATCAATTCGGAAAAGTCAATTTCATCTTCATATATGCTTCTAAGAGCATTCAAACAAGTCCTGTGGTTTTTGTTTTGCAGAATCTCGTGTGGGTTAAAAAATGCAAACATATCATTCAACTGACTAATACCGTTGAATCAGCGCTCACATTTTCTCAGCAAAACCTGCGTACATTAACGCCCTAAGATAAATAGCCTTTTAGCCACCTATTCATATCCTCCATCGGATGAGCGAAAGTATTAAGCAAGTTAAACAACTTCCCTTTCCTATCAATAGAACACAGAACAATAGCTTAACCAGTTTTTTTGAGGAAACTGTTATAAAGCACAGGAGTATAGCTTAACTCCTGTAGAGATTTCTGATTAACTGCGGCATCTAGTTGATTTTCTGCTTTAAAATCCCAACTGCAACTGTGGTGGCTGGACGTTGACCAACCAACGATGCTGCAGCTTACTAGAGTAGACACGTTTCGAGTAGATTACAGAAATAGCGGCCATTGTTAACGCAATAATATTGAGAGATAGGCAAGCCGGCGATGAGCATACCATGGCTGGAACCACGGCGCAGGTGATATCGGCAGTGTCGCCCTTATTTGCCACAGAAGTTTCTCATGGGGCGTGGTGCTTAGCTGATGAAATTAAGAAAGTTAAATTTTTGTAAATCTGATAATTCCCTCACCTGGTTTCAATCACCTTTTCTTATAATAGGCGACTAGATTTTGCCGCCCCCTGGAACGTGCCGCCACTGGCTATAGCCAGAGTAGCCAGGAGGTAGCTACGTCACTGGCTGGGTCAAATAGCTTAAGAAAACGAAAGAATTGCGATGTGTCACATTTTACGGCGAGTTTGCCCAGCCACACCAGCGAGGTCCAACTACTTCTTACCTACTGGCCATTTTACAAATGCGTGACGCCTCGCGGCACACCTCCAACAAAATGATGTATGAAAAAACAGATTCCTATTGAAAAAAACACAAGTAATGGCAAACACAATAAAGCAAAATGAAAACATTTAAGGATTACCAAGTAGAAGTAAGATTTTAAATCACGAGAAGAAAACAATTTAAAGATGACATTTTGCAAAGCTCGTTCAATATTGCTCCAGATATCAGATACTTTGCATATATTCAAAAACATATTCCTGTGTAACTTGTCATTAAAGCAAGGTTTCTCAACCTGTGGGCCGTAGAAGAGTTTTCGATGGGTCACACCTTGGTATTATTGAAACTGAGTACGTTTTACAAGTTAAACTTTTATTCGAAAACGTAGTTAGCTCTTGAGCTACAAAAGTCATAATACATTCTCTTTTAGTCGTAATGTGTTAGAAATTATTGTGGCATGGAAATTTCTACGTAGCCTACCATGTTGTTGTGCACAACATAGAATTACTGAAGGTATTTTGAGGTAGACAAGCGGCTCTTATCGCCATGAAAACAAAATCGAGAAATAGGCTTTAATAAAGATGACTTGATCTGTGCATTATCGTGTATTGAGCATTAAATATCTATGCTTTCAAACAACAAACAGTCTCAGTTTTTATTTTTGCTCTGTACATGTGCAACAGTTGTTGCATAAGAGCAATTGT
>JGI24022J15233_10009258_pt1 | contig 11080 bp, 4 predicted proteins | sample Ectturendosymbi2_FD_15233 | JGI IMG/M metagenome (IMG submission 15233)
TATCAAAACAGTGAACCTGACTCTTGTGCAGTGTGAGTGTCATATCGGCAAACGAACTGTCATTGCAAGAATTAACCCAAATAATCAGAATTAAATTCCGGATTTCACGTTTTCCAGAAATTTTTGCTTCTTAGTCTCAATTTCCAGGGGGGGGGCAAATGCCCGTTTTTCCCCCCCTGCGGACGCCCATGATGTCAGTTACTGTAGTTAAAGCTGCTTGTTCTCGCGTACTGTAGACATTCACATTTAAACCAACGTCGTTGTGCAGTTTTCACGTGTTGTACAACCAAATAATAAAAACTTAAGGTTTTTCATCCACNGTTTTTCCTCCCCAGTTCCTCCCTGGAACAANTTTCCTCCCAGGAATTACAAATTCCTCANTTAGTGAGCCAAGTGGCACCTGTTTGAGAACCACTGGACTAGATATTGTAAAAATTGGGGGGGGGCATGGCCTCCTTGGCCCACCCCNAGATACGCCTATGAACTCAATACATTTGTATTAACAAAAACCATCGCCGTTTGCAAAACGGTTGTCGTCAGACCCTGACTGAATCACATTTTTCGTCAAAATGGAAGTTCTAGTTCAGATTACTTAAGGTTAATATCACGTGCAAGTCTGAACATCTCTACTTTACCACTGAAAATAATTTGCTCTTGGCAATCAGACATTTTTCCAAATGTTTGCTATCGATATGATGTTTACCTGTATTATTACGTTTGTCTTATGGTGGAGTATCGGTGACAACCCAATACGGAAAAGTGCGAATCGCTGCGAGTGGTTGACAAACGCAAGCCAACCAGCGCAAACTGTCGCAAGACAATTTAGCGGGATGCCCGATAAAGTCTAAAAATGAAACATACACTTTCCACTTTCAGCACGAAGCAAGTGTAGAAATCATTTTCTTCTTGTTGCACCTGTGAGCGCACACAGAGTTTGTTGTCGAACGTAAACCTGTTACTTGATACGCAAGGAGCTCGGAAAGACATGCGCTACCTACGCGGCGTGCAGCGTGTTTCGAGAATGGAGTAGGTGACACATTCGTACGCGTTTAGCGCTCTGTTTTTTAGTCACCACCCAGGATGCGGTATTCGTAGCTCAGTGGTGCGCAGATTGCTGAACAGCACTCGAAAAGCCGAAAAATAGAGAACTTTAAAGCGCACATGAGTGCCGCCGATCGGCATGCGGTTTTGAAGGGACAACAACCAGTGCTTTTGCCGTGAAAACAGCTGTGCTGAACACGAAGCGTGCTTGCGTCCAACTGGCAGAACTCATAAATTTGAGTGACGGACAGTAATGGCCGTTGCAAAACAAACATTCCGAAAAGCAGAGAAAACAAGTAGAACTCATTGCTTGCGGTCAATCACTAAGTAAGTAAGGCTTAGAACCTACCGAAACACAACACTGAGCTCTGAATCGATTACGCAGATTAGCTAAAAAGTTTACGAAACGTGTAACTGACCGACATCTTCGCAATATTTTAGGAAGTCCAAGTTGAGATGTGTTCCATAAGGCGTCCGCAGTCCGTAGCCTTCCGAGGTTACTTCGGGGCAAATTTCGTCAAGAGCTTCCAGCTCTGCAGCTGTAAAGCAATTCTCGCATCACTGATTCGTAACCACCACAAAGGCCAACCAGAAGCAAGATGTCGTTGGTTCTCAATTTAATGCGATTAGAGTTGAAACGCTTGGAATTAGAAAAACGCTTCGAACCGTAAACAAATACAATGTGCAGCTCAATTGGTAGCAGGCATGGGAATTTTTTGTCAAATGCTAGTTCGCATTTGCTTTTATGCCCTTTAAACAATCCATGGAAATGTGCGTTATACAAACACTTTGTGGCATGCCCTGCTAGCCTCATTTTTGCCTGGGAATATAAAATCTAGAAACAAGCAACGTTTACATGAGCTCTCTGCTTACTGTGGTCGCACTCGCATCTGCACCGTTATAAGGTTAGTCTCCCAGTAGTAACGAATGTCTGTGAAAACTGTAAACGCTGTGACTGGTTTCTGACAAGCCAAACAGATGCTCAAGATAAAGTTAGCTACAATGTTTTGCAAACAGCCATGTAGAGTTAATTACCAGTAAAACATCCAAGCTTCCTGCGACGCTGGTGCATAATGCTTAGTTGCTCGGTTAGAGCTCTTGGCTGACAAAACGAATGGTATTGTTATATGCAAGTACAGCAAAAAGATCTTTCCCGTTGCAACAACCAACAACTACGTTTCAACTCAACAGGCCATTCTGTTAGCACAGAGCAAATGACACCAACTGAAACAACAGATTGGCAATGAAACAACAAGGGCACGATCAGGCTCTAACACTGCTCGAAACTCAATGGCGCCTTCAAACCAAAGTGACAGGAGGCGAGAATGCCCGAGTAAGTCGCGGTTCGGTGACCACCTCAGCGGTGATAAAAGAAACATCGCTGATCCATCGATACTTCAGAATTAAACGTCATCTGATCCATCGATACTTCAGAATTAAACGTCATTTCCTCGGAGGAAATGCGGTTAAACACACGGATGTGTAAATATCGGCAGTATCACCCCCAACAGGAAAAGCCAAAGCAACATGTCTCAGAGAAGTGACGATTTTACGACCTTTTGAACTATACGTGTGGTTAGCAAACACCACTTTTTCTCCGAAAATATCGCACATTTACTCAAGAGCTTTCTTAAGGGTTGCAAATACAAAGGGTTGAGATTTGTAAGAGCAACCTGAATGACCATCTTGTAACTCATACCAAGAAATTGGCATAAACGTTTCACAGCTCTAATCAACAGCTTATAGCAAAGACCAATCGTTTCTCCTAATGGATTGCATAAAACCCGTATAGCCCCATTTTGCGATATATAAATAACTTCGTGAACAGATTTTTGCCCTAGCGGAAGTACTTTCACAATGTTACTAACTTCCAAAAATGCAGACCGGTTACATGAAAGTGGTGAGCACTTTCCCAAGAACATGCACAGCGCATTTGGCATGGGAAATCAACGCCGTCAGTGAAACGTGCGAAAGGGCCTTGGACCACCTTTCACATGTTTACTAAATAAACTACGTCAGCACTTTGTTTCGCGGCGTCAGTGTGCAGGACCAGAAGAAGCGATTCTGACGGATCTTCTGATTCAGAGACGTGTGGGAAAATGCAGCTGACGTTGGTTGTTCGACAGACACCGACGATCGCAGCTCCCTTCTGTACGCACCTTGATGAAGGGAGCTGTATGATAAGATGCACATCACCAATGCAGTGCAATCAACATGCTGTGATAAAAACGTGCGTGCTGCTATTGCTAATTCAGATTTTACCCATCATTATAAAACCTGCTAGTCATTTTGCCAAAATCTGCCGCATTCTGTGTATGTCAATAGACGTACATTAGTTGAACTCCCGGAACTATTATCCGCTAAAAAATCCTAAAAAGGTAAACCTGCCCACATTCTGTGATTGAGCGTTTTTGTAAGTCTTAATCTGCATAGATGTTTAATAAGCAACAGGTTTGCATATCCGCCCAACATAAAAGTATTTCAGTACATGTTTTGAAACATTTACAATATGATATTTTACTAATGTAAGGCACTAAAATACCTTCCTAAACTGTAGAAGTTGATATTTGAAAGATTTACAAAGGTACCGAAAAAAATGACGCACTTGGTTTTCAGAAATTAATAAGATCGGACTGGTTGCTGCAAACTAAATGAGTAACAGGATAACGAAACTTTGTGCAACGATGGCCTTTCAAATATCCATGCTCGCTTTGGCTGCATGTTTGCCATATCTGCTTGCTAAGTGGTTTTTAGAATTAAAGCTAAGGAGAATACTCAACGATTTTAAACAAAATAATGTTTGTAATCTGAGCACAAAAAACAGATCAGCGACACGCAATCTGTTGTGACGAAAGTAGGCTGTTTTAGCACATGAATAGTGTTATAAATTCCTTCAAATCAGCACAAAATCAGCTGCTCATCATTTCTGTGATACACTTCAACGAAACAAACTAGAATAATGCTTCTGCCATTTCGTCAACATGTCAGATCTGTTAGCTGCTTTTTCGCTACGCCTTGCAAGTATATAATCCTTTTTATAGCTTGCGCATCAGGGCGGGTGTTCTACAATGGAAGCCAAACAACCGTGACAGAAGACAGGAAGGTGGATTACTCAATAATTCGCAAATAAAGTCTGTTCAGATACGACGCTTCCAAGCAACTGAGAAGAGAACCGCGACAGACAGCCAGGCGTATAAGTTATGCTACGTTATGCGCAAAGAATTTCACGTCTGTCACAGTTTTAAAGGAGTCACGAACGGGTTTGAAAGCAGCTCACTGGTGAAACAGCAATGCAAAACAGCCATTGGACTGTCAGCATTTACAGTAACCACAATTTGCATTATAAAAATGCGCTTGCTACTATTTCTTTTCTAGCGAAATAAAGCAAATGTTCACCAAACGTTACCGTAAGCTGCCCGAGAATTTCCTCCTGAGCCTTTGCAGCATTGTTCCGCTTAGCACGTTCCTATCAGTGCTTATAGCTGTCAAGTCAACTGTCTGTCTGGAGAAGATCTTAAAATATTCCAATTTCTCTAAAGCATTGCAAAAGATTTCTGGCGCCAATCGCAAGTCAAACGCACGGGAACACAAAAGGTTGTATCCACAACGAGAACCCATCAAAGATCACGGTCGGAGTTATATGACAGCAAATTCGAAGTAGTTGAGCGTGTGACTAAAGGGCGACTGAATGAAGCCACTATGTGTTTTACTAGCAATACGATCAATCCTTCCGAAATTCAGTCGATCCTTAATTCGTCTCCCAACTGTAGCAGAAAGATGCAAAGGATGCTTCAGCAGGTCATCAAACCTTGCTCTGTTGTCTGCTGCTCTACGACCGTGAAGCAACAGCTTAGAACACTCATGAAGAGCATAATTAAGTTGAGCTGTTTGCTGCAGCTATGTTCAATGACCTCACTACTTGAGCCATTTTCGAGACATAATTAAAACTACGTGCTCTCTGCATTTCAAGAAACGAAGGTGTTGAAAATCTTGCAATAAAGCCAGAATTTTCCTGGAAGTCATTTCGGCGTTTTCTGGTTTGGTTGTGCGATATGGTTTACACGGCATAAACTCCCGCATCTACTACGTGTTATGCTTATCAGAGCCGTACCCACAAATTTCTAAGAAAAGTTGACATTTTGCTTGTCGAGGACATTAAGTGGGCTGCAAATAAATAGAAAACTGCAAATTAACAAATGTCACTTGGAAAATTTACTCCAGGTCTAGAACAGGGTTGCAACTGCACAACCTGCAGCCTTACGGCCTCATGGGCCTTCGACAAATTATGGCGGCCGCGCATTTATAAAAACTCTTTGTCTACTGTATGAGGATACTTAGTAGAAAGACGGCCAAACAGATGTGTGCAAGGAGGCTAGGTTCAGTTTGCGGATGCCGAACAAAAAAATGTAAAAACTTTAAATATCTTGAACTCATTGGCGGCCCTGATGAATAAAAATAAACGTAATGCGGCCGACAATAGTGAAAAAGTTGTGCAAACCTGGTCTAGGAGGATAGAGAAGGCTTCACCTCTGGTTATAGTGCCTGCCTAGTACACAACTCGTCTTCGTCTGACACAGTACAACAGCGTGGTCCAACTACCTTTAATCTAGGGGCCATGTTACAAAAACGTGACAACTCGCGGGCCACTTCCAGCAATATGGTGTACAAAACAAGAGATGCACAGCATTTAGAAATAAATATGGAACATAAGTGAAAGCGTCAGTAAAATTATTACACAATAGCCAATAGCAATTTATTACAAATCTCTCTCAGTGGGATACTTGTGGTCGAGGTTCGAAGCTTCTCTGACACTATCNTTTCTTTATCAAAACCAATATTTTAGTGGTAGCAAGTGGGATACTATGTTCCTGTGGTTCGTCTGCCATTCGATTTCTGTTTTCAGATTTGATTTGCTTCATCGTAGAAAATGTGCTCTCACACACGTACGTGCTTCCAAATATCGAGTGCATTTTTAGAGCGAAATCTTTCTGTTTGGGAAATCTATCATTGCTGACTAGTGTCTGGAGGCTCTCTACAGTCTGTAATACCGTTAGTATTTACATTTTTATTAAAAGATGTTATGCATGTTCTAATTAAAAGTACCTACTGCAGAGATGGGCAATTAATTTGTTTCGAGAGCCACTCTGAGAAGGCCACGTTTAGCGGATAGATAGATTAATTTGGCGGTGCTGAGTGCATTGCGCTAGATTTACTCTTCAAGACAACGACGCTGGGGCACCGAAAAAACAGAGGTTATCCAGGCAGGTGCCCCAGCGGGGGGTTAGCGGCGGGCCGTACCTTTTAATTTGATCGTAAAATAAACAAATAAAACGAAATGTTACACAAAAAAGGTATTATTCATTGTTCTTGTGCAAATGCACTTTATCCAGCACAAGCAATTCAGTGAGACAAATGCAACCTCACACACTTTTCAACAAATTTCAGATTTGAAGATTTTTCCTGAATGCTTCCGCGGGCCACTGAAAACGCTGTGGCGGGCCACATGCGGCCCGCGGGCCTGTAGTTGGACCATACTGATATAGTTAATGCAACATCGGAATATATATTTGTATTCTTGTATCGCTTGTGAATCACAATCTTTGAAAGGGGTATTTTATTTAAAACAAATATTTGTCATCAAGGGGGGCTCCCTTGTAGCAGAGGGCCCGGGGCAATTGCCCCGTTGCTTCCCCTCTTAATCCGGCCCTGCCTAGCTGTTCCCTTCGCTTCAAGTAAAAATATCCTATTGGTTTGTTTGCACCATCTTTCATGACGGGTGTAGAAGTTGAAATTACAGTGTTTGATGCAGATAGCTTACTAATAGTGTTTCTGCTGTTGGAGCTTGTTGGGTCTTGGCCGCTAGCATTAGGCTTGGTCCGTAGGCTACCAGTAGCGTAGCCAGCCCAAAATTTTAGATTTTAGGCTAGCAACAGCATTTTGTTTGGGATACCACGTCTGAAAGCACAAAATCACTGCAGTAGATATTCTAAAAATTTGGTGGTGGCATGGCCCCTGGGTCCCCTTGGTTATGGCTATGGTCTGTACCTGACAATGCTAGACGTAATGATGGCTAAGCGAATATCTTGGGCACTGGGTTTTTAAGTTGTGTACCACAGAAATTTTCCTGGGGTTTCGTGAGATCCTAATAAGACAAATCAAGTAATGGCTCAAAACAGATTTTTGCAAGGAGCCTGCACTTTACACCGCAAAGGTGTAAAGTGGGGAAGGAGTTTGCTGAAGAACTATGCAGTTGCAGTCCTACTGGTAAGGGTTGGGAAACTGGTGTTATCTGCAACTTCAGTGCAACAAATTCAGACGAAAATAAGGTCGAAGCTGGTGAATTTTGCCGATTTCAATACAAAAAAGTGACAACATTTATTGTTCTGCTGTGTTTGCTTATTTACTCGCCCAAGGGGATGAATGTGCAAGATTTTGTTTTTGAAGCAATGCAATGTCCGGGCACTGCCGCGCCTTCAGGTTGCCTCCCAGGTTCTACCCCTTCTGGCGATGTTCAATTCAATCGTCAAAGAAGTGAAATGACGGCTGCGAGATCAAAAACAAGTTCGTAAGCAGCGATTCTCATGCACAAGTGGAAGCAGCGTTGAATCTACACCGTAGCTGCGTGGAAATTGCCAGGAATTATTCCAAACAAATTGTGAGGCATTTTTATCAAAAATATCGCAAAATTACGCTGCAATGTTCTCACCTGACGCAAATTGATTGACTTCTGATCAGAACCGTCGCCAGTGGGGCTGGTGGTGTCGGCATCCCCTTTTGCCCAAGTGGTGGGGATGGGGAAGGAATGTTTTTTTTTCGATTTTAGATAATAGTGGCCCTCTTTTTTCGTTGACCCCTCAACAAACAAAAATTGGCGACGCGCCTGCTTCTTTCACGCCAAGTTATAAAAACACTCTAGATTTGCACGTGCAAAGACTCAGTCGATTTACTCAAGCACAAATTTCATAATCGCCATTTTTAAATTTTTATGAATTGTGATGATATTTTTGAAAGCACTGTGCGTCAAAGGTAAAATTGCCGGTAAGTAAAACAAAATTTGTGATATTTATGAAAAGCGGGTCTAATAACTCAGGATGGGCGTCTGTCTTTTCGTCAAAACTGTTTTGCTGGATATGTTGTCAAAAATTACTGTAAATATCATTCAATTTCATTAAAAGCAGTCAAACGTTGTGACAACAGACCAGTGGTTCTTCACATGGGTCAGTTTCAATGGTTCAGCGTAGGTTCGATGCATGGTTCAATTGTGCGTTAATAATACAGTAATAATAATACAGTAGTCCCTGCTTATTTAAGCCCACGGTTAATAAGCCCACCCGTTTAATAAGCCCGAAATTGTCCCGTCCGGAATTACTCCATTTATTTCTGTAATAAAAAACCCGCTTTATCAACACAAACCTCCGCTTAATAAGCCTAATTTTCGAATACATTTGCTTGAGATTGGGTGAAAAAGCGTCGTAACTCATACTTTTTAGTCTTGCTTTCGAGGGTTTCACGCTTCGTTACGCTGCGGACCTTGTTCTTATTCAACTCTTTCGTCACAGGTCGTTTATTTGTGCCGTAATCGATAGGCAAGGTGATGTGTAAAATTTTATTTTCAAAATGGCGAAGAGACGCGCAAACGTAGCATTGTCTAAGAAATTTGAGATTTTAGAAAATTACCTAGCACAGCTAGAATACAGTCAACGTGTTGCCGCCGAACAACTCGTCATCTCTCATGGCTGGCTACGAAATATCTTGCGCAACGAAACAGCTTTTCGAACTGAAACATCAGTGTTACAATGGGCATGTCATTCTTGATGTTTTTTGTACTTGAATAAATATTGTTATACCATAAAAAAAACAACAATTTACTCGTTACCTGTAACTGTTGTGTACAGTATTAACAGATTAAGCGACTTTCAGTAATAACGCAGTCGGCCATACTCGTTTGTGTGTGTGAGAGTGGCGAAAATTTATCCACGGGATAATAAGCCCACAATCGTCCGGTTCCAAGGTGGGCTTAATAAGCGGGAACTACTGCATTCAGGGCCGATTTTAAGCCGGTTTGACCGATTTCTTCTAATCTGGCCCCGCGCTGCGCCTAGTAACCAACGCAAACTTCACTTTCTATCGAACCTGCATGTGTATAGCGGCAGCGCGGTGCCCATTGTTTTTCAAGATGTTTTGAGAGACCAAAACGGTTCTCCAATTTTTTCCAACGGTGTCTCAAAATAGAGTATAAACTCGCTTTGCTACCACCGTCTAAGTACACCAAAACCTTGCTTTACAAAAGGGGCTCAAACTCAAATTGCTCCCAGGGTCAAATGAGGACTTATGAAGTAATCCGAGGGCCGCATTATGGCGCTGACACAATAATGGAAGTACCTGAACCTTACTAGAAACAGCTTTTACATCTTATTTCCTGCGAAAGGTATCACGAGTTGTAGGCAAGTTATTTCTCGCCGCTTCTACGTTCGTTAACAGAACTTGTTCACTCGTTAGCCGAGCGCTTTATAACACCGGTAATAAGCTAAATAAAGTAAATGTTAATTATTTGGAAATACCCAAAAAGCATCCCGCGCCTCACAAAATGCCCTTGCGGGCCGCATGCGGCCCGCGTGTTTCAGACCTCTGCTTGACAATCATCTCAGTACTCAGATAAAAAAGTTGCGGCCTCTCAAATTGTCTTTGCAGTTAGCAAGGTCAAACCTTAAAAATCCTGGCCTGGCGGGGCCCAAAGTATTTTGTAAATGGGGGATCCGTTGCCAACGAAAATCCAAGTGAACTGCGCTGTTTTTAACGACCTTATCAAAATTCTATAGTAAGAATGGCCATTATCTTCAGTGATGTGCAGCCAATTTTTTTCACTAGCACCTCGTTAAGGCAGAGAGGGCTTGAGAGGAGGTACTGTATTAATGGAGGTTGTAATTCTTTGATTTATTTGGTTTTACGGCGCTTCTAATTGAAGTCTCTGCTGGAGAGATCTTGGCGCCACCCTTTCGGCTTCGCCTTTTCAGCATCACCGATTTCTATCATTATGCCTTGATGCACCCCCTCAAAATTTCTACACACCACTGAGTGGGGCCCCGCAAAAGTATTTCCAATCGGGCCCCGCACTTGCTAACGCCGGCCCTGTGCATAATGTATATATACCTATGTTTTGAAGAAATCATATTTTGTTTCTAACTGCGAAGGGTCCTGTGAATGCACGGATGAAACTTGCGGGGCTTAGTACCTCCAACAAGGTTTACGAACCTCTGCAATAGACGCTGCACAAGTAAGGCCTGTTGCAAACAAACATGTAGTAGAGGTCACTTCGAGTCCGATGAAATGTGTTGCTTTAAAACGTTGGCAATACTTACAAACTTTCCCTTTAGTTATAACACATCAAGTTTTCTGTTGTAGAAAACACTGTCTTGTTACTGTGCAGCAGAACCGAGGCTAACTTACGCAGTCGCGTAAATGAGCACATACGCTACCCTTGTTTTTGCCCTCCTGCAGTGTCCAGCATTCATACGACCTGCATGTGAGATGCTTTTGTCAGAAAAACTAAAACCAAGTTGCAAAAACTTTCGCTTTTGCTTGTATATATTTACTGTGGGTGAACGAAGAATTTATTGGCTGTTTAAAAAAAAGTATTTTGGTGTATATCAATTTCAGCCATTAAAATATTCTACTTAAGTGCTATGTAAGTGAAAATGTCAAAGCAGGTGTCACGCGCACACAAAACTCTTTTTGGTGAATGACCTGAAAAATTTATATTTTTTATCTATTTATCCGTTAGAGGTGACAGAACTATAATAAGTAATCACTCATGGCTACTCCTAAATCACCTAAACTCAGTTTACTACCTTCAGCAGAGCCGGAGCCCAAACAATTTTGAATGACTGGAATCTGAACCAGAGCCGAAAATTTTTAGATGGTGAAGCCGAAGCCGGAGCCTAAAATTTAGGCTCTGGTTCCATAGCCCTAGTTTGTGGGGCAATCGAGTTGTAGCCTGCAAATAATGCAATGGCTTTCAGTGGACCAAATCATTTTGGAG
>JGI24022J15233_10009261_pt1 | contig 11080 bp, 6 predicted proteins | sample Ectturendosymbi2_FD_15233 | JGI IMG/M metagenome (IMG submission 15233)
CTATTCTTCTGTGCTTTTTTATATTAACTGATGTCTAAGATTGATTGATTTATTGGTTTTACATCTGAAAACTTCAAAAAGATTACTGCTAAAATATCTAAAAAAAAGCTTTGATGAAACAGTATGTGGGATTGGTAATGATTGCAAAGGAGCTTACGCTTTTCTGAATTTATCATCATTCCTTTCTTTTAATTGATAAGCTTGATAAGCTGATCGTAGCAAAAAGGTCGCATCATGGTTGACTGCACATCGATGACATCATAATCATTGTCAAAAGTGACTTTTGCCCCCTCTGAAATTTTTTGTTGGTTGCGGCCCTAGGTCTTGTCACAACGTGTACAAATCAGATCTATAAAACAGATGAAATTTTTGTCTAAACAGACACAAAATAGATGGAAATTTGTAACTGCAATTGTAAGGCAGTAGGGTTTGCAAATTGTGACATTGTATTTCAAGGGGGGTTAAATACTTGTGACGAAATGTGACAAGGGGGCAAGGGCGTAGATTTTTGCCCAAAATAGTGTGACGCATTTATGGACGGCCCCTGTTTTGCGATAAATTTGAGAATAGTTTATGAGAAACACTGGAAATTTTCCAGGAGTCTGGAAATTTACCAATAGTCATGCATTTGTTGAAGAAGTTGGACAACCATTCTGACACAATGCAACTACCATATATACTCGCTTACTAGCCGCATCCGCAGATAAGCTGCAGCAGAAATTTTAGCCATATACTGAGAATCAAGGGTAATTCATGAATAAGTCGCAGGTCAATTGAGCTTTTCACTGGTAAAGATCAATCAACCATAAAATATTGATTCTTACAGGCAAATGTAATTAAAGTCAATTTTATTGTTCAACCTAAGAAATCTTCTTCATCAGAAGAAGGAAGTTTGTCTATAAGTATGCTTTTATCCCGCGAGTTTGTGTCAAATTTTGACAGAGACATGCTAGCTCCCTATTTTCGCCCATTGCCAAATGGCATTTGCAGTTTTTGAAGTGTGTTTTATGACACTTTTGAAGTGTGTTTTATGACGTGGGTTTGCTCCCTTATGCACGCCGTGGACATATGCATGATGACGCGCATTGTCGCTCCCACACACGCAATGTGTTAATGAGATATTGGATTTTGTATGCATCAGTAGGAGCTAGAAATAATGAGTTCTTATAATTTATACTTTTAACAAAACGCCTGCAGGTGACAGGGGGTGGCATTATTTTGGCAGAAAGGGATTTCGTAACTTCTGAGAAGTTGTTTAATTCATCACATTTTTTTGGCATTCTGAGTCTTCGAACAGCTTATTATTTTGTTGAGATTTGTTTTCAATTGATATTATTTCATTGACAAGTTTCCATATTTTTTTTATGTCATGATTACACTTTTGAAATGCATGTTTATAATAATTTTGTTTGGAGATTTTGTTTATTTCTGTAAGTTTTGTATTGTCTGATAATATTTGGGTTGGTAGTAGTTAACTGTTTTCTGTATAGGGCATTCTTTTTTGCAATGGAAGTTAAAATACCTTTGGTAACCCATGGTTTCTTGAATGAGCGTTGTTCTTCTTTATATGCATAGCGATATGGAGCATGTGTATCAAGAGTATCATTAAAAATATTCACAAATTCATCACTGAGAGTGTTTACATCATCAACTTCAGGGTTAAGGTTGTTTAGTTTGAGACTGAGGTCAGATACAAAAATAGTTGGGTCAAAATGTTTCAGGCATCTAAATTTAGGTTTAGAAATTTGATGGGTTGGATGGTGAAGGTTGAAGTTTACAAAAATTGGTAAATGATCAGAAATATCAAAAATAGTAATTCCAGTATTAATTATTATTTTTTCATCACAAATATTTGTGTATATATGATCTAATAAAGATAGTTTTGAATTTTTGCTGAATCTGGTTGGTTTATTGATAAGAGAAACACAGCCACAGCTGGCAAGACAATCAACATAGTTTGACACATTTGAGTTTTCGTGATATTTATATAAGTTAATGATATAATCTCCACTAATAAAATAGTCATAATTATTGTTTTGAAGGTAGGTCACAAGCTTAACAAATTCATCCTGGAAAGGTTGAAGTGCATGTGATAGATGGCAATAAATAATGCCAATAATCAAAGGTTTGCCAGATAAGGTTGGGATTTCAATAAACAGGCTTTCACAATGCACATTGTTGAGATTTAGGTCATTTCTTGGTAAGTTAGGTTGGAATTCATGTAAAGACCTACTCCACCTGAGTTGGTTTGTGAAGGATTATGAATGAAGTTGAAGCCAGGGATGTCAACACTTAAGATGTAGTTGTTTCTGATTTGGCTACGAAAGTAGGATTTACCTCTGTCATTAGGAAGAAGTCATCTAGTTTGTGCTTATTTTTTTCCCAGGCTATGTACATTAAAGTGAAAATATGATAAATTTTCTTGCTTGCTTGCATGATTCATTTCACCAGTTTCACTTATAGTTGAATGCTTGGTTTGAAATTTTGAGCTGATGAGTCACATGGGAAAGATTCTATAAAATTAGATAAGTCAGAGTTATTAAATAAAAGGTTGTGAAGCTCAGTGTTGGTTATATTAAAAAATGGTGTAGTAGAAGACACACAGGCAGAGCAAGTAAATGATGCTGATGTCTTAGGCTGTTGCTGGTTAGAATAGCATGGAGAATCATTTGGTGATTGGATATACTTATGACATGAAGNACAGTGAGCACAATGCAAACAGTTGGGCATATCACAAGTTTTGCACAAAGCCATGATTATTGAATNAATGGAGAAATAAATTACGTACAACACACCAAGCAAGTGAAATGACATGNAGACCACTCACCATATCAAAAGGAAGGAATAAATGATTCAGCANCTTTGAAAGTGCTTGTGCCGTTTGCAGCAAATAACTTATGTTAAAGCAGTTTCTCAACTCGCACCTCAGAAGTAAGGCCAGGAATCTTTCAGAGCCCGATGAAGACATGCGAGTGGTGCCCTCAAACAAAGAGCCTCACTGCAGCATGATCATTGAAAAAAACAACAGAGCCATGTTTGATTGTTGGTGTACTTTACTGTAACTTCATTGTATTGTGATATCGTTGCAGTGAAATTGTGTATCAATTACTATTTGATTTCAGACAAGGGGTATAAGAAAATTTAACGAATGCTCAGGGGGTACAAGTCGGTAGAAAGGTTAAGAACCACTGGGCTAAGGTCAGGTTGTAGCAAGTGCTGTTTGTATTGATATGTTGAGTTTTCTAGGTTGTGTTTTTTGTAAGAGCAGAGTAGCAGTACTGTGCTGACAGATACTAACTTATGCGATCATTTTAACTAGTAATGTGCCCTTGAAATTTCATAATCTGCTGGTTTTGATAGTCATGCTTGTCAGCAAGTTCATAGCTGAGATAGAGTCCAGGCTCTGTTAGAGTCCAGGCTCTGTTAGAGTCCAGGCTCTGTTAGAGTCCAGGCTCTGTTAGACTCCAGGCTCTGTTAGACTCCAGGCACTGTTAGACTCCAGGCTCTGTTAGACTCCAGGCTCTGTTAGAGTCCAGGCTCTGTTAGAGTCCAGGCTCTGTTAGAGTCCGGGCTCTGCTAGAGTCCAGGCTCTGCTAGAGTCCAGGCTCTGCTAGAGTCCAGGCTCTGCTAGAGTCCAGGCTCTGCTAGAGTCCATGCTCTGCTAGAGTCCAGGCTCTGCTGGAAGCGGAAGCGATAGGTGTGGAAGCGATTGATGAAATAGCCTCTTCAACATCCCTGGTTAAAACAAACTAATTGATGGAGTGTGGAAATGTAGAAAATGTTTGTACTGCAGTGCAAGTCCTCCAAGTCCAAGTGAAGACCAAACATTTGTTGTTCATGTTCATTTCTGCCTTGAGACATTGACAAGATTGTTAAAATGTTCTTAGAGATTGTGGAAAGGTATGGAAAAAAGTTAGGTCATTTTCAAACCAAGAAAATCAGGAAAAAACTTCGTTCTGTTATTAATATCTTTTGAAATGTGTATATTTTATTCAAGATTGATAATTTCTTTTTCATTGTGTTAACTGTTGCAGTGCTTGTATTTGACCTGGGCATGTCATTTGGAAAAAAGTATGAAAGAGTACAGTGGTATGGGAAAGGTCTGGAATAAGTCTGGAAATTAATATTCAAAATTGCATAGGAACCCTGTTTGCAATAATTGGGTCTGTGCATTTCTCATACAGTTTGTTGAAGAAAATTTTTGACAGATGGTTAAAGATCTTCACTGAAGGTCTGTCATGGTTTGCAAATTGATGGTCAAGCTAAAAATGGCCTTAATGTTATGAGGTTGCAAATGAAAAATTTTATGTTTGTCATTGAATTATTGCCTCAGCTTACTTTCGAAGTTCTTTGGTGTAAGCGTTGCAACATGTGTTTATCTGTTCCTTATGGTCTGTTCAAATTTTTTTCTGATTTAAAATTATTTTGTTTGTGTTTTGTTCTTCTATCCATGTGCGTATGCATTGGCACTGCCAGTATTTTTTGTCTCTTATACACACACTCATTCAACTTGAGATTGCTAAGTGTGTTACTGATAGCTGCAAAATAGCAAAATGCTTCAAGCACAGCCTTATTGCAATACCATTGATTAGAACTTGCAAAACTTTGACACTAAACTCTGAATTGCAAAGCTTCATTATTTAAATTCACTCAAGTTTCTGCTCCTGAACATGCTTAGCAGCAAGCACTGGCACTTCATGTCATAGTCACTGATTGCATGCACTTGTTTGTTGCATCCTGTTTTTTTTTAATTGGTCATAGACTAAAATGTTTTTGAAACAACCAAACAACATTAAGTCATTTCAGTCAGAATGTTTGAAAATATAGGCTAATGAACACTGTTACGGCAAGTTTTGGTATAACTGTGAGACAACGTCAAATCACTGAAATGTCTGTGGCCAAAAAGTTCCAGCACAAAGGATAGAAATGTCTCAGCAAAAAAAAAACAGGTTGCATCACTGTGCATTAGATCAGGGCCAGGCAATTAATGTGGCTTGGGGCCACTTTGAGAAGGTGCGTTTAGCAGAGGGTTGTAGCTTCTAATAGAGTGTAAAATGCGACCATAAAGCAACCAAAACAAGAAAGATTTAATCATATTTCTTGTACAAATGTACTTTATCCAGCAATTTTCAACCAATTGAAGATTAGAATATCTTTTCTGACTGCTTCTGTGGGTTGCTAATTGCCCACCCTGCATTAGATTGTTTGTTTTGTGTAGTTTTTGTACGCTGGCATTTTCTAACCCTTTACAAAATGGTTTGTTGGGTTTGCAATCTTGGTGCATCTTAGATATTTGTAGTCGTTTTTTACTGTTTGTGGGTTTTGATTCATTTCTATTTTCATGCTCTTTGCAGATCTGTAAATGCCTACTCAGCACGTGAATATGTTCTGTTTGTACTGTTTAAGTTTTGATTTCTTGCTGTGAAAAAATCCCTTATGGCAGTAGTGGCTATAGGTCTGCCAGTTGACCTTCATTTTTGAAAACTTATTCATCCGCTACCTGTATTGTAACAGTGATGCATGACGAGTTTGCATTAGACTGCACTAGGCTTGGTAGAAATGCACTAAGCATTAAACCTGACCCATAGGCCCTAAACTCTAAGCCTAAACGTAACCTGTCTACCTAAACCCTAAAGCTAAACCCTAAACTGTTATTCTGAGCAGAAAAGTTTGCAAACTTTTGAAAGAAGTAAAGAAAAAGGCAGTGGATATAGTTATGCCTGTTGATCGTGAAATTTGAAAACCTGTTCATACGCCACCTGTGATGTAACAGTAACATGCGACGAGAGTGCATTGGCTTGGTAGAAACGAAGTAAATGTAAAAGATAAACCCTAACCTAACCCAATGCTAACCTATCGCTAAGCTAAAGCTAACGCTAACCTAACCCTAACCTAATGCTAACCTAACACTAACCTGTAAAGGTAACACGTAAGCCTGAAAAAAAATAAAGAAAAAAGTAAAGTCGGCAAGGTGAGAGTTGAACCGAAAACCATTGGCATAGCAGTCGTAACGCCTAACCGGTGCACCACAAGAACCACGCCGTTTGAATGACAAACTGACCCTTTTATTTGAATTGTGTCAGGCCAGGCGTATCAGTAGTCACTTCCAAAGACAAACTGGTCTCTAGTACCAAAACAAAATGTGCCATGGTGAGAGCCAATCTGAAAACCATTCACACAGTAGACAGATGTGTCTGCTTGACTACTGTGATGGTGCCGTTAGAGTGACAAAGTCAGCGTTTTATTCAAACCGTGTCACTGCCAGTGGACCTATAGCCACTTCCATTCCTTAGGATGGTTGCATTTACTATGTGCATATATTTATTCACAGTGTTAGAAATTGAATAGTGATTGTTTTGTAGAAAGTACCTGCTTATGTGGATAACGTACACACAGTGCTGAAAGGAAGACCTGTTAGTTTGCTAGTGTGTAAAAATCTATTTTTGAAATGAAACATTTTGATGAGATTGTTGCCAAGGTGAGTAATAGATGTAATGTACTCACTAGTATGTTTGTTTATGGATGCATTATGTATAAATGTACAAAATTTTTTGTTTCAGCATACGCCAGCATTTCAGTGTTGCATTTATCCGACTTAAATAATGTTTTGGGAACTTAAAGACTTTGTGATTAAAGAAATATAAATGTATAAATGTATTATTATATATTAAACAATTCTTGTTGCTTAGTTTGTTGGAGTGTTTCAATCGGTGTGGCATTCAATATTAAATTCACCATAAACAGGATGTGTGCGATGAATAGCACCCATACATAAGTGTCATGAACAAGCAATATAGAGCAGAGATTCGCAACCATTCTTTGACCATGTACCCCATCAGCATTTTGACAGATCAGCATGTATCCCTAAAATTTCTTATGACAAAATATTATGTCACAACTAATCGTAGATATATTTAACAATAAGCTCACTAATTTTTGAAAATATTAACTGATGCATGTGTAAATTTTTATAAATGAATCATATATGAATATATTCTTCCCTTTTATTGATACCCTTAATTGTACACCTTCAGATAGGCAAATGTAACCCAGGCTGGGAACCCCTGATATAGTGTGGTCATGGCAATCAATCTCTGCTGGTACTAATGGTGAACAGTTGAAGGTGATGTCTACCAGCGACTAATGGAAGCAAGGAGTGATCACAGCATGTTATCTCTATTGTTGCTTGTTGCCACTGCCACAGCTCCTCAGTGAGAGCTTTCAGATGATGTATTCCACATGCCAATAGCAGGTGTGCTCGATGAGTTATTAGCATTCAAAATTTATGTCATGCATGAGTGATTTTGATGAATACTCATTTTCTTTACCCCAAAATAGGTATAATTACGTGTTTTTTTATTTTTCTTCATAAAGTGAAAATAAGATGACTTGAGGCAACTTCTTTTCAACTTTTTACAACAAGTAAATGATTTAAGTGAGAATGATATCATTTTAAAGTTAGTTGATGATTTTCTTGCAAGTCATTACGCTTCATTGACCACAAAAGTAGACAAAGTACTTTTTAAGTCTTTAGTATGATAAAACCGGGAATGAAACCCAACCTACCAGCTTAAGTGGCATGAGGTCAACTAACTGTAACACCCAGCTGGATTCAGAAATGTTGAAAATTGAGTGAGATCTGAAAATTGATACAAAAATATTCTTGTCCAATACAAGGTCCAGAAAAGGCAAACACTGTTCGCATTTTGAAAAATATAAGAGTCATTCTAGTCAAATGCCAAGTAACATTGTCATGATTGGCACATTTCTTAATAAATTTGGTAGTTGTGAAATTTCCTGATGCAATGAATGCTCTGAATTGTGACCTAGCAGACCATTTGCATTAAAACAAAGGTAGAGCTAAAAATACTTGAAAACTTTCCAACTAGATGAACACCATAGCATAAAAGTGACACCTAATTTGAACAAGTGGGAAGCTTACGTTTAATCCTACAAGTGGCGCATGTGGAATACTGTAGGAAAAAATCTGATAAGATATGATTGTTTGGTTTCATAGTGGATGTTGTTAGGAGCAAGAGTGGTATGATCAACTATACGCATACTACACACATCTCTGTGTTATCTTGCAAACTTATCCTAACCAGAAATTTATGCTACGCTATTATGATGAAGTTCCAAAACTATAAAAAGTGTTATCATAAGACTACATTTTCTAAGTTATTCCTTTGAAAAATAACTATTCGGAATCATAAGCAAAAACTGATATCAAGAGACAAATATAAAAAATAAAACTCAATACACCTACTACAATTATCACGCAAAAAACAAGCAAGTTTTTAGAAATGGGTGCGATTTACTGCATGAGCTCAAGGAAAAATGGTCATTTACTTTTATTTGACAAACTTTGCACAACTATACAAACTAATCTTATTCAGGAATTTATTTTCCAAAACTGCAAAAGGTGTTTTAGGAAAGGTCTACTATTGTTTTTTATCAGGGTATTGATGACTCGAATGTTGATAATGATCAAGATGATGATGATAATGATGATGTTGATGGTGATGATAATGATAACGTTGATGATGGCGTTGATGATAATGATGATGATGATGATGATGACACTGAAGGAGATGTTGATGATGTCTCAAGAATTGTAAGGAATTCAATCAAATCCTTGCAAAGCTCCAAGACAAGTTTAATTGAGCTGGAGAAAAATTCTGTGATAATATCAGCTGTGCAAAAATTTAAGAACCATCTTGATAAAGCCGTGGTTGCAGATGAGGAAGAGAGTAAAAGAATAGTAGATGAACTTGAACTTGATTTAGAAAACCTGCGACGACAACTGAAAGTAAGACGCCTCACTGTTATGGAAATATCTGGAAAGGAGATTGCTCCAAAAAAAAGTATGCAGTGTAGAATAGCTTACCGTTTTTGCTGGAAATGCAGCTTTTTCCTTAAACAGCAAATTTATTAAAATGTTTTTTGTTAGGACTTAATTTTTTCTGGTATGTTAACCTCATTGTACCCTTCCATGCTTATGGACCTGTTGCGTACTAGGCAAAATCCTCTGTCAGGTGAAACTCCAAACAAAGTTGTTTATAAGACTGATGTTAACCCTTTAACATGTTTGGAGCTGGTGTACGAGTATATCATACTTTGAAATCATGCATTGAGTGCTAATTTCCCACTACTTTGCAACTCCATATCTTGCCAGTCGATTGTGCTAGAGAGCTATCCAAAGCCTTAAAAGACTCGGCGAGTCTTGAAACTTACAATGAAAAAAATTTTTTGATTTTGAGTTTCGGGTGTTTTGTGGGTGATGTCCTGAGTGGCATAGGTTTTTGGCCATTTGGGCTCAGGTTACCTGGCCCTGGGCCCAACTGCTAGATGGAAGTATTTTGTTCAAGTTGTTAAATGTGAGTCTTTTAAGCCTTTGATTGACTTACTAGCATTTATGGTTAAAAAGTTAGGGTAAAATTACCCAATTTATGTTGTTTTGGCCATAATTTTTGAACAAAAAATGCTAGAAAATCTGGTGAGTTATGTCATTTGGCTAATATTTCCAAGTATACATTTTGTGGTATTTTCAGTTTTAACCAAAAATTTGGTTTATAAACCATACTTTTGGCACCAGAAATGTTAGAAAGCTAATCAGGGGCTGTAAAGACTCATATTATAGCTTAGTTTCCAAATGAGCCAAAAATTGGCTTGTTTGTTGGTGTCAGGGCATGGTGATTTCTCCAAAAATCCAAAACCTTCCAGTTTTTTAAAAATCTGAAGTACAAGACTTTTTGCAAATTTAGAGGGTTTGATCTGCCCTCTTAGACTAGGAAAAGGCGGTGTCACTCAAGTGGCTCGCTGGCCTTAAAGGGTTTAGGAATATCACACCAAATGTTTGTGACAAAAAGTAAAGTTCAAAATCATATTTCCACTAGGTAGCAAACGTTTGTGCTAACTGCATTCATAACGGAAAGGGGATTCATGTAAAGAAATATACCATCTCAGTAAAGGCTCTAACGTGACTTTTTGCTCAGTTGGGAAAGTCATTGTGATTAAGATAATGCTTATTATGCATTCACCAAATTGGCACAAAACAATGGTCTATCAAACTACATCAGGGTCAAACATCAGCAATAACAGCCCAGAAAATGAAGATAGATCTGTGGTATTAAAGAGCTGCATTCATATGTTTAGACAAAAGAGAAAAGTAACAAAGTCATATCTAAGCAAATTATTTTGTGAAAATATGCAATTATTTTGTGAAAATATACTCGCAAAGATGCATCTTCACCAGAAGAAACACATGTTTGTAACTTCTGATTTGTGAATTTTTAGCCATTACACATGAAAATGAAAAGAAAACTTCATGGTTTGTACCTTGCTGTTCATGGAATACACTTATATACTTTGCAGAACAAGGATGGTTGGTTGGATACTTGCCATGGATCATTATTTCTATCATTGGAGTTACTACCTTGATTTTGGCAGGTAGGTCATGTAGAAAATATATGGTACTATAATGTTCAGAAATTGCATATCGACCACATAAACTTTTGTTTAGTCACCATGAAAGTTTGCTCAACTTGCTTGGTCATGAATTGTTATGTACATTAAATATATATTACTCTTCAGCAAGTGGAATTCCGACAGTTTTTTTGTTGAAGTACCATTTGCCAAACAGTATTTCAGTGAAATTGGCACTTTTAACCTTTTAAATAAGCCATATTTTCTCTTAGACTAGAAATCGACTAATGAATTTTGTGATGTTGCCAAGTATTATATTGGCAAAATTCTGCTGATATACAGTATATTGGCAATATTTGCTCATAAAAGTCACTGTGCTGGTTTTTGACTATCTCAGTGACCCAGGTTTGAGCAGAGTTCCATGTTATACGCTTCTTCATCGCACTGAAGTATTGTCTTTTAACTGTGGTTTGAGCGTTGCAAAATATTGGCATCAGTTGTCAGCAATGAAAAATAAAAACATGGGTATCGGCCAGGGTTGAGAAAAACACGGGTTTTTTTTAAAAAAAAACAACCCATCTGTTTTTTTTGTTTAAAAAAAAATTGTTTTTGGTGTTGTTTTTTTCAAAGAAACAAGATTTTGTTCTTTTTTTGA
>JGI24022J15233_10009262_pt1 | contig 11079 bp, 4 predicted proteins | sample Ectturendosymbi2_FD_15233 | JGI IMG/M metagenome (IMG submission 15233)
GGAAGCAATTGTGAAATATTTGGGACATTTCGGCGCTCCCCGCAGTGATTCAGCGCCCACGTAGTGATTTGGCACCCGGGGAATTGTGCTCCCCTTGCCCCCTCGTTCCACACCTGACAGCTACGCGCAGCAGCTTTGCATCCGATCAAGCGCCACCCACTCAGCGTCGTTATCCATTGAGATGCAAATCTCCACGATCAAAAATGCCTCAGCAGCCAATTCGCAAATCTGTGTGCGCGGATCGTTAAAGTGCAATCCCCTTGCTCACAGTAATAACTGAAATTTAAGGTAGATTTTAGTGTTTGCCATTTTTGCTAAAAACGCTGTAAGGCCAATGCCCCCTCATTACTTTAAATGGTAGTGTGGCGACAGTTCGCCAGCTATCATTTGTTGAAGGTCAGTTCAGTTAAAATGGCACGTGTCTGAGCAGCTATTGTTTGTGTCGCAACCGACAAAATTAGGGTTGAATGGCATTTGTTGGAAAGCAATCATTTCGAATGGCACTTGCGCTTGTTTCAAATTCTACGCGGATGCATTTTCCTGCATGACAGTATTTTAAGTAGCAGTTAACCTATGTTGCGATTTGACAAATGACATTTACTCTGGTGTAAATGCTCCGTCTGGCAATTGTGTGAGTGTCAATCATGATCGAAACAGTTGCGCAGATGAATAATATACGAGTGTCAAAAAAACACTTCGACGGTTACAACTTTTTCTTGTGGTAACTATCCAAGGTATTCAGTTTATTTTACCTTACTTTAAGATGTTTTTTCTTGAAAATATGCAGAAGGTGCAGATTCTTGTGCAATTGCAGGGTCAAGTCTTTTTATCCTCTCGCTCCGGGGTGCGATTATTTGAATTTTGCTAACAAGTGTCGTAAACTCCTGTGTAAGAACAAGGGAGCAGACGAGCCTACTCCCACTCTGTTCTGTTCCCAGACTAACGTGCAAAAAGGAAATAGACTGTAGAAAGATTTTAAGCAAAAGTTACTAACACAACACAACTAACACCAAGACAAAATGCGATATCGCCGCATAATCAGGATCCGGTAATAGACTATATCATACAGGAGTGTTTCCCAAACTGGATCAAAAAAGAGTTGTAATCTCCATTTGTATACAGTAAATGGTCAACAAATATTTGGTATCCGTTTCGGTAAAAATTGCGTTACTAGGATGATTTTAATTCACTGGTGTCGATTCTGAAGTGAGATTTGATATATAACCATCCAGCCATTTTTTCAAGATATTGCATTTTCTTAGACTCGTATACCACTTGGGGATCTGCAAGAGAAATAAATTATACTCATGGATCCGCATTTTGGAAAGAGTTGGGAACCACTGTCATAGAATATCAGTTTAGTACAACTTAATCGATTTCAGGAGCTGAAAACAACTTGGTAAACATTTCAGGACAACTTACAAAACTTAAAATGAAATCCAAGAAGTCAAAAGTTGCGTACGTAGCGCAATTCCGAAAGACTAATCCGATGTCCTCCAAGGTAGCAAATGGATAATACTGGCGTCCGTGCATATGTTTAGCAAATCGAAGGTGTATCACCTTAAATATTAACTTTCCTCAATCGTTGCCGAACGTCGAAAGTTCTACAATTCCTAGATTTTTTCTGTCTTTGTATATTCTACTTTTCTCGCTTTTGAAACTTGAAAACAGAATATGAACGTTGTGCATGAAAAAGCGCAATAGCTAGTTCTGTCTATACCACCACCTTTTCTTTCAGACGTCGTTCGAAACGTCACGGCTTACATTGAAAGGTTTTGTTTCCGGCGTAAGCCATTCTATTAATCTTTAGTCTATCGCAAAACTAAAGAGGGAGCGAGGAACTTGTCATCAAGCTCTTTCTGAAAACGTCTCCAGCATTGCCATTTACCGTAAATTGATCAACAGAACACAAAGCACACAGGAGCTTTTCTTACAGGTTACTTTTGTCCCATTGTGCACCTCCCTTTACATCCGTAAGAATACACTTTAATAACACTGTAGCACACTCACGTTTGCGCATTAGGCAGGTAAAGATGACCCGTCTGCACCTTTTCGTTGTTACTACGGCATGAGAAACGTGTTTCATTAAAACCCTCACGCAAGTTGAAAGAACTCTTGGGAATTACATTCTTCATGTTTGCACCAAGAGCAAGTCATCTGCGGCTTGCACATGATCTTTTTGCTTCGAATGCCAAAAGCATAAATGAGCCGTGCCATTCGGTCTTCGTAATGCAATCAGCGCAATCATTTTCGTCTGTCCTTTGAATCAGTATCCAGGATTTGGTGGCAGCTATAGAGAATGGGATTTTTTTCGTATTTTCTCCGATGCCGACATTGCGTGCGAAACGTTTTCGATAAACCTAACATTTGATTAGTCAACGGCGTGTGAGACTGGAAGGAACAAGCTGCATCGGTTCTATCCTCAAGGTTTGCCTGTTCAAACAAACGTTTTTAACTATGGTGGAGAACAACTTGTTTGAAATCTTGTCCTGAGCGATTTCACTCAGGGGCGTAACGAGAGGGGGGCACGATTCCCCGGGCGCCGAAGCACTGCGTGGCGCCGAAAAGTCCCAACTATACCACTACTACTTCCTTCAATACAGTACGTTTGCTTCCGAAAAACCTTAGGTTCAAACACGGGGGTGCCAAACTTGCTTCTTGCACCGGGCGCCATCTAACCTCGTTACGCCCCTGATTCCACTGCTCCATTCCCTGAAATTTCCAATGTCAAACACCAAATGTTTCGTAATGCTGAAAAAGAGAAACCAGCGTCCGCAGTTTACTGCAGGAAAGTTTCATTTGCTGTTTCAAACAGTTTAAACCAGTGATTCTCAACCTGGGTTCGAACGAACCCCTAGGGTTCGACGGAGCCGTTTCAGGTGTTCAACTAAAGTCATTCGAAACATGACTAAAAGCGTGGTTATATTACGGAAAGTTAACCATGGTCACCTTTGTATACCATTAATTCATTTCAGACCTTTTCCGACAGCGTATCGTCCTTGTTCCCAGAACTCCTAGAATTATATTGGGCAAAAATGGGGCTCGACAAAAATTTGGAAAACTACGTAAGGGTACGGCGTGTTTGTGAAGGTTAAGAACCACTGATGGTTTAAACATAAGTGTAGGAATTTTCGTTTGTGAACTCTCGTTTATTTGCCGCTCGCCCAAAGAAGCAGGCAGACAACAGAAAAATGCAGGCCTTGCAAATTAACGCATGGCAGAAAATCTACGTGTTGAAAGCAATGAAACAAACCTTCTTCGTAGTCACCGGTTGCATTCACGGGTCTCATATCCTTGCAGCGTTTTTCGATCTTTCGAAGGAAGGTGTACACTGATGGCTCAACAAAGATGTGAGTAAACACGAGCAGTGGAAGCTGTACAAAATTAGTGGCCATTACTCAAGGTGCTGCTACAAGCGCAATAAACCCGAGTTGTAGTGCATAGCGGCATTGGGTTAACTGCACTCGAACTAATACCATACCGCTTACTTCAGATGTATTCGGGCGCAAGTGAAGTTAACCACTGGTAGCTTTTGAATCTCAGTGATACATCTTTTAGGCTGGCCACCAGTGACTGCTGATTTGCAGTGTTGTGTTTTAAACATCGTGTTCGGCAAGTATTGTTTTGAAAAACATGAACCATTTAAGCGTAATTTGTGTTGCGCAGCGTTATTCTGGGGCGTGACAAGGCCAGTTGTAGACATAGGCGTCGGAAGGATTTTTTCCATGGGGAGCACTAGGGGATTTTTCCAAAATTTTTCTAGGGGGGGCCAAAAATGGTGAAATTTGTTTTTTCCCACTCGAAACTAAGAAAACAACTTTTTTTGCTAAAATTTTCTAAATCCAGGGAGCCAAGGTCCCCTTTCCGACGTCCATGGTTGTGAATGCAATCTTTGCCTGTGCATACTTTTCGAAGCTCAAAAAATAAAATGTAAAACTAACGTTCCCATGGTTTCAGCAAAAGTCCTGAAAAATTGGCTGTAGCTCTCGTTTGAGTATTACCAACTTTGTGGCATGGCATGCTAAAGGATATAAGGCTCAGTGGCGATCAACAGAGTGGACAAAAGTGCAGTCACTGAAGCTCAAGTTCCGAAACGTTTCACTATACAGTAAACAAAAATTTACAGAAAAAAAGATTTATCTACAGCATGAGTGCTTCAACTCAGGTATCAAATCCCTGCTTGTTATTATCTTTGAAAGAAAACATTGCAACAGAAGAGAACTTTATTTTACACGTCTGTCGCGTAGTAGCTGACCAAGATAAACTCGCTTTGCATCTTAAGTACTGAAGGTTAGGATGAACAGTAAATTTGTTTATACAACGTAAATGCTAATTTATGAGTCCAGTGGAAATCAATAGGTTCGATTGATAAATATCCTGAAAGTGGTTCCCGAATGAACACGATTTTTCATGAAAGAATTCCTCAACTCTTGGTTTGGTAGCGCTTTTTGGGGTAAAAAGGTCTCAATTTCTATTAATGAGAGACAGTAAAAAGCTCAGTCGGAAACAATCATTTTTTACCCAAAATTCTTCAAAACTCCTAGGCTGATTTCCGCAATTCGACATTTACAAGGTTGATTGGAAAGGTTTGTTACTTAACAGCAATCCACAAAGCCACAGGCCACAGTGATAAATTCTCAAGGTGAACCCTCTGAAGAACAGCGAACTTATGTCTTCTTAGCAATAATTTAGGATGAACGAAAATCGATTTTTTTCATCACTCATATACACAGTTTGATCCTTTTTTAGAAGAGATGTGACAGCGCGCTCCCCAAGTTCTGCAAAGTGCATTGATGTTGAAAATAAAGATAAGCATATTTTCCACAAACATAAATGAAAACCTTCCAAAAAATCACATTACCAGCAAGCGATAAGTAACTGTAATATTGCATCTGCAGAGCCGATCATAGACCATAATTTCAGCATCTGGTCTTCATAATCTTGCGTCTGCTCTTCAGCGTCAACAAGCAACCTAAAGTTGCAGATCGGAGGTCCCTTGCGTGTAGATACTGGTGAAGGGTAATTCCCGTATCCTTTACTAAAGCACTGCGTTACCTATTCAAGAAAAGTGTAGCTTCTTTCTGTTATGTCTAGAATCTCGCTGAGCATCTTCAATCCATTTCGAGACAACTGCTCAGCAATCGCCTACACGCGTTGCCGTCGCTTGAAAACCATGTAGCAGTGTAGTACAACGGCGGCGAAAATTGGGTGTCAAATTCGGTTTCCTAATAGTTGACCTGTTTCCTTTCCCAAGTGTTAGAACAAGAAAGAGAACGCCTTGTTGATCAATTTTATGTGAAGGCATGCATGTGGGTTGGCTGCTGCGTATATTTGCGCGGGAAGATGAAAGAATTCGTAACCCACGTTGGCAGCAAACGCAATCGCGATTGGAGTTTCTGGGTCAGACTCCGAACATCAGTAATGAGCATAAACCTTTTCAGACTACGCCAGAATTTGCAAAAACGAGATTGGACGCTTTATCAGATTAAAGAGGAAAACTTGTCTCATTGGCAGGACTAGAACAAAAGCAGTCCATGTATTGAGGATGGTCGTCAACTATGCCCCACTCTGTTATACATATCTTATGGAGAAACTAGCTTGATATAGGCTACTACCACAAGTGGAACGTTTATTACGGAACCTTGCACAAGAAAAAGCGTTTTTTGAACTGTTATAAAATTATTCCATTGTCATGAATCCATCGGACTGTCATGAAACATTTGCATTGTAACAAAAAGTCTGTTAAAAAACGAACCTCCGTTGGGCATTTACCGACAAACAACAGCACTCTGCGCTGACGTTAGTTCCAGACGTGATCATGATCCTTGCAGGCAGGCCCGTAACCAGGGGGGCGAAGCCCTTCTTGGAAACATTTGTTTGAATATTTTGAAACTATTGGACATAGTTCAAAAAATTTGGGCCCCTCTCAGAAAACTCTTCGCCCCTCCTGGTGTCCCAAGCTGGTTACGGGCCTGCTTGCAGGTGATCGCAAAAATGGATTCGTAACACATCAAGGTATTCTTTAATGCAAAGCACTTTGTAAGTTTGGTTTCCATAGCGTTTGCTTCCTTTGATCGCTTTCATGTTTCTTAAGAAAACTCTGCTAGGATAATCCAAAGTAACATTGCTAGTACCAGCAACTGCGGACAATGCCGTTTTAGTGCAGTAACTCACGTCGTTCACATTATACTTATTGGCTTTCGTAAAAAACTTACTTGTAGCAAGTTACATTCCTTTCATGTGCAACGCTTTTATGCATGACAGTTTTTCGACTACATTGTTGGTTACGGCTGGAAATTTCCTTCTATTTCAAGAAAAATAAAATGTCCTCTGAATGCGATACAAATGCCAAATTGTCCTCTTTCTCTTTTTAAAATGCTTCCTGAATAGAAGCCACAACTTTTTGCTGATTTTGAGTAGCTTGTGTTCTTTACTGGCTGTGCACACAAACTACGGCAGAGTGCAGATTTTAGCAGTAGAGCACCTTGTTAGACGGTTGTTGTGGACTTGCTTTTGCAATGTTACGTTGTGAATAGGGCTGTGCTTTTACGATTTCTTGTATCCGTTTCATTTGCTCCAATGGTTTGTGACAGTTTCTAGTTTGAGCATCCTACGGCACGTTGGGCTTAAAAACTAATCTTCCGCTACAGTAAAAAAAGTGCAAGTCATTTGCAGAGTGTCTGATTGCAGGCAGATACTGGACAGACCAGGTTGGGGAACCTGCAGTCCGGGGGCTACATGCGACCCGGATGTGGCCCACGTCAGAATTTTCCTTAGCGAAACTTTTCTGTGTTTACATAGTAAAGTAAAAATATATTAGATTTGCGTGTTCGAGTAAAAAACGTGTGAAATTTACAATCTGTTGCCCCCCCGTGACATTTCACAATTTATGCGGCCCAATGTAGTAATATTCTCCCATTCTTGGCCTGCACTAAAATTATTGTCCTGATTTTGGGTGATGACAATATGGTAACCAGGTTTCTGGCAGATATTACAGGAATCCCAGGTTCAATCATGTTAGGCCTGCACTTTGGCACGTTGCTCGCCGGAGTTCATATACAGGCGCATTGTGAAGATGAACCAGGTAAAGGCAACAAGGTAAAGGGTTGGAGTAGCCTACTCTGCTTCACCTTAATGTCACTACAACAAAAACGCCTGATATTTTTTACTTTTACTATTTAAAAGTTTTGATAATTTCCATTGTAGGGACTTGAAGGCTATGAGGAACGCGCGGAAGCTTTCGATTCCACGGAGATTCCTCTATTTGAGGGGTCAACCTACTTGTTGCATGGGCGTAGGTCAGTCTCTCAGCTAAGTGATCTGACGTCTTGAGATTGCCAAACTAATGCAAGGCGAAATAAATGCTGTCAGCACTTTCATCGATCACCACCTGTTGGTCTGCGACTCATATCTCGGTATCTTGAAAAACCAGCAGGACCTCCACAAACGTACAAGACTAGGAGTTCCTACAAAATTAAGTTAGATGCTTTGCAGAACAAGAATGTAAGAAATATCTTTGAAGACAGCTTACTGTCCTTGTTTAAAGAGGTCTCGGAATACACAGCTCACGCGGAAGTGGAGTGGCAGCTGTTCAAAGCAGCTAGCATGGCTTCAAAACAAAGCCGAATATTTTTTGCATTCGCGGTACGATGAGGCGAAAGTCCGCAGCCCTCACAGTGAAAAAAGTCGAAAATGCAGTGCTGGGGGAATTTCGAGCATACACTTGGTTCCAATTACTGGAAAATCAATAAAGTGTTCTGGTAAAGCATCCGGCATCTTCGTGACAAAAAATCTAACGTTGCTGCATCAAAGACCAAAATGATGCCTTATTCAGCAATGAGGACGACATGCTTAGCATATGGAGAGAGTATTTCAATGATCTTCTTAACCCAGTCACTCTCACACCATCGGACACAAAGGAGGTACACTTGGGGAGGAAAATACCATCACTGAAGCCGACGTCTTCCTAGCTGTCAAAACACGGAAGGCTGCGATGAGATGCGACCTGAAATGCGCAGAGACTTGAATAGAGGAATTCTTTGCCTGATCGCGTGTATCATGTGGCTTGGTGTTCTTGAAGGGCACTGAAAGATTGGCAGACTGGGATGATCCCCATACAAAGCGGGGAGACAGGAGAGAATGCAAATAACTGCTGGGACATCTCTCTCATCCCCCCAAAAAAACTGTACGCCAGGTGCTTTGAAACAAGATCCCACGAAAAAATTGAATCAAAGCTGGATGAAATCCAGTACGGAAAATCTTTGGGAATGTTGCGGCGGTAGGATTTTGACGATTGCCTGTTACGGCTGTTACTGGCCGGCCGTCAAGTCATTTGTTCCATCTCAGACGTTTGTGTCCGTGTCGGCGGAGTTAATTCACAACCGTTCGCAGTGGGTACTCCGACAAGGGTGTGTGTTGCCACCAATCTTCTTCATAGTCTGTATAGGAATTGCATAGAAAGTCACAGGTACGTTGACGAGGTTGCCGCTGTTTGAAGCTACAGGATCACCTGTTTGCTTTTTGCGGACGATTTGGTAGGCATACTACTTACAAAGCAGGTTCTTGAACATGCACTTGATCGGTTTTTAGCTACGTGCGAGCAAGCAGGAATGAATTAAAAAGAGCGAGGTATTAGCCTGCTGTACGCCTCTCCAGAAACCCAAGGCAGTGTATGTTGCAAGTATGCGTTGGTGCATTTCAGCCTCGGGTTGCCAGATGCGTTTTGTGAAAATACCGGCCATTTTGTCAAAAGTGACACATCTAGGCTGCATTCATATGCGCTCAAAGTGCTTACTTAACGGCACGGAATTCTCGAATAATATTTTGTAAAAAAAAGCTTTTTTGCAATACATTTAGTTCGTGTTATTTTCTTTTACAATTTCATGAAGTTACCACAAGGGTTGATCTGAAAATGTTTCAAACAGTGCATAAACGTACGCTTTGTGAGCATAGTCTATAGCCGTAGGCAACGCATTAGCCAACTAAAACTAACCTACTTCAAATGACAAACGACAACCGCCGTGTTTAATGTGAACGGAAGCGTTTTCTCAAATTGTAAAAAAATAATGCACTTAGTGAAATTCCAATTTTAATGCTGTATATCAATTTCTGAAGTGAACATATTTCCGTACAATTTAACGGTATTTGCTTTTCTTCGGTAGTATTGCCTGGATGAACAGAAAAGCATCACACAACCAATGATCTCGTGCGTGCTACATTCACTTCAGTGTGCAACAAACATTTTCTAGCTCGCCTGAAACTCTTCAAAAGATTCTCACTACTTTCTGGACCACTAGGACTGGCTGAGAGACAGAAGCGTCGCCAAAAAGTTTTCAGTAGGGGGGTTTTGCTTTTGTGCGGGGGGTTGACATTCTAAAAACTGATAAAAACCCCACTGATTTATAGTGCTTCATGTTTCAATTTAGGGAGGCTTGGAGCTTTGTTTGGGAGGGGCTAAACCCACCAAAGCCTTTCCGTGGCGGCAGGACTGCTGAGAGATGACCTCCCGGCTCCCGTATGATTCACTGGCCGTTGAGTTAGTTATAGTCCGCTGACGAAATAACCTGTCTGTTCAATGCAGCGAGCGTGATTATGAAAGGTTCGCCAGTCTCTACAATGTCACTGTCGTCCTATGTCCATTTCCATGATTTTCCTACATTCTGCCTGCATTAGCCTACGGTTGAATTTCAGACAACAACCCCACCTACTCCGGTCCCAGGAATCGGCAACCTTTCCCTCGTCGCAGGCCAAAACAAACTCTGCAAGGTATGGCGAGACGTACCAATTTTCTACCAACAATTCCGTTCCCTTTGCTTTTTATGATGTTGTTGAAACTTGGGATTTTATGGAATTTTAATCAGATTAGCTCCTGATTCTCACAGTTCGTCACGAAAATCTAAAATACAGTACGGCATACAACACAATTAAAGAGCCATGCGGTTTCTCATAAGTAGTTCCTCTTAAATATACAATACAAGAAGTTGCAAGGAGGGCAGATTCATAAAATACAGCTTAGTACTACTAGGCGGGCCACACAGTTACAGCAATTTGTAGAGGGGCTTCGGGCCGGATGTTTTTGCTTGGCGGACCGGCTCCGGCCCGCGGGCTGTAGGTTGCCGACCTCTGGGTTACAAGGTTAATTGCCAAAAAATGTTCATACAGATCACGTTATCACGTTCAGGACGACACAAGATGCTAAGTATGACTAAACAAAGGAAGAGGGAAAACGGAGAGACAATGAGTGTTGTTTAAGGCAGGGCTTCTCAAACTTTTTTGTTCAGAGACCCGCTTTGAAACAGACTTGACTGTGCGACCCGTTCATAGATGGCCTATATGTTAATGATACGTGTAAACGTGTAATTACAAATCTAAAGAGGCATTTTTGTCTATGGTGAAATCATACAACTGCCCACAATCCGCGAAAGTAACTATACAGTACTAATAAAATTACCACATAATGGAAACAACAAGGCGAAAAAATTAACAAAAAAACAATTCAATTTATAGAAGATATCAAGCGCAACTGATGGATGCACTTGGTGATTTTTACACAGATCATCCATGTGTAGATTGATACAAGACAACGGAGGATAAAGGACATTCTCAACATTTTTCAAAAAGGATCAGTTTTTGGACTTGATGATTATCAATTTTGAGAATACCTTTTCACACAAATATGTTGGACAAAAGTTTATGAATAGTTTATGAATGGCCAGATCAGAAATGACTGGGTATTCATTTCTTGTTCTTATCCATTAATAACAAACTCTGTTTTGAAAATCCCAGCTGCAAACTTCTGTCGTTTAATAATTCCACAAACTCATCCTGGGCATGGCAGGTGCAGTAGCGGACACAGGCTGATTTGGTGGGGGGGATGCGATATCGATTTGCAATGAACCCAATGCTTCACAAGGCCATATTGCGTGAATCAATCACTTTCGCATACGTACATTTACGAGGAAACAAGTCTAAGCTTGGTTTAGAACAAGCCTGAGTGATACAACTGGTCAAACTTTAACACTGCAACACTACGGAACCAATAAGCAATGTGGCACATAACAACGATCTGATGACGTAGTC
>JGI24022J15233_10009263_pt1 | contig 11078 bp, 10 predicted proteins | sample Ectturendosymbi2_FD_15233 | JGI IMG/M metagenome (IMG submission 15233)
GTTGCATTTAAATCACAATATAGCAACAAAAACCTATTTTTGCCTGTTTTTAGCTAGTGAGTCAATTAATTTGCACAATACTGTATGTTTTTTTCACAGCCTGAGTCGGTCGAAGCAACGTAAACAAGACCCACAAATACGTGTGATCGGAATTAGGCACGGCGCTGTAAATCTTGACTGTTTGTCGCGACAGAGGCCACGCCGGCGAGATCGTCGCTTTGTGGGATTTCCTCAACGTGGACAAGGGCGAGATACCCCGGTCGTACACAAAGACGCTGAAAGAACTGGAAGCTTCGTCGAGCGATACGAATCCCCGAGAGCACCAGCCCAACATGACGAGCGTTGCCCACATATACCAGTCGCTAGGGAGGTTCCTCAAGGACTTGGGTCTGATGGAAGAGGTATTGGTGATCTGCAGCGGCGTTTTCTTTGTTGACGGCACAGTTGTTTTTTGTTTGCGCCATGCACTTCCTTTGACGGGTGCTTGCGATTGTTTCGAATCTTTTTCATTTTTCCGCTTTCTGTATTAGAAGATGAAGTGGGGAACTTGTTTTTCTTCAAACGTTGACAGCGCTGCTGAGTTTTATGTGAACTCATATTTACATTAAGATGGAAGCATCGCGTTCTGCACCACTTGTCCGAAACGCATGGGCGAAGACTTTATTTAAAGAAGTTTGAAACTTATCTGACAACCTGTTTTGTTTGGCTGCAGAAAGTGATCATCATGAACGAATTTTTCGTATCTGCTTAAACCTTTTGTGCGATGCGGGCGCTTTCAAATACTCTCAAACAAGTAATATTTTCCGTGCAGGCCGTTTCGTCTTTGCAAAAGTCTGTAGAAATTTTGGAGAGCGTCCTGGATCCGGATCACCCGTCGGTCGCCGACTCGCTGCACCACCTAGCGTCGGTCTACGCTCAGTGGGGGAAGTTGTCACCGGCTGAGGACTTGTACAGGTGCGTTGCGACGACGGGTGAGGAGACCGGGAACAGTTTCACAGTTTAAATCCCGGAACGTGTGAGGCGGCGCGAGGCGCTGGAAGGCCTGTTACAGACAAGAGCCCGAAAGATCGTCGAAACAATGAAACAAGCCGTTGTTCGATAACTGTAGGGCGATGTTTTGCAATGACCGAAATGCAATGCGCAGTTTAACCGGTAGTGTGAAGGTTGAGTCACTGCTTGTGCGTTTCCAGGCCGCGCTCTTACTTTCACAGGTGACGTTATCCGGGAAAAGGTCTATTTTTCCGCTTTTCAACCGTGAGTCAAGTTCTATTTCCGTCACAATTGAAAGTTTGCCACTGAAATGTAGCAGTGAAGGTTTTGAAACAAAGGACGGTTCTGTTTAAAGTGAAAAATATCAGTAGAATATTAGTAAGGAGCCTTTGTAATGGCGGTTGAAAGGTGAAAATCTGGTTAACAGAAAAGAAACCTAAAATTAATCTGCATGCTGAAACTCTGAAGTAAAACATGAAATGAGAACATTTATTTGGCGCTGCCAATCTCTTTCCATGTAGATTTGCACGTGTAGCTCCTCCATACCTAAATGCTTTGCTTGGGACTTGTCTTCCTCCAACCACCTCTTGTGGCACACGACATGTTACCGTACACCTTGGACAAGTAGCATGCAAATACGTGTTTTTAACTCACGCGTGACCTCACTTTGCCTCTTGGCTTCGGTGAAGTGATCGCCAACGATTTGATTTTACCAGCTGCCGTTGACACGCAGGTGTAAATGTAGCAGGAAACATCCCTGATTATGTTCGATGAAACGTCTGCTGCTTTTTTGGGGGGAGGGATAGACATTGTTATGCTTCACGTGTACAAGTAAATATACGCTGAACCAAGTCTGCACCTGAGGCTAGTTTGTAGCATCTTCTACATCATTTTCATAGAAATCAGGTTCTGCTTGAGTGCACTCGATTTCTTCCTGTAGATGTGCTACCTTTAGTTATAAAAAGCACTAAGACTGAGATCGACCACATAAGACTATGAATGCTTGGAAAAGATATTTATACATTTTTTTGAAACGTACCCAACCCATACTAGTTTAATGTAAGAAACTTCATATATATATTGCAGTCAATAAAATTACAGTTGAAAGGAAGTTTTTGACTAAGACATGTGCGTTAAGATGTAGACGACATGCTCCATTTCGCTGGAATGCTTAGCATGATGTGTATCGGAAGTTCAGTATCACTGAGGAGAGATGAGCAAAACGTCGGGCGGACGCCTTTCCAAGCTCTTTTTATTAAATTAAGAAGTTTGTCGATCGCGCTTTTCGTTAAATCCCCAGCAACAACACAGGTGTGACTCTTTTCACGCGTAAGCGCCCCCTGCCGGTGAATTCCTTCGTCTTTCAACCAGCGCTGCTGACGCTTTGCAGGCAGGCGTTGGAGCTTGTCGAAAGCGCTGTTGGTTCTGACCACGTACGAGTGGCCCAGGAACTGACCGCGCTGTCCCGGGTTGTGCGCAAGTCTGGGCGGCAAGTGATGGCGGACAACTTGCAGCAAAGAACGGTCAACATCATGAAGAAAAACGGTTCGCCGGGCTCGGTGCGTATTCAGTTATCACGTGTCGCTTATCTTCTTAGTGTGAGATTCACTACATGGATGGCCGGGCCAGTTTACCAGGGTTCGCTCGTAAGAAATGGTTGGTTTGCGGAGTGAACGTGGCTGGAATGAACAAAAGATGTAACAAAGTACCCACGCAGTATTGAAAGTATTGAAAAATCATTGAATTGTGAAATCGGTTTTCAAGACCTTGAAACAATGTTGAATTTGGCCAAAATGTACGTAAACATTGAAAAAGTACGGAAATTCCAAATTCAGCCGTTTGTTATTCAAATTTTGTTCTTTACCACTGATGACAGTTTTGCAGATGCTTTTTTCATTATGTTCCATGAATAAAACTTGAAGATAAGGAAAAATGAAGATAAGTGGTGGTATTAAACATTTATTATTTAGTATTGAAAAAGTATGGAAAACAGTTTTTGAAAATGTGTGGGAACCACGGATATAAAAGCCAGTAGTGAAAGCGTTGAAATGAAGACTTACAAAAATATTTTGATTTGTCACTATTGTGCACTGGTCTCCGAAAATCAAGAAATATCGCAGCCTTTAGTAGTTTAGATGCAGTTGCCAATCAACAAAATGCCACACTCCGTTTTAGCCGCCTGCGATCCTTCCGATGCACGCAAACGTCCTGCTTGAACACATACGGCGATACTTAGCAATCCCTGGGGCAGCGAAGTGCTCTTGTTATCATGCAAGACCGCTGGGTTTACACTAGGGAGTTTTTACGCGGAGAACCGCGCGGCAGTCTTGTTTATTTAACGTCGCCGTGTGCTCTGATGCGGTGCGTTGCGAAGTCACGCGAATCGAGGCGGGTCCGATCGCGCGAAGAGCGAAAATTACGCGCGGAAATGAGCTGCCGGACGAAAGCTTCTAGTCCCGTGCAAGTACCAGTTATTTAGTGTGCTTTACTTCAAAATAATCCTGGACTATGTGTGCTGTTCATTGATGGTTTGGATTAATTTGGATCAGTATTGGTGCTTTACTTCAAAAAATATCGGAACATTTGTTGTTTGATATGGGTATGGTTTGATATGATCAGTAGTGAAAGTTAGTTTTGTCATGAATGGTCACTCATGAGCAGTAAATATTTTATCATTTGAGGATGTTTCATGACTTAAATTCTCTTCGCATATTATATAATGGATATCTGCAAATTATACCCAATCCTTACACGTTTACTTCCACATATCACTTGCTTTGCCTCAAATCTAAGACATGGAAGTTTAAATTTTAGCTGCCCTGAAATTTCTTTCATTATGAAACTATCAGTAGCATTAAAAACTTACCATTACGAAGCTAATCAGGAAATTAACCAAGTGAGCCGANGGTAATGTAAACATTCAAATGTCGTTGAACCAACCAGCTTCCTAAACCAGTGGTTCCCTAATTGTGACACGCGTATCCAGGTTTAACAGGTTGTCCTTCAAAAAGTATGAACTACACATCACTAACTCTTCTGTAACAGCTTATCAGAATGGATTCTGGTGTAGGCCTATGCATCCATCCTGTANGTAAAGAATCGGTTGTTAGTAAATAGGCAAATAGCCCACTATTTACTTATTAACCTGCAGCAAAACATGTAGTTTCAGTGAAACACAACCTTTAAAATGTCCGTTGTCAAAGTCAGCAGCACTGCCCACAATGATTGCCATCTAGGTCGCCTTGCTGAAAGCCTGCAACAGCTCAAGCGGTTGAACTCCCGCGGGATGACATTGCCCGGGCAACAGCAATCGTCATTCATGAGTGACGCGGTTCACTTGCGTGCAGTGCAAACGGGCAAACGGAACACCTGCCGCAGCCGCTTCGTTTCCGCTCGTAACTTAACATTGCTGTCTGTCTGGAGATAACTTGCGTTGGTCGCTGATGATGGTGTTTATTCAAAACTTTCGAGGCATCCTTCTCACCGTGCGACTGAACAGCAAACGCTCGATGTTGTTTTTAAAGTCGCGGGTTCGAACACCGGTGGCAGCGATGCGCGTTTCCGCGGCAATTGTTTTTACCATTCGTCTCGATGATGTCTCCAGAATATCCTGAAGCGCGCCATGAGACGAGCGTTGAGACTGGACGACCTGACGTTGGACGAGGACTCGCTGGACGCGGCGCAGGCACTGAACGATCTGGGCGTCTTGTATCACATGCAGAACAAACTGGAGTAAGTTGCTTGCTTGTGACCGGTCGCCAGGCTGCTGAGTGAAGTCACTGCGGGCGAAATTCCTCCCGAGTCGGTCTCCTTCTTGCGTCTGCGCTTGACAAACTTTGCCCGTTCGCAACGCTACGTTGTTTGATTGTCGTTTGTTCGAACGTCGCACTCCTTATTCTTCCCAACGCGTGCTGGAAGTTTTTGGGAACACTTTAGGGAGCTTTGACCGAGAATTTTCGGCAAAACGCGGAAGTTTTTTTGTTTCGCACCAGCAGCGACCGAACAAAGCGCTGTTTTTCGCGACAGGAACGCCGAGTCGTTCTTTCATCGCTCGCTGACGACGCGCGAGAAGCTGGTGGGACGAAGTCACGTGGACGTCGCTCAGAGCTACCACAACCTCGCTGCTGTCTACAACGAAAAGAAGCAGTTCGCTAAAGCAGCTGACTGCATGCGCTCAGCACTGAATATTAGGTATAGTGGAATGAAGGACGCTTCACTTGGTTCCGAAATCTTGACACGAATTTAAATTTCTGCGTCTTCTGACAGAAAAAAGCTTTTCAAAGAGGATGACTCCCGGCTTCTGATGTCCATGAAATACTCAGCAGTGTTGTTCAAGAAGGCGAAAAACCTGACCGAGTCAGTCGCACTTTACCGGGAAATCCTCAAATTCGTAGAAAGGCAATCCGGTGCTGACAGCGTTGCGACCGCCAATGCTATGGTGAGCTTCTCTTCATTGCCCAGGATTTGTCGCTTGTGCGCCAGCGGCCATTTCTTTTTCAATTTTTTACCGATGCTTTTGAGCAAGACATCCAGATCCTTGCCGCTTAGAACGGAGATTATTAACCTTTTTTTCCTCATCCTTAACCCACTTTCGGCTAAGGTTGAATTTTCGCTTCCGCAACCTAAATTGAACTAACCATTGGCACTAGTTCTGATGCTCGTAAAATAAAAGTGAATTCAACAAATAGGGCGCATAGACTAATCATCCACATGCAACTCCTGTCTGTCCTTCCTAGCTAGTGGGTAATTTCCCACACGAGCTTAGAACATCCGGAAAACCGTTTCCGGTAACATCGTGCGCTGAATACAAAACGTATTATATTAATATCAACCCAGTACAGAACTTAACAATTTTTGCTCACTGTAATTCGATCCTAGTCCTTCCCTCTGTACTGGCTCGATTTCTTTGCAGAGCAGTTGCGCTCGATTTCGTGCTGTAGGAACTCTGTCTATATTAGCGTTGGTTTCTGAAGACACGTTAAGATTGGAAGCATCCTATCGCGTTGCTTCTGCAATAGCAAAAGAAACCGCATACTATATTGGAAATGACGTTTCAAAGCGTACGCTATGGATATAATCGAAAAGAGAACAAAAGAAGAAACTTGAAAAATTTTATTCATCATGCCATACAGTGCGTTGTCGTGTAAGTGTTATGTTTCGTGATATTTTAGATCACGTAGCAAAAGAAATTGGAAGTAATATAGCACGAGTCGCTCAGCAGCGAGATGAGTCAACTGACGTGTTGAACTGCACGTATTTGTTTGTTTACTGTCGGTACATGCATGCTGTTGAGTTGAAAGAAAAGACAAAAGTCTACAGGGATGACTAGCGAAGTGAGTGATGATCGGGAAAGAATGAATTATTTCTTTCAACAAAATAAACTCGTGGAATCACGTTGTATCGCTTTGCACCGCCAGCACCCCTTCTATACACCATGAAGTCAGGTTTCACACCTCAGAGCATGAGGCTGGACAAGCCACAAGTATCGCTTTTCAAGTCATTGGTATGACATAACCGGGAATCGAACCCGTCCTACCAACTTTGGTGGCGCGTATTCTGAAAGCCTGTTCGATCCATACTACCGTAGTGATCAGAATATATATGTATTTATCACTTGAAAAAGATACAGTTGCGTTTTCGCAAGCGTTTGTTTGTGTGCAGCTTGTACAGCATTCGGTACTAGCTCTTGATCTCTCTTTGATCCTATACTGTGGAGCAGGGTACGTCCCGGCTATCATGTCCTATTTCGATTCTGTGCAGGAACCGAGTTTCAGGGGGATGGGAATATGTCCCCCAATATCTTTCCTTCTCTCAATATTTTGTTATAAAAAATAATGCAGTTGTACGGATTTCGCTGCCAAAATATTGCCAAGGAATTTGTGAGGTCCAATGATGCCAGGTGTCGTGTGTTTGGCAAAAATGTTCATGCTATCCTGAGTACATCAAAAACAGCGGTATGAGTCAGGCATACTTTTGGGTCATTGTAGGGCGCAGCCATGTCAGTTAATGGAATGTCAGATATACTTGTTTATTAATTGGAGTTGCATTAGGCTATGTAACTGCCAATTATTTGAATCTCAGAGATGCATGTTCATAAGTTCTACTTTTAATGTATTGTTTGCTTTTTTACAGAATAATTGAAGTGTTGTATCCACTTTGACAAAGAAATCTTCAAATGCTAATGAAGTTTTGTGTACTTAGTCAAGTACTAGCACAGTACTCTATACAACTGCCATAACGCCATGGGCGTAGCCAGAGGGACACTTGGGCCATGGTCCCAAAAATATCGTTTCCATTATTTGCCAATTTTCCAACAAGGTCGTATTACGGTTAAGTGAACATGTTGACGTCATCGAAACGCAAACAATAACATTATGCGTAATAGCATGCATATCACACCAAGTTTGTCCCCCCAAAGTTTCTAAGCAAACTCGGTCCCTGATTCTGTGCGTATACTTCAACTACATTTCTTCGTTTAAAATTCGTTTAAAATCGACCTGAAACGTTCCAGAGCAACTTGGCTGTTTCGGAATCCCTGACGAACGACCTTGACTCTGCCCTACCTCACTACGAGAAAGCGCTTGCCATTTATCGCAAGGAGTTCGGCGGCACCAGCTCTCAAGCGCGCCAGACTTTGCGGAATATCGCCGTTTTACTGTGAGTTTGTTTGATGTGTCAGGGTAACAACTGGATTGCGAGTCATAATCGCATAACGTTTCGACTGAGCAGCAACGACTGAAGCCAAATGTCGGCTGTTGTTGCATTTTTCGTATTTTGTCAGACCTCTTTGGAATACCAAATATAGTTGACAACTTGATCTTGATGCCCTGCTATTGTTACTAACTAAGAATGCCAAAAGTGGCGTGATGAAGTTTTCTGCCTTCTCACATTTGCCAGCATTGTCAGTTGCGCTGCATGCAGCATTTTAATCGATCTTTTATTCTGCTGCACTCGGTGCTTCGCAACGGCGCAGCATCTATTCCTACAATCGCAGTCGAACGTTGTTTTGAGAGGCGAGTGCGTAGCTGCGAAGAGCGTCATAATCGAACCCCTGTTCATTTCAGATACAACAAAGGCGAAATGCGCGAGGCTGCCCTGGCGTTCAAACAAAGCGAGGCGGGCAGAGGCAGCAAGACCGTGCAAGCGAATTGGTAGGAAACGTACATGCGATATAATCAAGTGCAATATTTATCTTTTTTCTAAGTTTTTACGTTTCGGAACGAACGTTGATCGTGAGGTTTTGCACTGATTGTTGTCTATCGTTTTGCAGTCACGTTACCAGTACCTCTTCCTTCCTGATATACAATGCTTTTTTCAAAATAAAATTCAAATACGTGCTTCTTCATGGTGGAGTGATGATTTGTCGAATGCAAGACAAAACCGGTTTTGTCAAATGCATTTCACTGGGTCAGGCCCGTAGCCAGGTTTTAAGGCCTGGGAGGGCAAAAGACATTTTAAAGGGGCAAGGTTTTTGTTTTTATTACATATTTAAATCAATTTCTTTCTGGGCACAACAAAATTTTGGGGGCACAAAAATTTTGGAGCGGCACTGCCCCCCGTGGCTACGGGCCTGCATTGGGTAGCAGTAAGCCTTGTTTGTGGAAAGAGAAAAAAAGGAACTTTTACAAAAAGCTTGTGTTACTGCCTGCTTGTAGAAAACCAAGCCAGCGCACGTTGCAAGTAAGCGGCAATACATTGCTGCAGGTCGAGAAGTTTAAGTACCTTGGGGTGGTATTCATAAGCGACGGAGGAGGGAGTCTGACACACGGACTGGTAAAGCAAACGCAGCTCTGCGTGAGCTTCATTGGTGTGTCGTCACAAAATGGGACCTTTCAAACACCGCAAAGCTGTCGGTTTTGTTTCGATCCTCGCACATGTTCATGAATCTTGGGGTAATCACTGAAAGAGTGCTATCTCAAGTACAAGCGGCACGGATGGATTTTCGCGAGGAGTTCACGACGTGACACCTCCTGACAAAGTGAAATTCGTAAAGCCCTGAATGTCGAGCTACTTTACCGAATAGAGAGAACTCATCTACGATGGTTCGACCACGTGACCAGCATGCCTCAGGCAAAAGGTGGTGTGATCACATTACCGTCCTTGCTTGGTCCGTTCTTGGTGTGGATCCAGCAGAACTACCAGATATTGTTGAAAACCGTGAAGCATCGCGAGGTCCCGTGACCCTATTGAGAGGAAAAGCGGGTATGAACATTAATGGTTGTTTTCCTCACGTTTCATAAAATCTTTAAAAGCAAGTTTAAGCGTTGGTGGAATTGATAAATTGCTCAAAGTGTTGAGTTGAAATAAAATGCGTATGCTTTCATGGAAACTTTTCTACCCTTCGACATGATTCCCCACAGTACACCTGATGAAAGATATTTTTGCAAGTAACAGGCATGTTGGTGGTAGAAGATCACGTGAACAAAACAATAAAAGCGTATTGTTTTGTTTCGTTATTTGCAATGATCGATAAGTGTGAACGATTTCGGAGATCACCCAAAAACAAGTAATTTCTTTCAGTAAGCATTTCTTGTCGCGTAATCCGTGTGCATCAGGGATGTAGTGCTAACGAAAAAGGTGTGGGAACGCATCAAAAAAATAGCCATTTCAAGTCAACTTCCAACTCATTTTAAAGCAAAACGTGAAAAATGTTGGAACGCTCCACCGCGCCCCTGGTGTGCATCGAATGATTGCAAAGTCATCTTGGTGGTGGTGAGAAGTCACGAGTCGAAGTGAGGCTCTGTATAACCCTGTTACCTTCTCCTTTTGAATCTGCCGAAAAATACGTTCCTTTCCCTCAAATGCAACTCTTTCCGTTACCTCTAACCACTTAACATACTGGATAAATTTGTTAATACGAAAATAGGGCAGGCCATTCTCTGAAATTTTTTTTTCACCCGACCCACTGGACAAGTTATAGCTTAACTGGCGCTTAATGATCATCCATCGAATCAATCCTGTACGCGGATTCTTTGCCAATGTGTCTTGGGCAGATTGGCATCTTGGCATTCCATATGGTCTGCAGGAATCTGTGTTTTCATCGCATTTGCGATGTGAAACGGTTTTTATCCCATTTGCTCGCCAGAGGTTGATGCTGAAGTTTTGCTTCGCAGTGTTTTGGTGAAAGTTCAGATCAACTGATTGATTTGGCAAAATAGCAGGACCAATAGAAACTGCTCCAACCTGTTCGCACGTCATGGTCTGAGAACAAATGCCCGCTATCATTGTTTTCGCTTAGTTTGAGACTCCGCAAGCGAAACACCGTAGGTCAACAACTACGTCAGGGAACGAGGGAAGCAGTGGGCGCAACAGTAGCACTGACTGAGAGAAGTAGGTGAAGCCATAGAAGTTGTAAATTGTAAGTGTCATTGTAGATTAAATCAAATGATCTGGCGCCAAGTTTGTCACCGGCAGTGTTAAACTAACTACCGACGTTATACAGATACTTGGTGACGAAAACGGCGTAAGCTTGTTGTTGAAGCCGTTGTGATCCGGGTTTGAACCAGGGAAGAAACTTAGCTGAAAGGGTCCCACTGGCCACTGTAGAAGCCCACTAGCCAACACTCAGAAACAAACTTGAGAAATGGTGGTGAATCCGGATGTGGATGGCTATACTACAGTGGTTCCCAAAGTGGGCGGTGAGAAACTCTAGGGGGACGGTGAAGCAGAAATGGACGGTTAGGGGGCGATAGGAGACCCAGTTGATAATTACATTTATGTTGTCTTACTAACTTTGAGTGACCAAATGTCATAAAAAACAGTATGATCAACAACGTTTTGTAAACAAAACAGAGGTGAAATGCTAGGAGATAATGATGAACTGCTGTTTCCATCGCTAAAGGTAAACTGTACAGTAAAACTGTCCTCCTCTACAATGAAATGATTATGATTGGAATTTTTGTCAGCTGTGGTTCTTGGCACGGGTAAACTGCTATTTAACAATGCCCGTTTCGTTACAGTGACTATTACCGGTCGTCAGGTTTGAGAATGTACGCTTGCACTTAGACTCAGCCTGTAACCAAAAGCGTGAGCTAATTTTGGATTGAGTGGTTTAATGATCACAAATATAATAATAACCTTGTACGAGT
>JGI24022J15233_10009265_pt1 | contig 11077 bp, 9 predicted proteins | sample Ectturendosymbi2_FD_15233 | JGI IMG/M metagenome (IMG submission 15233)
GGAGTCGGAGTCGTAAGGAGGTTTTTGGGTGGAGTCGGAGTCGAATTCTTAACAACACTGGAAGTCGGAGTCGGATCTTTTTGTCCGACTCCGATTCCGGATGTCCAATCGGATCATTTTTACATCACACTCCTAAATTGGGAATTCCTGTTGAAATGGTACAATTTCGTTTGAAACGTTTGTTGAAACAGAGATTTCTTGCTGTACGCCACGATCTNCATTGATTTTAACAGCAAAATTTCATTCCCATGATGTTAACGAGTCGGAGTCGGAAATTTTGGGACGTCGGAGTTGGAGTCGGTGTCGGATATTTTTTCTCCGACTCTGCAGCCTTGATGAGAATGTTCACATATATCTTGGATTTTGACCCAAACATAGTTTTCGCCGGCTGGTGTTAAATGTTGAGAAGAAATAATTAGGTATTGTATTTTCAAGTAACGCTAAACTCACCCAGGAAACTCTTGACCAGTCACCCACCACCAGGAGTGAAAACGTTCCGCTCTGTTTGACGCTTTCACACCCCTTCACTGATTGGTCAATTATTGCGACGTCAGGCAAGCCAGGGCATGACTTGACATGCCCTGTGTTGGCTGTCTATCTTTCAAGAAGTCGCAAAAGAGAGACAGAAGCACGTTCCGCTCTTTTGTCGTGTCAAGTAATGGCAGAACTACAAGGTTTGTCTGACTCGAGACTTGAGATCAAGACAACCGCGCAACGCATTTCGTCCAGGTGCGTGTAATGCTCACAGAGGTTCTTCATTGTTGCCTACAACTCCCAAGCGCCCGGAAAATAATTTCAAAAATTTCCAATCAAATGAACTGCGTTTGCTATTCGTTCAGTTTAATAGAACATAAATTTCGGTTCACCAGTCGTTTCATTTATTACTCAATTTCCAGTTTTTGTTTTGCCGCAAAGAGTTTTTTCTCACCAACCAGGGGTCCGTTCAAACAAAAAACGTATTTACGGACCCGCATTAAAAAAAAGTATTTACGGATCCGCATTAAAAAAGTTTGAGAGCCCTGCTTTACTTATTTGCAAGCAGGAATTGCGTCCTCGCGCTCTTATAGCAGTCCTTTGTGCAGATTCCGCAATTGCAAAATCCCAGGTGGCTCGCACAAAAGCTGAGCTGAAAAGGTCAACACGCGTTTGCGTGGCAATGATCGACCGATCGCTGTTTCCTGTTTTGGCCATGAACTTATCCACGAACAGATAGTTCGGGCCTGAAGTTGTCTCGTCGGTGTGTTGCACTGACATATCTAAACCCAAATGGCTGCCTAGAGCTTCACTACCAGGACCTGCAAGCAGGGTTAGAGCAAAATACGGGTTGTATCTCGGTATGTTTGATGTACCTCGTATGTCACTCCGCACGCTACTTTCGAAGCTAGGCCAGAACGAAAATATTTTTCACATCCAGCAAGACCAATTCCAGTTCTGAACTAAACCCAAACAAAACTTTCAAAGGCAATATAGAATCAATAAAACAATTCCACGTCACATGCAGTTTATGCAAGAATTACAAAACGCATCAAAAGCGTAAGGTGCTACAACAAAGTTATCGCTTTCTAGTGAAACTTTGGGCAACAAAGCATTGCTTTGTAAGGCTACAGTTGAAAAGAGATAAAGCAGTTCTTTAAATATTTTGTCTCAATGCGATCTGCGCTGCTTTCAGATAGCAATTGTTGAAGAACGATTCGGAGTCCTGCCTTTGTCAAGTAAAAGGCGTTGCTTTTCTTAAGCGGAACTGGTATTGCTGATTATTTTATGCAGGCTCGTAACTAAGGGAGAAGCAACCAACCTTGAAAAAAAATTTGCCGCCCCTGAAAAAATGTGCTGAACATAGTGTAGTTGGTCAATACCGAAACATATTTACTTTGAAATCTAATTCAACAAAGACATTATTTAACTAGCTGACGGTTGGATATTTACAATGAATTTGCTTCCCAGTATCTTGATGGCATTTTTATAGACGTGATGACTAAATGACCCTGCATCCATCGATAGCCAATGTTATAGTATGTGTGTACTCAGACTGTATGCATAACCATTGTTTTCGTACATGCTATCGATGTAAAATTTGGGCCCCCTCAGAAAACTCTTCGCCCCTTGGTGTCCCAAGCTGCTCACGGGCTTGATTTTATGGCAAACCCTCATTTAGCGGAGTTTTGTCGTTCTTCAGATATAGATTTTTTGTTGCTAAGAATTGACACGGGCTTTAACATTCCGTATTGCGGGAATCATTGTTTATATTCATCTAACTCTTTCTTGAAACTGATAGTCAATGGCTTGTTTCAACCGGCCGGCAAATAAGTTCAAAAGGATTGCGGGTCACGAAGGACAATCTAACGTGGTTTTCAACGCAGAGGAGAACACATTTTCGTCCGAGCGTGCTGGCTGACGCTTCCACACCAAGAAGTATGCTGCGCTTCGTTGTTGTTTGCTTTGCAAGCATTCTTCCTCAACTGGAAATCTGACTTGCAGCAACGCTGCAGAACGAACAGCTACCATTGTATTTAGGTTAACTGTTCTCTTGCTGCTTCCATGATGAACCCGCTTTCCGGGTGCACCTCTTCTACGTGACGAGAGCAACCAATCCCGTAAGCTCTGTCTATAGCTCAGCTACGTTGCAAGGCTGCTCGCCCGTCGGCATTCCCTTGACATTTACGGTCTATCTGCAGCAACCTCCATTCGTAAAGATGTTGAACATTTGCAGAGTTATTTCAAAACGTACTGCGTAGGCTCGGTAGAAACACTTCTGTTGTTTGTCGAAGCCTGATATCTTTTCTATGCATTGATTTTCGTTTGTATTTTGCATCTTGGCTACTGGTGAGATGGCTGAGCACGATCGCATACGGTGCAGACACTTGATGCTCAGAAACATTTTTCTACCTTCGTTAATGAAGCATGTACTTGAAATTTCTGATTGAATATTTGTATTTAATCATTTCTGCACGCTTGTCAATATTTGCAAATCATTGCATATTGACAAAATTGCAAAACTGAGGAAACCGATGGTGTGGCTAAAAGTATTCTGGCGCCGGGTTCGGGTAAAAGTATTCTGGTGCCGGATTCGGGTAAAAGTATTCTGGCGCCGGATTCGGGTAAAAGTATTCTGGTGCCGGATTCGGGTAAAAGTATTCTGGCGCCGGATTCGGGTAAAAGTATTCTGGCGCCGGATTGGTTCCGCCCCAGAATCAATTGAAATCTAGCAACAAAAGAGAGTATGGATTTTGTTTAATTTTAATACAAGTGACTTGAGGGCGTCCGTCGCTGTTTAATCTAATTATTTCAGTATATCCCTGCAATGTTTGATTCACGGAGAAAGCGTCCTGCGCCAAATGTCTCGTGTGTGCAACAAAGGTTGTGATCACTGTGTATGTGCAAAACGTGGCAATACTGCGTGCTTTCTTTACATTGCAATGCAAAGAACTCATCTGAGGTGAAATCTTCTTGCATATAGTTGCTGTTTTCATGTATTTCGATCTTACGTTGGTCCACAGTGCTGCAATGGGTGATGTAATAAAAAGGACCCTTGCTTTATTCTAAATAAGAAATGTCCTTCACTTGGCTCCTTTGCACTTTGTGTAAAGATGGGGAAATACCCTTAGGAAGAACAGCTACTGCAAAAGTGATTTCACAGAACTTTGATCTTATTGGCTGAATACTTGTGGTTAAGGATGCTTTACAATTTCATTGCAGAGTTTTCTGTTGCGATTATCAGCACCATGTTCACCAGTGAATCATGAATATATCCTGTGTTTAATTGAACCGCTCAGTGAACCAGTTTAAACCAGTTTCAGGGTTCTGCGGTAGACAGTTTTCATGCGCCCAGAGCAAAAATGCTTTGCAGTGAAACGTATCTTTACAAACGGCTTTTGGTTAGTTGACCATATTAGGTGGTACAACAGAATGCGCTAAGCAACACCCCAAACCCCTACAATTGAAAAAACACTGGAAATCTGCAAAGAAATAGCTAAAGGCCACTGGCGACATCACCTAACCATTATAGTCCTGGACGTGCGCACATCTAACTGCACGTCAAAATAGAGGTCATTATTGTGTTCGTGGTAACGTAGTATATAGTACGTGAGGCATGATGAATACGTAAATGAAAGTAACGGAATCTGGAACTCACAAATGCTTGAAAACCACTGCTCTTAAAATGCAGTGGTTTTGCATCTGTGTAAAATACATATGTCCACAAAACTCCAAAAATTTTTCTATCCGATATTCTAAAACTCTGTGTTACATCTTGCATCCATCATAAATTAGAATTAAAAATATAAATGCGCCCCCAAAAACAGCCAAGAAAAAGGATCCATCTTTTTTCATCTCTCACGTTTGCACCATATTCAGCTCACAGTTAGCGTAACGGACCTGTTCTGACCTCACAGTGGTCGTCACGTCGCCACAAACTGCCTGATCACTCATTGCGTCAGGCATTTCAAACCACAAAAAGCTCCTCGCAATGTGGCATGATGAAACAACTCACCATATCGGTCCTTTGTGCACGTTTGACTCAGTGAAGACCGCAAAAAACTGGAAATGGATGAACCTACAGTTATAGTTTCACCTCAGTAAGACCAGCGCAGAAATTTAATTACCTGGTATTGTTTTCAATCAGCAGTTCCGCGAAATAAACCTGCGCAGGCAGGTTTCTTTTACACTAAGCGTTTTAGATACAGCTCGAGGGTTGAGCTTAATGTTCACACGGCGAAAACTGAAACAGAGAGAATCACTGAGAGATGGTGGAGTACATCAATACAGAATATGCAAACCTATAACTCGGAAGAAAGCTTTACCCACAGCCGATTGGGTTGCGGCTACGTGCAGTAGCTCGTGTTGTACGCAATGCGAACGTGAGCACGTGAGGACTAGGCTTGAAACTTCTGCGCGACACAAAAATAAAGAAACAAAAAGCGCTCCTTGCGTGAACAACTTTTTTTCCGTGAATGTCTCCCGATCAGTTGTTCGGCTCATATAAAACCTGTAACGATCCGCTGCTGTTTCGAAACGGTGTTTCGACGTGTAAGAACGAAGGACGTTTGATTGGGGATTAAGAGTAAGTCGCCAGAAAGAGTTGTGCAGACAAGGATGGCATCTGCTGTTTGGCAGTTTTGTATTTAGTTGGCTGACAATCACGCACTCTATGTTGTTTTGACTAGGTTACATCAAGTTTGCCGCTGATGAAGAACAGCAACTCACAAGGTTACCGCAGTTGTAGGTTTTGTTGGGTAGTAGTAGTGGGCACACACTGCACGAAGTTTTGTGTTCAACAGGTCGTGTGGCAGGTAAACGCTCGATTCAACATTATTTCACGGAGCGTTTTATGCTGACGGTTCCAACCGCATATTTGAATAGTCCATGCATAAAATATCTCAAATTTTAGACTGACATGACCAGAGTTTTGGTTGATGTACCCTCGACAGCAACATGCACTGCAGCAGCAAAACATGTTAACTTGTCGTGAATTTACATAAAAATTCGGTATTTTTGAATAGGAAGCAGGAGAGCGTTTTCTTAGGGCTTCAACAACCTCTAGAATGCATAAATTCCTCGCAGACTTATTTCAAATAATTATGGATCAGCGTGCAAGATGTTTTGTAATGACAGTGTTAGGAATTTTCAATTTACACAAACGAGTTTTCAAGTTTAAACACAGGGAAGCAAACTTGTGCAAGAAGCCAGGTAATTGATTGCGTAGCGTCACGTGACTCATTGTTGCGCAACAACATCGATAGTTTGCGTTGTGTATACAATTGTGCGTCATATCCGCAATTGCTCCTGCTCTTCGCGTGATTTTTTCCCGAAACGCCTGTGCTCTTTCCTTTTATTTTAATCCACGGAAAATTTAGGAATTGCTCTTTCATCGATTCGGTAACCTTGGACAACAGTGCAGCTTGTTACGATGTAGCTCTGGCAATCTCAAAACACAACAGTCGAGCAGTAAGTTGTTAAGGCATGCAAAAATCACATACGGATAAAAGGATAGATGGTGTTAATCACTCGTACTCGTACATGCAGCAAGCTCTGCCAAATCACTGACACAAGTTTGGGGGCTTAGTTAAGTTTTTCAGAAATGCGAAAAAGTCTGTCGGATTCGTTGTTTAGGATCTTACTCGCGTTATTGTTGAAAAACTTATCCGAGACAATATAACCTGATTTGTCCTCGTTGTTGAAATTCACGCGTTGCTTCTCTCACAACCGTGTTGCTTGCGTGGCAACCATCACTACGGAGTATTTATGTTGTTTGGGCGTATTGGTGCCACTGTTGTTATTTCATTTCCTGTAATATAGCATATTTGTTTTGCAGGTCGCAAACATATTTTAAAGTAAAACTTGAATGTTGCTCCAATAAATTCTAACAATTCTACTAGCGATGCGTCCAAAACCAATCGCAAACGACGACATGACGCCAACCAAACAAGATCCAATTGAAAGTCTTCGTGCTTCGCTTATTTACCATAAAGGACCTGCTGCTCTGTCGCAAAGAAAAAATATGTTTGAAGCATCTGATCGTCCCGAGAATGGACTCTTCGATTGTGAGTTTCAGTTATAGGTTAAGCCCTGCTAATGGCCGACATGCAGTGTACGTGAACTTATCCAATGATGCAAGTAGAATAATATGAATAGCTTTTCTGGTTTCGCCGTTACAATTGATCAAGGCAAAAATAGTGCTGTGCAGAAGGTTGACTGCGACACAACATAATCAGGTGTCTGGAGTAAATTTGGTGTTTGATTAAATGTTGTGCCCGACGGTGGTTGATATGCAATTGTTTGCTTCAGATTCTTGGTGGGAGGAAGAGATCATTCAGCGCGAAATGCCCTTGAAAGTGGAACTTGAATCCAGAATACAACGCATTCTCGGACGTAACTCTGGTAAGCATTTGATTCATGCCATTACGTGTTGAGTGAATGTGTCAGTGCTTTGCATCAAGTTTCCTGTTGTCTGTAATTACGAAAAGAAAAATATGATTAGACCTCAGCAACTGGTTCCACTCAAAATGTTTTGAAGAAAAAACAGGAAAACTTAGATTTGAAAAGTTAGCAAACCTTATTCAACAAATTTGCTTCATGACGTTTTTCTTACCCGTTGGCTTGTCTTTGCAGAGTTCAAAATCTCCCACGGTCCAAGTCTCATAAAACGCATCACAAACGAAATCGCGAAGTCTTCTCGTCAAGAAACTGGAGGACTCTCCGCCTGTCGCGTTCACGTCAAGATCACCACTGATGCGTATCGAGACGTTCGACCAATCAGCGACGAGTTTTCGAACGATTGCGAAACGTGCCAACTGGGCACAGTGGACATGTCCGTGAACCAAGTTGCGACATTTGAAATGTTTGTTTACCTGTTTCCAACCAAGTCGCTTTTTTCCCGATTACGTTCATTTTTATCAAAAATCGCTCCGCTTAACGTCGTCAGTTTAACAGAAGATTTTGTTTTGGTTAAAAGAAAGTTGTTCAGATCACGCAATAACAAGGAAGAAGTTGTTTACTGCAGATCACGTTGTCAGTAAATGTTACTGAAGTGCTTTTCACTGTGAGCTCGTTGTTACTAGAAGTTGAAAGACATAGGTTTTTCAATGTCGTTTTTGACGACTATTTACAATTTTTAGAAACTGCTGGCTAAATTTCGTGGTTGCTGCTCAACCAGCAGATAAAACAGCAGAAATGTTCTTGCCCCAACTCTTCAGTTTGCACTGTTTTTTATGATTTTCTTTTCAATACAAGTTTATTGTTCAATTCGTCCTGCTTTGGTTGTCACATCCCAGCGACAAAACGCTTACTACGTGTATGTTGACGAAGCATCCGTTGAGGTTTCTTGACAAAGTCACGTTTAGTTACGCAGCTCAGGAGAGGCTTTGCGCGTTGTGAAAAGAACCGAAGCAGGTATCGGCTGAACACAGCGCAGGTTGACCCAGCTCGTGTTGAACTTTGCATGAAACCAGAATATCAAAACGGAAGAGGATCCGTCGTGCCTCGCTCGAACTGTTTTCAGTAAATTCTAGTCACGATTTCGACTCAAAACAAGAGAATTCAATGAGACGTTTGAAATAAGGACGTTGCCTTGGCAATAAGTTTCCTGAGAATGTTAGAACAAATTCGGNAAATTGTTTAGTTGGAAAGGCCTCTGACGACCACTGGGCCAGATCTGCGCTATATCTTGCNAACCACAACACGGGTTAGGATTTATGAAAACTTTCATCCACATTAGGATTAAAAGAAGACGTGTTTCACATATCGCGAAAGACTGGTCCTCAAACTCGAAACGTTCAAATTTTCACCTGTATCTTAATGTTTGAACCTTTTCGCCAAAGTTCATAAAACCCTGAAACGTTAACAGCATGCACATTGCACTAACTTCACTTATGCTTCATAACAGGAATTGAAATACTTCTAACCGCCTGATTGAGGTTAAACGAAATTTCTGATCTGCAGTCACGTGGAAAGTCTAGTGATCTTTGTGGAATGATCTTGAACTGTTTCGTTTCTGCAGAAACCTGTTGATTCTTTCGGTAATACGTGTTAAAGGTCACTGTTCATGATCTTCAAGAAGAGGCCCATCACTCATGACAAGTGCTTCTTTAGTTGTGTTTATTCAGAGTCGAAATACAGTTAGTTTATTGTTGAGAAGTGATGCGCCCGTACATACAGTTGAGTCGGTAAACATCTATTCTAACCCATGCATAGAATAGAAAGCCAGTGGCTTGCGTCATCAAGCAAATGAGTTGAAACACAGAAATGGTGAACAAAAATCTAGTTTCTTTTTCAATGCAGGGAGCGAAGGCTTGCTTTGATTTGTTGACATTCATACGCTGCAGGAACTTGGCCATTTGTTGTTGTCTAGTTTAGATGTCGTTGCACTCAACTGGCAATATGATTTGCAGCATTGGCGCAGAGCGTGCAGCGTCCACTGCATTCTGCCTGATTGTTTGTTAGCTGTAAGTGTGATGAACCCGCTTTCCCGGTGCACGACTTCCAGCACGTGACATTACAAACCAATCCGAACAAGAAAGAATTGTTCAGCCATCGGCGTTCCCTTGACAATTGCGATCTGCAGCCAACTTCCCTCCTTTCGAGCTCATCAAATCACCATCACTGAACGTCGTACCGAACGGTATTGTCTCAATGAGCCACGCTGCAGGGTAGTTTTTGTCTAAAATACATATTCTATTGCTTAGTATCAAAATTTTTGCCACGAACTGATAGTAACTTCCTGCTGCAAGTGAGCTGTAACATCTCACTGTGTATGATGAACACTTTCTTCCAACACAGAGATTTGCACAAGTACGCCTGGCCCAGGGATTCATTGGATCAACTGTCACCAAATTTCTGCAACTTACGTCTTGAAAAACCAATAGTCCCAACACAAACGTCAAGACCAGGATGTCTTACCGCAGGGTCCGGCAATCTTTTTCGCAATGCGGACCGGCTCTCAATAATATAATGAATGTTTGGCACATGCAAATTTATTACAACTCCTAAGTTATGATGGCACTGATTCAGTGAGAGATCTGGGCTTGTTTTGCCGCAGTAAGATGCCCCGACCTGTAGGGAATATGGAGGTCAATGGCAGGGGCGCAACCAGCTCTTCATTTCGGGGGGCGCAAGTTTCTTGAAATTTCATTCGATGACGCCATCGTGCTTATTCAACCGTGGTACAACTTTTTCGCAAACGGTCACAATGTATTTTTGCCCGCAGACACGAAGTCCGTAGTATACAAACACACACATGCTGCACAACGCTGGTTAATAAAAACAAAACAACGTTTTACAACAGCGTTGGAGGCTAAATCACTGGTGTCAAGCGAAATTTCTGACTTGAGAAATTTCTGACTCCACGCCATATGCGCATGCACAGAGCAACACTCTACATATAAAATACACTGAGAAAACTGAAGATAGGGCTTAGGATTTGGTGTTTAGGTAAGTGTGTCGGGGTAGGGTTTATGTTACAGTCAGAAAAAGAAAAATACTTATTGCCGTACTGTAGGCTGTTGTGGGTATCCGATATCTAACCAAAAAGTTTAATTTACACAACACACGTTAAAAAAGTAATCGCCAAACTTTATTCCTTTACTCTGAGAAGAAAGCTAACTGACAAAAAATAATAGGTCAGAAATTTCGCAGAGGCCAGAAATTTCGCTTGACACCGGGCTACAGAAACTTAGTTAACAGAACATTTTGTAACGGCGTTGGAGGCCGAGTCTCAGGTTTACAGACACATTTTTAACACTATTTGCTCACTTGGTACAGCATTACTGCAGAGCGGGACGCTAATTCCTCAACTGGCCAAGCCCACGTAAAGTACGAATGCATTGTGACATGTACACCCTCAAACGAAAAAACTGCAATGTCCGAGCACTCAGTCACAAAGTAAAATGCGGTTGTAGTGTTCAAAGAATAAGGAAGAATATAAGCAGTCTGACTGCATCAAAGCAGTCAACCATTACGTTATTAGACCTTCTGTATTCTTCGAGAAACAAGTGCATATTTTTTCTTAATACGGCCTCAAATGTAGGAATGTTACATTGAACCTAATGAGTCATGACTACTAACATTCGCTCTCCAGGGCAGGTTGTAGAGCCCTGCATCCATAATTATAGGCCACACGCAATCTTTGCATGCATGACTTTCTGCAATTACACCATAATTGTGATGCATCCATGGGCGTACAAAAGGAACGAAAAAGTACATTTTTAACTGCATTTGAACATCGGGAAAAGAGGCTCGCAGCTTGTTTGCTGCACAATATTTTTATCGCAGTTGTCTCAGAATGTCTTTGTCATCTGGGAGTTCAGTATCCAGTACATCTCCCAGATATTTGCATTGGTTAACTCATTTTAGATTTTTACCACCTATGTGTCAGTAATGGAGTGACTGTGCTTTTTGCACTCTTAGCCTTAAACGTCATGTAAACAGTTTTGCTGTAGTTTAAAATATTTCCATGTGATTTTGCATAAGCCTGACACACAGATAAAAGTTTTCTTCGCAACATTTCCGAAAATGAGAACTTTTCAGTTTTAATCAAGATGCACAACGAACGATCAGGACAGAGTAAAAACTTGTATTCTCATAC
>JGI24022J15233_10009266_pt1 | contig 11076 bp, 8 predicted proteins | sample Ectturendosymbi2_FD_15233 | JGI IMG/M metagenome (IMG submission 15233)
GATACGGATATCCGAAACGCTTTTATCAATATTTCGAGGATTCAGACTTTTGGAAAAAGTTGCACATTGCACAATCATTCATTTATTATCTTCGGAAGCATCTTTTCAGCCTCCTGCACCATGACTCCAAGTCTGTCTATGGTGTAATCTCTGAACCGTGGAGTTATGCCAAGTTTGTCAGCATGAATCTGTTCCTGGTGTGGCAAGATGGGGCTCTCTTTTAGTGTACATCAAAAGGATGTTGTTTGCTGCATACCTGGACTAAGGCTAACTACTGTAGACCTACCATGACCTACCATGAAATTTTTTATTCTAATGGTTTTAAAGAAAAGTTCTAATTGGATTTTTCTTTGTACTACTGGTTTATTATGTCATTACAAGATTTATCTTGTAACAAGCAACCTGATCGAAAAGTTCGTAAATGATTGGTGATTTAACTGAAAATTTTCTGGAATTGTCAAAATGCTGGAAATAGTTTGAAATGTTCGAATTCTAAGGCATTTTTTATCCTCTTGTTGGTGCACAACTTTCTTCTGAGACAGGCAGGGATGTAGTGCGAACGAAAGAGGTGTGGGAACGCCCCCAAAATCTAGCTATTTCAAAAAAGCTTGAAACTCATTTTAAAGCAGTATTTAAGATTGCGTTCAGCGACAGTTCACTTTTTTCAAAACAATTGTCTTTATTTGTCTCTGTGGCTGATCAGTGCAAACTTCAATAAAATGTTGGTTTGAAAAACAAAAATATGACGTCACAACCAACGCACACCAAATACAAATGACACCATACACCACTGAATGAAACCCCCTCCATGAAAATTTTCTGCGTACGTCACTGGGCCTTCACTCTCAAGGATTATTTGAATTATCTGCTGTGATTTCAAATGGTTGATTAAACTTTCAATGCTTGAAGCACCTCTTTTTGTGTAAAGGAGCACAAATTCAGGGTTCCCACGCATTGTTGAAAGTATTGAAAAAGCATTTAATTTCAAAATCGGTTTTGAAGACCTTCAAAAAGTATTGAATTTCGCCAAAATGTACATTAGATGTTGAAAAAGCATGGAAATTCTAAATGGAAAAGAAATTTTAAGTATTTGAGCAGAATTTCACTGAAAGCAAAGTAGTTCATCATTTATGCAACGTGAAAAGTTGAGTTTCATGATTAAGAATTTCTAAAAAATGAAGAGAAATAATGGTATTGAACTTTTTTAATTTAGTATTGAAAAGGTATTGAATAAGTATGGAAAATGATTTTTTAATTTGTGCGAAAATACTGCAAATTGTACTTTGGTGTCTGTTGAGCCTTATTGTATGAGAAGTGGCTATAGATTTCTGGTTTTCTTTGATTACTAACTTCTTTAAACTGAATACGTATGATTAAGGATCTAGTAGTTAAAGCCGTTTCTAAAAGAAAGCCAAATATTTTTCATAAAGTTATTGCAAACTGAAAAGGAGTAATTAGATTCTGCAAAGGATCACAGCTTGTGTATGAACCAGCACATAACAGCTTGCAAAAAGGCTAACTAGTAACTATGGCTATGGGGTAGCTTTGAAGAACTACTTCACAGGATAGTTATTTAATTAGATTGGCGAAAAGACTAAACTTCGCGTAGACACTTATTACGTAGACACGGACACTTATACAGAATGATGTCACCATCCGTCTAAGTAGGTCAATTGAACGAAGTTATAAACTGACCAACAACGAACGTACGGTAGTCAGTGAGCAAAACCCGTACACTCGCGCTTCTAGGTAGCAGTTGAAGGTTCAAACCTGCTAATTTGGCTGTTGCACCTGCCAGACTTCAACTTCAGTGTTACCAAAATTACTAATATTTGAATGCACAGCAATTCTAGGTTTTTTAAAGTATCGGGATTTGCTGGTTGAAAAAAAAACAACAGATTACGGGTAGTAGAAAATAACCAAAAACAACGGTTGTCGGGTTCGGGTAAACCTGGGTTGGAAACATTAGAAGGTGTTTGTATTAGGCTACTAATTTGCACTCTGTCCTGATGGTTCGGTCTGCATCTTGATTAAAACTGAAAAGTTCTCATTTTCGGAAATAGTGCTATGAACTTTATCTGAGAGCTTTATCTGTGACCGTTTGCGGAAAAGTTGTACCACGGTTGAGTAAACATGATGACGTCAATGAATGAAATTTCATGAAAATTACTCCTAGTTGCGCCCCTGCTAGAAGCACTTAATTTGACTTATGCTATGCTTGCATTTGTGCTTCCAGCCTTTTCGAAGCGCTTTTGCAACAGTCTCTGCTGTTATTTTGAAAACGGAAATGAATCAACGCCAGTCCCATGACACAAAAACTTTCCTTATTTACTACAGACGCCGGGACACAACCCGCAAAAGTTACGGAAGACAATGACTCACATCCAACAACCCACAAGAGTTACACACACAGAACAACTTTAAGAAAACCCTACGCATCCCCTCAACGAAAACAAATGTGCTCAAACATTGCCTGCAGAAAGCATGTTAAAGCGAAAGAACTAACCAACAAAAGAGCATGTGCGATCTCTCAGTTACGTGATATATTTTTCTTGTGAATTTTCATAACTCTGAGTGCGTTGATTGTGCAGAAAAGTTTTCAGTGTCAACAGCAAATAAAACATTTTTGTCAACATCGGTTTCAAATGCAATCTGTATGAAATACAAAAGACGGTGATATAAAATATGTGTTCGTGGGTTGTGCGGAAAATTGTTGAAAATAAAGATCAGTGTTAGGTTGTCAGCCGAGATCTGTCTGCCTCAGAGGCTGTCTGCGCGCAATGAGCATCATTTGCATATTGTACAAAATCTCGAGATTCCGAAAAGTGTTGCTCAAAAATTTGACAGATATGGAATCTGTATGAAATACGAAAGACGGTGATATAACATATGTGTTCGTGGCTTGCGCATAAAGTTGTTAAAATTAAAGATCAATGTTAGGTTGTCAGCCGAGATATGTCTGCCACAGAGGCTGCCTGCACGTGGAAAGCATGCTTTATATTTCTACAAAATCTCGAGATCACGAAAAGTGTTGCTTAAAATTTTGACAGATATGGAATTTGTATGAAATACCAAAGACGGTAATATAAATTATGTGTTCGTGGGTTGAAAGGAAAGTTGTTAAAATTAAAGATCAATATCAGGTTGTCATCGGAGATATGTCTGCCTCAGAACTTGGCTGTGCGTAAAAAGCATCCTTTAAATTTTGTACAAAATCTCTAGATCCCGAAATATGTTGCTCGCAATTTTGACAGATATGGAATCTGTATGAAATACCAAAGACGGTGATATAAAATATGAGCTCGTGGTTGTGCGAAAAATTTTGTGAAATTGGGGTAAAAACGGTTGATTTTCCGTTTTGTGGGCCATGCTTATGATGTTGTTTTCTTGTTTTGGAGGTGTGTTTTGCATTGCAATGTGATTTTTTTTGTTGAAAAAGGTTTCCAACCTTTCTGATGTTGCTTTCCTGTCCATTGCAGTGAAAAATATTTTTTCTTTACCTTCTCTTGACAATTCTGACTTTTTTGGCGAACCTCGCATCCAATCGTAAGTGCGGCTGGCGAATGTGCGGCCAACTTCACGTTGGTGAATTGGCCTATGTGTAAAGACCTCTCTTACTACTGCAAGCTGTGGGGATGACATGACAAATTCCACAGAAGATTTTCACTCAATGCGGGTTGAAATCAGCAATAATAAGGATAAAATTATGGTAGGGGTAGTATATAGACATCCAAACAATAATTTCCTAACTTCCCAAGATGAACTTTTTAGTACCTTACACAAGCTGTCCTCTTGTAACTGCCCATTTTGTATTCTTGGAGATTTTAATATAGATTTGCTGAAGATAAACTGAAACAGTTCAGTAGCTGATTTTAATAATTTCACAAACGGCTATGGTATCCACTGCCTGATAAATAAACCAAGAAGAATTACTGATCATAGCTCAAATTTATTAGATCATCTATACACTAATGAATCTAGAATTACCATACATTCAGGAATCTGCACATAGGATTTCAGTGACCATTTCCCAATATTCTGCATCATACCATCAACGAAGTCATATGTAAAATGTCAAAAGCTGTATGTTAGAGATACTACACTATTTGAGTCTGAAACTTTTCTAGATGAACTTTAAAGGAATATGAAAACATTGCAAATGCAAGATGTTAACACAACTTTTTCTAAATTTGCACTTTGATTTGAAGGAACTCTAAACAAATATGCACCCCTCAAGGTAATGTCAAGGAAGCAACAACGAATGCACTGGAAGCCATGGATTTGTAAAGGCATATTAAAATGAATAAAAACAAACTATTTTCCAAAACTCAAAACATAGATGAACCTGATAACAATAAATGGAACAAATATAAAAAATATAGGTACAAGTTGAACCACAATTGAATATGGTAAGATGATTTATTTAAAAAAACAGACTGAGCTAAAAGGTAATAACTTGAGAAAATCATAGTCTACTATCAATGAAATATGCAACAAAGGAAAGAAACAAATAAACGTTATTAACAAGGTGCAAAACGAAATTGGATTATCAGATACTACTGACTTTGATTTTGCTAACACATTGACTGAGCAAATATTTTTATCCATGGAAGAAAAATTAGCTAACCAAATAGAAAAACCAATTCTAGCCTTACCAAAGACTTCTCAGTCATCAAACCTTCAGACGTCCTTTTTCTTATCTCCCACCTGCCGAGAAGAAATACAAAAAGTAATAAGTAACTTGGATGCTGAAAAAGGAGTACCTTATGGCATACCGATCAAATACCTTAAGCTGGCTGGTACAACAATTTCCAAGTTCTTATCCAATCTTTTTAATACATGTATCCTTGACAGTGAGTAACCTGATGATTTAAAGATTGCACAAATTATCCCCATTCACAAATCAGAATTAAAAGAATGCTGCTCAATTTATCGACCAATATCTATGGTAACTGCAATCAATAAAGTGTTCGAAAAACTTCTTTATTCTAGAATCTCTAGATTGTATTCTTCTGTTATCTCCAAGCCAATATGGATTTTGAGAAGGGACATCTACCGAATTAACTATCAATGAAATATATTACTATTGTGTCCATAATTAAAATCAGGGATTAGAAACTTGTCAAATATTTTTAGGTCTCTCCAAAGCATTTGACACTGTGAACCACAAAAAAAACTTTCAGAAAAGCTAGAAAAACAATATGGTATTAGAGGATTGTCATTGAAATTATTTGAAAACTACTCAGCTAATCGAACACATTTTGTGATTATTGAGGATATTCAGTCACAAAATGCTAGTGTAACATGTGGCATTCCACAAGGCTCAAATCTAGGGCCTTTACCTTTTTTACTTTATGTAAATGATATCACACATGTCTCAAAATTTAAAANAACTTTATTTGCAGATGTACAGTTCTTTCTTTTTCAGTAAAATCGGACATTGATCAGTCAAAAAAAAGGTTATCGAGGAACTAATACAACAAACANACTTTAGCCTTGCGGCAAGCTTTTGAGGACTCTCCCTGCTTTCCGCTTTCATTCTTCTGCGACGATTAAAACTTGCAAGCATATCTATTTTTCATAGTTAAAGGCAACAAAGATGGCGGCAAGTAAATCAGTCACAGTTTATTGACAGGGAAACTATTTTCGCGTTTTTCAACGCATCATCAGTCCTATAAATGTAAGACAAATCTTACAGGCGAAATGTTGACACTTGAAAACAAGTAAAGAAAAACACACGAACTGTGTTTTTAGTTACAACGACATTACTAAATATTTTTCGAAGCTAAAAGGTTGACCTTACCAGAGCCTCATAAACCAGTCACTGCTAAGAAAATCTGTGTTTGGTAGCAGTCTAAGAAAGACACTTCCTCTGGAGATAACACACTTGCGCGGTGATGAGTGCCAGAGAGAAACCATGCGATTAAACAGAGCGTAACAGTTCATGAAAAATCAAGAAAGGCCGAGCCTTTCAACGTATGGAAGCGTGAAATGAAGCCAATTTTTAGTTATTCCTTGTTCCAAACACAACTTTTTTGTTGGTGGGGCAGTTCGTCAATTCTCCCTCTTCTTGTCTCATAGTTCTTTCAGTAAATGTCAACATTTGCGGGAAACAGTAGAGGAATGGTTGAAACATAATAAATTATCTCGAAATTACAGTAAAACTCATTACATGCTGATTATAAAACAAAAAATACCTCTGGAATTTGACATGAACTTTGACATTTATAAACATATTGTATCCAAAGTTGACAATGTAGTATTAGACAACAAACTATCCTGGAACTCACACATAACTCAAGTGAAAAACAAATATCCAAAGCCTATGGAGCTCTCAAGGCTTAGGCATTACCTTCCCATCAATTCCTTAACATACAGCAGTGATCTTAAAAGTTGGTTCGCTTCCTTGCTGTATCACGGCCCATTGTCACAGAAACGAGTCTGCTTAATAGACCGATTTGTCTCTGATACTTTTCTTACTCATCGTAATAATCTCACTCATTCATTTCATTTAATTCAATGACTTTTATTGTTTCGTAAATGAAGACAATACAATAATAAACAGACAATAACACTCACCATTTATCGTATTTCAACTTTGTAGGACTTCTCGAACAAGAACTCTCATGCAACTTCCAAAAACTTAAATTAAATCGACTTTAAATTTTACTAACGTTCACTATCCTGTTAAGTATTGAGTTAACTGTCAATCTTCGACTCTCAGCACTAAACTCTGATCATTCAGGGTGTTACTAGAAACTTCTCAACGGAATTTTATCATCAGTCAAACCGAGTGACACGTTCACTTGCAGCTGGCTGATTTCAGCTGTTCGTTTTGGTTTTTCACAACGTTAGGACTTACGAAGCACATTATTTTCTGTTAAAGATCAATCAAGATATTGCCTTTAACGTAATGTGAATCGCCTAATAAACTGGCAGGAATCATCCCGAACAAGCCAATTCTTGTCATCCATTTTGTCAGAGATTAACCCGGACAAGCCATGTTTAGCCTGGCGGGAACCCTGCTAGGATTTTACCAGTTAAAAACTCTGATCGAAGGGAGTAAGGGACGAACACATGTACTATCCAACGACTTAACCTCAGTTGCAAATACGCTGTCAAGGCAGAGTGTTTTACTTCTGAATCCAAACTTTAAGAGTTTGAGATCCCGAAGGAGTTGGAACAGGTCGCAGCCGCAGTTAGTCCAACCCGAATCTTAGTTGCGAAAACGAGCCCTTTTATAGTCAAATATTCAGACACTCCCCATTCGTTTGAGTGTCCTGATTGGTTGCTAATTAAATCTCATTAAGTCATTGCTTTATTATTGGTTGAGGCGGAACCGCCCCTAATTGCCTCATTAGCTATATTTATCGGTGCCCATTACCCCTTAAGTCACGAACTTCGTGACTAACTTCAGGCTCATTCGTTTCCGTTCTGAATTGTTGAAGTTGCTTTGAATCTTGTTTGACTGGATGCGAGGTTGTTGCACGTTTTTCATGTTTAACTCTTGTCCAAAAATATTTATTTTTAGGCTTGGCCTCTGTACAGCATTTGCTTGTTTAAGGTCTAGCCTGCTGAGCAGTTATGACTGTTCCAGGCCTATCCTGCTGTACAGTAAATACTTGTTTCAGGCAAAAACTTACCTGTAACAATCGTCTAGTCTTCTCTCGATATGCAATAGTAGTTGGGGATCAGCATCATCACATTTACTTAAAACAATAAACACAAAGCAGAATAAAATTAAAAGATTGATTACATTTAGTCATATAGATCAAATGCTGAAAAACTGTATGCACAGCTCAAAATTTTAAATCTTAGTGACATTTATAAGTTACAAATAGCAAAATTGATGCATCAATTCAAGCATGGCTGTTTACCATATGTTTTTAACTATTTATTCACAAAGATGGACAATATACATTCATATGATACTACACAAAAAACATCTCAAGAATATCTGCTTCCCAGAAAAAGATTGGCAACTGGACAAAAATCTCTTGCTTATATAGGAGTCAAGATTTGGGAATCTTTAGACCAAAATTTAAAAATAAAACCTTTCTATGTTTTCAAAAAGAAATGCAAGTTACACTTCTTAAACCAATATTAACCTGTGTCAATTATATGCTACCTTAAGTATTCCACATTATCATAATAAACCTTTCTCATGGTACAAACCTTAAACCACATTGATGTAACATTATCTTAAAATTAGACCAGTGGGGGACCTAACCAGAAATCCACCTGGTTACAGTAGGTACTCCAAGAAGATGTAAATATAATTTTGATTGTATTTCTATCCATGAGTTTGCTTGTTTATTTTACCTGGTTTATTTGTGAGTTTTTTTGTGTGTATCTTTCCCGAATGAATGAATGAGAGACTTCTCTTGAATTACTGTCTACATGTCTTCTTGTCATGGAGNTTCGTTTTCGACATGATTTATTCCTTAATTTCTNATCTGGGTAACGAAAATTCTGATGTGGGCCATATTAAAAGTTCGCCTGGGCAACATTTGGCCCNCAGGCCGCAGGTTCCCCACCCCTGAGGTAAAAGCTGTTTCTAGTAAGGTTCAGGTACTGCCATTGTTGGGTTAGCGTCATAATGCAGCCCTAGGGTTACTTCATAATTCCTCATTTGGCCCTTGGAGCAATTTGAGTTTGAGACTCCTGGGTTATGTTTAGGTTTGAGGTTTAGAGGCTAGGTTTGGTAATGTTTTTACCAAGCGTAGTGCACTCTAGTACACACTCACTCGTACGTTTGTGTCATATTGCAGGTGGTAGGCAAAGAAGTTTTCAAAAATGAAGGTCTGCTGGCGGACGTACAGCCACTGTTGCAACCTCCCCGATGGTGTTATATTGATTGTGTGATTCACAACGAATGGGATGTATGCGAAGAACAAATATATATCTGCGTGGCGTGAGCAAGCAATAATAAGAGAGATTGTGACGCATGATGTCTATTGTTGCTTGCTGCCACAGTGCGAAGCTTTGCGCACATACCGCTCGGGATTTCCGATCGCAACAAAATGGTGCTGTGAACAGGATGTGGAGGTCGTGCCGAGTTCAGCTTTCACACAAAGAACGTGTTATCGGTGTGGTTCGTTGTGAAAAGAAGGGGATGTTGTTGCAACCTCTCCGGTGGTGTTACGTTGATTATGTGATTCACAGCAAACGGGATGTGCAGGAAGAACAAAAATATATCTGCGTGGTGCGAGCAAGCAATAATAAGAGAGATTGTGGCGCATGATCTCTATTGTTGCTTGCTGCCATGGTGCGAAGCTTTGCGCACGTGCAGCTCGGGATTTCCGATTGCAACACCACTGGTTGACCTATATCCACTACCAAGGTTCAAAGTGGTGATTATTTTTTTAACTTTAATCCATTATTTTTAAAGCAACTGACATGCAACAATTGGTCGTCAGATATTAATATTTTGCACAGGTCAGCAATTTTGATTGATGCAGTTTTTTAGTCCTTCCAAAAATAAAACTGGGTATGGTCGTCCAGACACTAGCTTTTGTCACTGCAACTTAATATCAACTTCCCCCAAACATGTAATGTCAAAAACTTGCGATGTTTTTAAATGTATTTTCACAACTCTTGAAAGGTATTTTTTGGTCCCACTGGAAGTTATTACCCAGAGTGGAATGGCCTTGGCATGAGAGCTAGGATGGCTAAAATTAGGGATAGGCTAATAAGAAACATCATTTTTACTATTGTTGTGGTGTCATTCCTCACTGTGAATTATCAACTTTTGTGACTCTGGTTATGTCATTTTATATCTGCAACCAAGATCCATTACTGATGGATATTATTCTTTTGAAAAGCACCCTCAGATTTTGCGCAAATGCATATCCAAGTTTTTTTAAAGGCATTTTAGAATTGAAAATCGGGTCCCTAGAATCGGCGAAAATTGTCATCGGGTTTCTAGAATATGAGAAATCGGGTCCCTACAAGTCCATACCGGGTGCCTAACATTTTCCTTAAAAAAAGACCTGATATATTTAAAACAGAACTTTTCATGTTCCATGTTGATTTCAGAAAACTTAATATTTTGAAAATTGTTTGAGGTTTCATGAAGTTGTGGACTATAAAAAATGGGCACTTTTTGTGGTCAATGATGTGGAATTCTATGAAAATCATCACATAGTTTCAAAATCAAATTATTCTCAATTGTACTTGTTAAACTTGTTATGAAATTGTGAAAATACGTTGCGTAATTTGTTTGTTTTTGACATGTTAAGAAAAATTGCAAAAATTCATGAATTTATTGCACTAGTTTAGGGTAAGGAAAAAAGGTGATTCTTAAAATCAATCATCCATGACCAAATTTTTGAACGCTAGTAACTTGATATGTACAGGTGCTGTTGATATGTGTAATACATTATCCGAAAGCTAAGAAGTTGTTGGTGAAGAGATTTTTGTCACAAAAGCTTCGTGTTTCTCTTAATTTTGNTCAAATGGCTGTTGAAGTGTGCATGAAAATCAAAGTACTTTTCAATATTTAGCGCAAAGCTTCACACTGTGGCAGCAAGCAACAATNAAGTTCACATGCCATGATCACTCTATTATTCCTTGTTCGCGCCATATATATGTATGGTGTTGTTCTTCACGCACATCCCGTTCGTGGTGAATCACACAATCAATGCAACACCAGCGGAGAGGTTGCAACAGGTTGAGGCTGTGTTTTAAACATGCATACATTTAAGCAATGAAAATGTATGTTTATGATAAGGAGGTGAAATGAGTTGAACAACTATGCTCTAGTCTAAACAGTTAAAGAGACCAGAAATGTAGCAAGCATAAAGTCAAACTGCATTAGAATACCAGTACTCTGTAGCTAGGACACATATTAAAATAGTAGAACGTAACTCATCATCCAGTAAAACTTTAAAAATACAACCTTGCTCAACTGTGGCAGCGTAATTATAATTGAAGTCATGGGAAATATTTTACTGCATGCTGTTCTCAAAGCTTGCCCATGTTGAACTGATTTTTTCTTTGTTATGGATAGACGATATTGCCCTCGGCCTCTTTCCAAGATTGTTATATCTATCAAACACAAAACATGTTGTAGTG
>JGI24022J15233_10009279_pt1 | contig 11071 bp, 6 predicted proteins | sample Ectturendosymbi2_FD_15233 | JGI IMG/M metagenome (IMG submission 15233)
CCAGGCAAAGTGGGCCCAAGGTGGCCTAAAAGTCCTCCACTTATGACGTCACTCACAGACAACCTGCACCCCCCAAGCAAAAATTTTTTTTTCGAGTCTAATTTACTAGACTGACCACGTTTTTTGAGATTTTCGCTGAGTCGCTAGAGCGAACAGGAGCGGAGATATTCATCCGCAAAAACAGGTTCAAAACAGCTGTTTTTTGCGAACCGCTTGAATTAACCCGGCTCTCAAAGTGTTAATCGGCTTTAATGCTGAGTACCTGTAGTGCAAAGGGGTCTGTCATGACAGCCAAATAGACCCCCTAGATGCGCCCCTGCCTGTGAGCAACCTCTGGTGAGTACATGACTTTTCAGTCTGGCCATTTCAGTCTCAGCCGTTTCAGTCTGAGCCATTTCGGTCTGGCCATTTCGGCCTGGCCAATTCAGTCTGGACATTTCAGTCTGGCCGTTTCAGGCACGGGACTTTTCGGTCTTGGTTTTTCAGCCTCGAGACATTTCGGTCAGTCTATGAAATCTTGCAGACAGCTTACATGTTCACTTTTTAATGCAAACGTACTTAAATCAACAAAAGGTTTAAAAAAAAACTACAAACATGATCCAAGATGCGACAGTTAATCAGCATCAACATACGATCTTATTATCATCAAGCAAATTAAATCATTATCGACATTTAGCAATTAAATACAAACTCATAATTACAATTCAGATTTAATTGCTACCATAAATCCTCAAAAGGGAGTTGGTATAACACCAGCTAGCATGACATTTCGCCTGCCTATATAATCATTTCAACAAACAAATGTAATCAGTTGTTTATGTACAGAAATGTCGCGACTGAAATGCCCCCAGACCGAAATGTCCTGTGACCAAAACAGCCCGACCAAAACAGCCAGACCAAAACAGCTCACACTGAAATGGCCAGACTGAAACAGCCGGATTGAGTCGGCCAGACTCAAAAGTCCTGCTCTGACCTCTGGTATCACACTCAGCGAATGTGAATTTGTGTCCACCAGGCGTCAATCTCGGGCATCCCCTTGTGAGAATATGAGCTTTGTACTCCAAAACGCAACTGTTATCATGGGATTGGAAGTACAAGTACCATATTTTTGGACCATAAGGTGCACTTAAAATCCTTTAATTTTCTCAAAAATCTAATATGTGCCTTACAATTTGGTGCGTCTGTGCTTTCTCACCTAAAACCAATTTTATGTGGTCAAGGGTGGCATGTATCTAATTGCTAGTTGCAGCTAAACTATGAGCACTGCATATGTTTTCAAAGACTGCCGTTAGCCACGTGACTGACTGTTTTGTCCACTGTCTTAACAGAGGCCTTCGCATGCATTCAAAATCACAATTTTTTTGTAAACAGACCATCAAGTTGTGTAATAAACCAACAACAATTGCACAGAGCAGTGCATGTGTTTCAGTGAGTAGCTAGCACATACCTTGATTTTTCATTTTTTCCTTAATCTTTAACTGCTTTAATGTTTATGCTTTGCTTGGATTGTTTATTTCTTATTTTAATAAATAGTTCATATCCTGCAGCTTTATGCAATTCGACTGAATTTGCCTGTCGAACTCGTCCAGAAGTTTGTCTTCCCTTGGAACTGGTGTGTGATGGATTGGATGACTGTCCCAATGGCTTAGATGAAAGGCAAACAAGCTGCCCACTTGGGATTGGCAGTAGCAATGGTAAGTAAGTTTAAGTAAGCTCATTGGTGATAAGTGAGGAAACGCTTGTACATTTCCAAAATAAACACTCTGCCAGCACACTGAAAATAAAAACAGAATGATTATGTTAGGTGTCCCTGAAAAAGCTAACATAAAAACACATTTCAGTTAGGTAAAGCATGAGTGCCCAAAAAGTCAGAAAAATTGCTAATAATGGAATTTAGACAACAAACAAACCTTAGCATTGCTGCAAGATTCTGAGGAATCTGCCTGGTTTCTGCTTACATTTTTCTGCGATGATTAAAACTTGCAAGCGTATCTATTTTTCATAGTTACAGGCCACAAAGATGGCGGCAAGTAGATCAGCCACAGTTTGTTGATGGGGAAACTAGTTCCGTGTTTTTGAACGCATCATCAGTCCTTATTAAAATGGAATTTAGATGATATCTACAAGTACTGGGTCGTTTTCACGGGAAATTTTTAATGTTTTGTGATGCTTACAAATGGTTTGTAACACGTGGTGACAGATGCTACTGATGGTTGTCACCTACAATACATAGCAGTTGAAGTGCAACAGGAAAAATTTGCAAATAAGCAAATAATCATTTTATATTTAGAATTAGAACCCTGCATTACTTTCTGTATTGGTCTTCTTCTTCATTAGTGTGGCATTGATGCAATTATGGAATGTTATTTTATTGATTTGAATTACCATGTAATGATGTAATTTTCAAATGCAGTAGTAAATGCAACAAACATTTAAAATATAAGTTGATGGGTTGGTTTAGGAAAATCTTTTTTTAATTTTGGTGGAATGCAGTTTGCAGATAAAAAAGCATTTCAATGTCAATTTTTGGTTTGCCTCAATTCTTTCAGTGGACATACAATCTTACGGGACGCCTACGTGGTTGTGAAACAATGATGAAAATAACCAAAGATGTGTTGCAGAATCCTAATTTTTTAATTAAACATGCACTTCCTCCTCTCTAATACAGTTGAATGACAGCTTTTCAGATAAAAAACGACTTAAAGCAAGTTTGTATGGAAGTGGTAACTGATGATCCTGCTGGGCCTATTAATGGTGCCAGGGCATACAGAAGATGTCCCAGTGATCTCAATCCTCAAAGGTGCTGTGTGCGTTTCTCAAAAGAAAAATCATTATTTGAACCTGTGCTTTTGTAGTTGGTTTTATTTCCTTTCCACTTAGTTTTAGCACATTTTTATGAGACTTAAGCAATTTTGAACAATTTCCCAATCAACAAATTATTTGAAATGGCTTGCTGAAACTTGTGTGTTATTCTCAGAAATCGTTTTATGTGGAAGTGGTGGCGCTCGTTTCATCTGATCAACCTTGAAACAGGCAGATGCCTTGAAGTTGAAAATCCCACAGCTTCAACAAATCCAAAAGTATAATTATTATTACACAGTTTCTATTGGTTTTGCAAAAAAGCTTTGTTTTGAGTTATATATGTGTGTGTGACAAATTGGTACATAGAACACTATCTTCTGAAATAGAAGTTAACACAGATGAAAATGGATTGGTTACTTGAATGTAATGCAGGGAATAATTTAAGATCAACATGATCTGTGGGTTACCTCTTATCAGCAGAACAGGGAAATGGAGAGCTTTTAAAAAAAGCATTTGAACAGTTTCTTGGTGGTTGATGAGAAGTGGTGCATGAAACAATGCGTAAAGTTATGGCTTGGTAATTTGATAACTGTTTTGTGCACGAAACCTTCATGTTCAATTAAAATATTTTCATTTATGTGTAAAGTGACTTTTCACGGGTTTATCCAAATTGTGTTTGTCCTCCTGTTGCATTGTGTTTGAATATTTTTTTAATTCTCCAAAGGTGCTTTAGAAAAAATTGAAACTCAACGAACAGCCGAACAGCAAAAAGCTCTGTAGAGTCCTTATTGAAGTCCTGTTGCATTTATTATCAGTCTTGTTGTTAAAGTTCTGTCTTTATGTCCCTTGGGAAAGCAGAGAATGTATTTTGAAAAGATTTTTTATATTTGGTTTTCGTGAGATTGTCAAGTTCGCTAAAAGGTCAACTCATAAGCCTAAGTTTTAATTTTTTAAATTGAAAGTGACATGTGGTAAGAGGATAAGAGCAGACGGTAAGGACCTCATATTTGTGATATGATTGAAAAGATTGTCTGAAAACTACTGATGAATTTTTAAGGATTTTGAAAATTGTTGCTGTGAAGGAAAGGGTGGATGTGTGGAGTTTTTAGGAATGGAACTGTTTTTCATATGACATTGTGTAATGAAAAACCTATCTGTTTGCTGCCGTTTAATTTTGGCTGTTTTTCTTGCTCATTTGTTTCAGCTCACAACTGGAGTTTGTAGTGATGCAAACCTTGATCAGAAGTTTGTTTGTGAAAATCGGACAACAAACAATTTACTTCTACGTTTGAGAAAACTAACCTTGGTATGACTTACACATTTTTTTGACAAAAAGTCTGTGCAGATTGCAAATGCAGCTATTGGTTTATGCCTAAATGCATGTTGTGTGTTACAATCTGATCACTTTGTTTGCTACAAAAATTGTCTGCTATAGTAATTTTACAGAAAATCGAAGACAGACATCACAGACCAACCTAGAGTGTATTGCAATTGCTAGATGTGTTTTTGTTCATTGTGTTGTTTTTTGATTCTTGACATCAAATGAATAAAGCTGTTTTTCCATAAAAAATGTGATATTGCTAGGTTTAGCACACCTCAATGGCTGAAACTGCTCTTTAAATAAGCTGTCAAAGAAATTGTTTCAGTTGATATTTATCATGTTCGGGCGATGTTTGCACCACAGTTTCTGATAATATATAATTGTTTTCAAGATTTTTGGTGTCAAAATGATATGACACGACAACTGATAAAAACACAATGAATCATATTTCTGATGAAAATCTGTGGGAAAGTGGTGTATCTTTGATACTTGGTGGTAGACAGTCATTTACTAACACTTTGAGAGCTGGGGTACGATATATTTGTACTTCGATTTCGGCCTAAAAAGCAGCAGTTTTCGGTTGCTTTACAAATGCCCTATCTCCTCCGCCGATTGCGCTAGAGATCTGTTCAAGAGCTCAAATGGATCGGACAGTCTAGTAGATTGCACTCGAAAAGAAATTGTTGGTTGGGGGGTGCGGATTTTTTTTGACTGACGTCATAAGTGAAGTAGTTTTGGGGTCATTTTGTCTCGTGTTGTCTCATGTACAAATTAATTAATTATCTAATTAGTCAAATATTTTAACTAACTTACATCACAACTTTTGAACCTGAAACCGCAGCAGGTCATCCAAAGTATCAAAAGCCTCGGATTGTAGCCTAGTTTCCAGTAAAAACTTCAGCGAAATACTACCACCTAATGGTTGGCGCCCAGGGCCAACCATTAGGTGGTAGTATTTCGCTCGGCGGTATAGCAACCTTTAGGTGGTAGTATTTCGCTCGGCGGTATGTTTTTTAGGTCGAAATCGAAGTATGAATATATCGTATGCCGGCTCTCAAAGTGTTAAGTTCGTGCTGAAGCTAGTTTAGTAGATTATGTCTGAATATATGATGAAACAAATATTGTAGTGATTTCTTTACATTTTATGACATCATGCTCAAGAACATCGGCTGATTTTGGTTTTTGTTGGATTGGCATGAAATTTGACCTCAGGTAGACATATTGTGTAACTGTAAAAAGCAGCTGAAACTTGTGCATTTTTCGTGTTTGTTTCAGGTAGCTAATAACTTGTTTGTGTTAAAGCGAATTATCTTGGGCATTTTTACAATAGGTTAATCTTTGATTTTTAATGCAGGAGACAGATAAAAGGTTTGTCAGTTTGGGTTCTGGGGATCATGGATGGCCACCTATTTTATCAACTGATTACACCAATCTTAATGCGTTATGGCATCGTGGACCAGCAGAACCTCCTGAAAGTTTATGCAAGGATCCTCAGGGTATTTATATTGTTCAACTGCTGTGTAATTAAATTATTATTTTAACCATTTTAACTCTACACCAATATGTCGTTTTACAAAGCAACTTTTCTGTTTTCATAAGAAAATGATTTTTTTTCATGCACAATCTGATTTTATTAGAAATCACTGAATGGGAGCCCTGATTAGATTATCGTATTTTGGTAGCTTTGCTATTTGCAGGTTTTATTTCATTCTATTTTATACTTCATGCACTTTGCAGAGCTAATGATGCCTACCTTGTAGGCAAAATATATACTCTTTTAGGATCTTTGTGCATGACTCTTAGCTTTGACATACTATCATGTACAATTTAGAAAAATCTTACTTTTATTACAAAATTTTTTTTTATCTCTTTTACCACATAAAATTAACAAAAAGTGGGAGTTTTGCATTCCATGAAATTTTTGAAATCCATCTAGGCAAGTTGTAAACCAGGAATGTCGGCTGGCAAACATGGTTGCTTGGCTGGAAGTTCCATACCTGAAGCAGTAAAGTAGTTACCTACCACTTACACTGACAGTTAGTGAAGGGAGTTCATACAAACTTAGATGAAAGACTGAAAAATGTGTTAAAACAAATTAGTTCTAGCAAATCATCAGCTGACTAGCCTAGCTTACACTAACAAGGCTAGGGCTATCCTAGTGGACAGTCAAGTGTCTGTTGTTTGGGTTCCGTATAACACATTCCTATTGATTTTTTACTAGTGTGTAGTGCGGCATAAAAGTTGAAATGTGTTCAACTCAAAATGAAACTTAGCCAGCATGCACTGAAGCAGTAAGTAACATAATTAAAATATACCCACCAGACTGGAAAACACTACTAGATGCAGTCCGTCTGCAGTAGGTTTAACTACAAGGTTTCTGATTTAGAAGTATGTTTTGAGAGACCGTGGGAGAAATTAGAGACTATTTTGGTACCTCAAAATGCTATAACCAGTGGTTCTTAACTGGAACTGGGGGGGAGCGTCAAGAAAATTCCAAGGGGGTGCGAGCCCCTACATACTCTACAATATGGAAGTTTTTTTAACAGGAATGTGTCGCTTCCAAACGTTATACCAGTGCTAATTTTATGCCGCTACATGTTATTTGGTTTAGTTCCAGCAAAGATGGAAGTCGGGGTTAAGTTTCTTGCAATTTTGCAGGCCAATATTGAGACTGCATACAAGCATTCAGGAGTGCAACTAGGACTGTTTAGCTGGCATGCTGTGCCAAGTCCCTTTGACAATAACATTCGTGCTGTTCTTGCATTTGAGAACAGCATGGTGCACATAGGGTTTCAAGACAGCCGGCTGCATCGCAAAGCAGCTTGCCTAATTCCAGATAAACATGAATGCATACACTTTGCACAGCTCCACACAGCATGGGATACACCTTGGCCCACTTCACCTGACCCTGGGCCCAAACCGTTAGATGGTAGTATTTTGCTGAAGTTTTATTGGAAAAGGTGGCTTAAAAGTCCTCCACTTGTGACGTCACTCACAAAAAATCCGCACCCCCCAACCAAAAAAATTTTTTGAGTGCAGACTAAAGACTGGCTGCGTCTTTGAACCTTTGAACAGCTCTCTACCACTTTCGGTACCAGAGTAACACTTGCCCAAAGCCATGTGCGATCTGATTGTTTTGGCGCGAAAATCTTCAGAACAGGCCGGACGCCAAAGTGTTAAAAGAAAATGTTTTCCATTTAATGCTGCAAAATAACGTTGCACCAAACATTGGCCAAAAATTGTCAAGTAATCAGCGGCCCATAGTTTTGGGTGCAGAGCAAGTGTTAGTAGTCATCAGGTTCAATGCAACATTCCTACATTTGAAGCCTTATTGTGAAAATGTGTACCTCTTTCTTGAACAATGCAGAAAGTCTAACAACATATGGTTGTGCGCCTTGATGCAGTCAGATTGTTTATATTCGTCCTTATTATTTGAACGCTACAACCACATTTTACTTTGCGACTGAGTGCTCGAACGTTACAGTGTTTGTTTGAGGGCGTGTGATGCCACAATGCTTTTGTACTTTACCTGGCCTTGACCAGGATTGGACTCAGTATCCTAATGTGGATGTAGTGTTGTACCAGGTGTCATGGGTTAGTGAACAATAGTGTTAAGAAAGTGTCTGTAACCCTGTTATTCTACTTCTAACTCGCAATTAATCGTTCTGTTGTGTCTGTTTTTATCAATCTGCATTGTGCAGACTGTGTGTGCTTACTCTATGGACTTTGTGTCTGTTACAAAACCTTAAAATTAAATTTGCCAGGAAATGCATTTGGTTTACAAATGATTTAAACTCGGGGGGCATGAAACAAAGGAAATTATTTGAGGGTGGCGCAGTGGAGAAAGGGTTAAGAACCACTGCCTTAAACACTGACCACGAATATATAAATGTCTTAGACAATATTTGAAACATCAGTTTATTTCAACTCTAAGTGAATGTGAGGCTTTTCAGTGCAATACTTGATGCGGAAATTTCTCCCCTGAAATCATGAAATTCCTCGTTGGTGCAGAATTCCTTCCAACAGGAAATTATTGCTGCACATTAAAAACATTTGATTCAGAACTTGTTCTTTTATTCAGAAGTTAACTAAAAGCTACAGGCAACAGCCAAGAAAACAGATTACATTCAAAAGAGTCAGTTCGAGATAGCTAAGTGGACAGATTACTGATGGTCAAAGTCATACCAAAGCCAAAAAAGCTTTTTCATTGACCAATGCATGCTTCACTACTTTCAAAAAAAGGCATGGCAACTGTCTAATTATGCAACGTCATTCAGTTGAAATGGAATGTCTCCAAGTTATTTAAAGACGTTGTGGTGTAGGTTAAATAAAAAAGGAAAAAATGCCACAAAAATCAGCCTAACATTTAAAATAAAAATACTACACAAGTGTTTGTCTGTCAGAGCAGGCTTTCACAATTAAATTCTGTAAACCATTGCTATTAGAATTGGACAGGGTTCCTATGCAATCTTGAAAAGTATGGAAAAATATAGAAAAAAATTGTCAATTTTCACTCTGAAAAAAATTTTTTTGTCTGTTAGTATGGAAAAAGAAAATAATTTTCCAGACTTGATCTTTTTTGATACATTTTTATGACATTTTATTCAAGATTGATATAATTTTACATGTTAAATATTATAGTGCCCTTTATTTGACGTGGGTAGGTCATACAGAAATGTTAGGTTTGGAAAAAGTCTGGAAATTGATATTAAAAATTGCGTAGGAACACTGATTGGAGTTACAGACAGATGCTAAAAGAGTGAAGTATATAATATGTAAACAGTATCTTGTCTGACTCATTCTTACGCAAAGGGCATTTCATTTTCATAGATATTGCAAATCACTGCTTTTTTCAAGGGTGCTCATAACCATCTCAAGTTGGTGTTTTTTTACTGGTATCAGAAAACGATTACCATCTTTTTTGCAGTTTATTGGTCTGAATGGTCAGCGTGGTCCCCATGCTCTGCTTCATGTGCTGGTGGTAACAGAACTCGTGTTCGAACTTGCATCAATGGTCCTTCTGGAGTTTCACCCTGCATTGGAGGAACTTCTGATTCTGGTGGATGCAATGCACTTATACCTTGTACAGGTACTTGGTGAATTCTCTGTGACCATCCAGCACAGAGGTTCCCAACCTGGGGTTCATGTACCCTTGGGGGTTTACTTGGCTATCTGAAGGGTACATTGAAGGTTAGGCATGGAAAGGAAAATATTTTTATATTCTTTCCAAATATTTATGCATAGATCAGTGACTATCATTTTCAAAAATCATTATATGCTTATTGTCAAATATTTAACTTTGAGACACAAAAATATAAGAATCTTGAAATTCTATTAAAAATTCAGTGGATTTGTGTTACTCAGCCTTTTTGTTGAAAGAAATTTTAGGGGCATGTGCTCATCTATGGAAATGCTAAAGGGGTACATTGTGAGAGAAAGGCTGGGAACCCCTGATCTAGCAGGATGTATTTTTTGTTGTGCAATGCAGAAAATAAGTCGTTTTATAAGTTGCACTAATGCAAGTTTGAATGCTATTTTCTTTCCAGTTCTCCTTGTTTCAGTTTTTTAGTAGTTGTATGCATCATACCTTGATATACACTGAGCGCTTTTATGCATAATATACACATGCAAACAATCTTGATTTTTGCTTTCAGCAAGCCCCTCAGCCCCTAACAGCCAATGCCGAATTTACTGGCGTACACTGAACAACAATCAAGCTTCAACTGCTGGTGCAGCATTGGATCCTGCATGTTACCAGATTGTAACTGTTCCTAGTAAAAATTATGCTGATGCCCAAGCAAGATGTGAGGCTGCTTACTCATCATTAGCTTCAATCAAGGATTCATCTTCTGAACAATTTATTGTTCAGTTGATGGCTCAATACTCCATTCCAGATCGTGTTTATATAGGTATACCTTGCTTGATTTGACAAAGACTGTTTTGATAGTGAAAAATTTGTTCGGTACTAATAAACTTGTATGTCAGTCATAGTTATTTGTTGAGTTGTCAAAGTGGACATACTATGGGTGGAATTAAATCATATGTGTTGAAATACTGTTTAAAATTTGCCTTGGCATCCTCTTTCTTTAACATGCCATGGTTTGTGTTTCACTGTGTTATTAATTCAGTGCTTTTTTATTTTGCTGACAATAATATTTGATATCGGAACAATTAATTCCCCGTTCTGCTATCAACATACTTACCAATATTTAGTACTTGTTGAGAACATACTGCTCTACGCTGGACAGGTGATGACTTGTATGTTGACTACTGTTGTTTCAGTAACCTAGAAAGTAATTTGTTAGCCTCTCAAACAACTACCTTCATTGTTTGCAAATGAATGGTCTATGATTGTTTTATGATGTCTGCATGAAGATTACTGTACCAGCTTTACACTTTCCATGAATAATAAGCTGGAGCTAACACATTCAGATGATCCCTATAAATTAAATGTGCTGTCATTTGAAAATCATATGCTTCACGCACTCTTGCTTTGTTTTGACAATGCAAGTTTAAGTGAAATTATTAGGCAATAAATATTCAAAATGCAAAATCTTGTATATTTTCAAAAACCATATTTGCACTGTACAGCTTGTAAGTAATTGTTTTACGAGGCATTTTTGTCCAGGTGTTTCTGAGAACTTCTATGCACCCCCAGTTCAAGGTCATCATTTGAGATATGAATTTGATGGTACACCAGTTGGTACATACCAACCATGGTTCATTGACTGTGTTTTGGGAGCAGGATATAGCTATGCTGGACAGGTGATGACTTGTATGTTTTGTCATTATTGTAAACATTAGGATAGGCATTTCTGGAACTTAAAACAAACTAAAACAAACTCCTGATGGGAAGGCAGTAGGCAACACGACCGGACTCCGACGAAGATTGCATCCGCATTGGAGAATTTCCCTGCTACAGTCATTATGCCGAGCGCTTGGCCAGAC
>JGI24022J15233_10009281_pt1 | contig 11070 bp, 7 predicted proteins | sample Ectturendosymbi2_FD_15233 | JGI IMG/M metagenome (IMG submission 15233)
CGTGTCACAACAGAACCTAGCGACGAAGGAAACCTTTCACTAGGCTTTATTCAACTAAGAACACATCAACATCTGCAGCGCAATACAACTAACGCCTGGTACGAAACTAGCAACCATCTGACATCGACGTGCGATACAAACGACTAAGCAAAGCAATGCAAGTCCACGCGGCACGTAATCAAGCAATGCAATTCTGCGCGGCACGTAATCAGACTAATCAGTGGAGGCATCGAAACGAAACCGTCACAATACGTTTCCCCCCAAACAATAAAACGCGGCTACGGGGCTGTGGCTAGGCAAAGATTTGTTCAAGATGGGGCAGCAGCTTCAGCCGCGACCGCGTGCACTTCACTCCTCCATGAAGTTGTTACGATTACAAGGCAAACCGAGACGACGGGGTTCACAGGAAGTTGCATCTCTCATGTGTGAATAGAATATGCCGCAGCTTTATTGCACCTATGTCAGGGGCGGGAGCTACCCTACTAATTTAAAAGGCATTGGCATGACTAGGACTACAGTAGAAATGAACTGCAGATCTGCCAGCATAAAATCAACACGCCAACAACTAAGTTACCGTGTGAGGTTGCCTTATCCTCGGTTTGTACTCCCTTTGTAGGAGTGTCACGAGTGGTCTGCAGCGTCCATCTTCGCTTACTCTGAACCTTGGACCCACCACCAAGGCCGCGCACGAGGGCGGACTGGTCACAAGTACCGGTTTTTCACGTCTCCAGTTTGAACACATTGGGGATCAAATCAAAACAACTAATTTCAGTGGCGAGCCCAGTTATCTGATATTCCAAATTACAACACCTTTTTCAAATCCATTCGCGTTCGATGTGTGACAATATTTAGTTCTTAACAATTAGAAAAAAATCTAAAATTTATTACTGCAATATTTGAATCAAGCAGTAGCTAGCTTCATTTAAACATTGCGTGAATACAAAAGACATTATAGCCTGTAAACGTCGCCAAGTATAACTACATCTTGATAAAAAATTTTACATTCAAACGTTTTTGTTTCTCATAGCGGTACAACTTTGCCTCCATCGAAAAATATACTTTTGATTTGGCGTTTACAAATCTTCGGAAATTTTGAATTTCGTTGCAGAAAATCAAGGAAAATACTTAATGCAAATCGGCCGAAGAAGTCAGTATTGGTTCTCTCAGATTATAAAATTTCAACCGTACAAATATAATTCACCTGGAAATATGATGTCTTTTTCCAATTTGATTTCCTTGTTGGCAATTACTAACCCAAAGCTGCTAAAAAGTATAATAATGAGAGACCGATATCTTTCCTTCATGGCCTTCTTCCAGGTTTTTAAAAGATTAATTGCAGATGTTTGATTTTTAATCTTCTTGTACGAAACCCCTATTCAATCGTCACGTATTTTCGCACATGATAGAATTAGAGTACCTTGTATTGCCAACCAATTCATAAGTTCGTCTATTTCCTGCAAAATAGTGGAATGTGTTGAAACATTTGTGGGGATGTTTCCGGGAAACTAAACGCATCATAGAAATGTGCTGGAAGCAAACACTTGAAGATAGAGGTTAAAGCATCGCAGCATGTATTTTTCGGAGCGTTAATTAGATGATACACTACAGTACGCACATCACCAACAAGGTTGGTCGATGATTCGATGGCCACACTAGCGGGCGATCCAGTCTGTAAGTTTAGGGGGGCGATTTCAGTAATAATTCGTAGTCAATCTCATTACAGGTAGTAGTAAGAGAGATGAAGTATCCTTTACAACACTGCTGTGACAAAGAAATGGACGGCTTAATGGCCGTATGTCGCGAATGCTGTTTTCCGAATTCTTCAAAATCATGGTGAAAAAAGTTACGTTCGAAGGTTTTAGGGAAGGCGATCGACCCCCCTGGATCCGTCCCTGGTCCACACTGCTGATGAACACATTTGCCAATCATTGCATACCAGCGGCAATCAACCATCCGTCCCTACCTGACGCTCGTTCAACCCTCCCCAGGCCTTTTCCCCACAGGTGCACTCCCTGCATATACCGCATTTATTCGTTCGTAGGCCCGCGGCCGATGTTTTTTTTATCATTTTGTGCTGCTTACAACTAAAGGGGGCTTACATATTCTTTTCTTAACATTATGGAAAGGTCTAGAATCTAGATGACGCTCAGTGTTATAATAAGGCTTATAATGAGGCTAAAAAAGAATGAGGCTTATAATGAAGAACGGCTAACAGTCGAATAAACACCGTACAACACAGGCTTCCCACTGTCAATTCAACAGCTACAGCAACTCACACGTTTTCGATTCATTCTATCAAAGCTTATCTTTCCTTTGACCATAAATTTGCCTTCTTAATTTGAAACCACCAACGTCCTTTTCGCTCACGATTATGACTGAGACCAGCGAGACAGATGTTTTATTTTGCAAAGTTCCCTGTCTCATGAACAGCTTGCCCACTGGTCTCACCTATTCGTTCAGGTTGGCCATTAACCCCAACCGTAATCCTCGGCAAGGGCAGCCTTGTTTCAACAATGCCACAAGGACGTTGCTCGCATCAACAACCTTCAAAGCGTAAACCGAAATGACGACAATGCTACGGCCCGGATCATGGACAGACCAATTGATGCGGAAGGACAAGACCGGTGCAGCAACGCCTCACTACGTCGCAACATCAGGTCTTTTTCAAAGACATGTTCAAAAGCTTGCATACTATTCCCGTAACGAGCAGTGAACTGACACGCGTGGCTCGTCTAGCTGATCAAATTCCCTCTGCTTTGGAATGCCTACAGTACACTTCACAAATATCTAAGTCTGATCCATGCTCCATTGGTTCGTACATATTTGCTACCGTTTCCCATCAGTTGTTTTGCCACTGTAAGCCATAGTGCGTTTTTATTCTCGAGTCCGGGTTATTTTTTCCACACCGTTTAGGCCAGTGCAATGTCGCACATCATCCCTGTATTCGTTTCTTCTCACACTCCCATACAGCTCCTGCAGTATACCCCGCTGTCCTTACGGTTCCATTGCATTTCACCTTCATTTTCTCCATCTTTTCACACGAGACAGGGGTTGCGATTCGCTACCTACGATTCTTCTTCCATTGTTCACGCCCGCTCGTCTGCTGTTATGACGTTGAACTTTTTTCAATGGAAACACTCGTGTGTTCTACGCAACACTTTGCATTACTGCATGCACCCGCGTCGCTCATCTACGTTTCCTGTCACGAAGGCGCGTAAGACCTCTCAGCGTGCGTCAAAAAACATGCTCACCCTCACGTTACAGCGAAAGATGATATGTCTGGGTTGTACGATGCATTCAGTTTGTGCAGCCGGAATGATTTTCGCGATATTTTGACTTAACAAAACAATGTAAACAAACACAGCAAAACTTCCACAAAGGCTTTGATATCCTTGACACATAACGATATAAAATACAGAGTCATCAGCGATGGAATCACAACGTTCGGTGTGAAATGCCTCCACGCAAGCAAGAAGTGAGTAGATCATTCCTTTTTCATTTAGTACGTAGATCATTGAGTAAGTGGATCATTCCTTTTAGAACAATACTTGTCCAGGAGTGCGTAACAAATCCAACACGCCATCTTTATCAGGGGTGTAGTGGGGTGGGAACGCGTGAGAACGGCGTTCCCATACTTTTGTTAGGTGTGGAAACGCGTTCCCACACCTTGTGGGATCCAAACGATTGCGTTAAAACATGGCTGCGGTCTCACAGATGTGCTAGTGACACGCAGATTCCCACTGCTAGTAAAGTCTATAACAGGAAGAACTAGTGTGGAAATTCTTGTGGGCGAATGCTCACTTTATTTGAACTGTTTGGTGAAGTCTTCCTTTTTATTTGATGTGGGAACGCCGTTCCGCACCTGTTTTTTTAGCACTGCACCCCTGATCTTTATACACCCCAAAAATCTCTCTCTCTCCTGCAAATATTTTTTCTTCACCACATGACTCGCATCATTTCACAACGTAGCGCCTAATCACGGCTGTCAAGCACATTTGAAACCAGGATACACTCCTGTAAGGTTGAACAGCAGCGTTGGCAACAAGCGGCGTGGTTAATGAGACAGCACGTCGCGTTTTACGAAGTCTAGAAGGCACATCGCAACGTGGTAAACGTCGATAAAAAAATTTATTGGCTTGGCGAGATTCATATTAAATTTCCACCCTGGTTTAAGCACAAATCAAACACTCCTGCAAAGTCCAACAGTTACAGATTAGTCGCGTATAATGAAACGTTTATTCGATTTTCCATTCTTTTGCCGACCACAGCTTAGTCTGTGGCACAGTCCGTGAGTTCTTTCCTGTTTGCATTGTAGTTTAACAGCTTAGAAACTATCAACATTTGTAGAAAGCAGTAGCAGTAATCGCTAGTGCTCCCCTGGAAAAAGCATTACGAAATCCATACATATGTCTAGCAAGCATACTGAATTGCGCAAACAGGAAAACCTTGTCGTATTTAGCAACTGGTGGACATTATTAGCTGCATATCTTTTACACTAAAACCGAATATATGTGATCCAATGTACTGGTGAATAAATGCCAAATTACATTAGATGTACCTAAAAAAGTAAGTCAATCTGCACAAAGAAAGTAGGTCCATGGGGTGAAGCATATGAAAAATAATGCCATTCAAAGAATATATTCAAAGCAATATTTGAAAAGTGCTGCAATTTGTCTTCATTACCTGAGTGGTCTTATATATCACAACCAGGCATATGACTATAAAATATTTTAATTTGCTATTCACCACAATAATCTAATCTAAAAGTATTAATTGAAAAAGATGTGGTTAATTTCTCATGGCAAATGTAGCAAATTGCTGACCTTGCGGACGGAAAAAAATTCAATATACAAAATAATTAATAAAATTTATCATAAAAGACCCCAGGACCCTGTTGCTATGGCCAACTGTTGTTGAGAGGCTACTGGGGAAAGCTCAAAAATATCAAACCAAAAACTTAGTGATTGAGTTTCTAAGCGATTTGTAGAAATTTTTATACTTTTAATTGAGGCCTTCTCCATGTTTTCAAATAAAGCTCAGGCCCAGTCCCGCTGCACCCCTCTCCCCAACTTTCAATCACATCCGAAAATGCTTTTAAACGCTGTTTCAGTCGAACATACGTCACAAAGCGCGAACTGCTTAAAATTGACGGTTGAGTGCTTCAAAAGTGAAACTTATTCATTAAGCAGTGCATCTTCTTACGCGCAACGCCATAGATGGCACTTTAATCGCTTCAGTGAACTTTGCTCTTATGCATGACTGAGATTAAATAACACATAAACATAAAAATAACACGCGTCCACCTTGTGCAAAACCACATACTTTGCTGCGCATATTATGAACGCATTTCCGCTGCTGACAATGAGATGTTAGATAAGGTGCCGACAATGTTGTTTCATCATAGAATAGCTCATCTCTCCCTTATTGTTAGTCAGGTTTGAAAGTATGATTTAACATACTTGCGGATTGTGCAACATGGCTAATACTGTGTTAAAAGAACCAATTTCCGAAGCAAACAACAGTTTATCGAACTGGAAATTACAGTAAATCAATGCTTTTTGCACTATGTCTTGAATATACAACCTGCTATCACAAACACTGCTGTGATGATCTTTAGCAAAACTTTATGATATGTTCAAGAAAAAGCATTGTTCGTCACGACAATGATGCGTTGTATGTCGTGAAAAAGCTTTTCTTTCACCAGGGGTGCTCAACCTGCGGACACACATTTGTGCGGCAGTGCACATTTAGTTTGCAATATATGTTGTGGTTATGGCGGACCTCCAACTCTTTGTTTGCTGTGCATTGGGATATTTAGTACAGTACAAAGAGGGGCAAACAGACATGTTGAACTATGGAAATAGGCTAGGCTCAATGTGTGGAAGCAGGACAGAAGCCATGCAAAAGAATAAAAACATTATTAAATTCACTGGCGCCCGTAATTCAAACGCAATGCGCCCAGCAATAGCGAAATTGTTGTGCTCGCTGTCGGATTTGCTACAGCTGCAGAATGGAAAGCAATGGAATTTCTTTTTGGAAATTCACACAAATTCACATGTTTTTTATTATATCCCAGTCATATCATTGTTTGATGATCCAGCTAAGAAAAGCAGTTCGCCAACGCCTTTGCTGCGCACTGGATAATGTGACAACCATACTCTACGATGAGACAAGACCGCGTGTAAAGCGTAGAGTATCGGTGTCAATCAGTGTGCTGTACAGACGTTTACGATCGGAGTCGGCAGTTTTGTAATCGGTCTAATGAGTTAAGGAGTCGTTCTTTGGCATTATTAATTAAATTTAGCTTTTGTTCTTAGCAGCAGTACGTAGTTTGTCTAATTTTGTTTCATTGTCAACTTTCGAATAGGACTGAAGATGTGTCGAACACGCAACTAGTTTCCTTGTGCAAACAAATTGCGACTGATTCGCTTGATGTGTAGTCACTGCTGTGGTTTTGCTATTATTTGTGCCAGATTGTTATTACAAGTAAAGACCGTGACAGCAGGCCAACCTGCTCGCAACTTTTCTTACCTGCTTCTCCAGGCAAAGCAGCTGGCACGAGTGAACTGCAAGTTCATCACTGCCTGCCACCAAAAGAGATAACTTGGCGTATTTGGAGTGTGAGTGTAATACCTGAAAATAAACTGACACTGCAAGATTCATGTCAATTAATCGGAATTAAGCGACCGATTCATGTTTTCTGGAAACGTTTGCTTCATAGTCTCAAGTTTTAAGGAAACCAATGCCCCTTTTGCCACCACCGGCATCCCAAGGCCTAAAGTGGTCTAAGAAGGTAACAGTGCTATCCCTTTAATTGCAATTTAACTGGTAGGTAAGCATGCTTTCAGAACCTTTGGGTTGCCATCGTTTTCACTTAAAGGCCGGTGAGTTTTTTGAAGAAATCTTTGATCCATCGCATCACACGGGACTAACATAAGTTTGAGCTTTTCCTGCGCAATTATGCGATCAAAATAACTTTCAGGGGATTTTCTTGGACAACCATAAGACTAAATGAATTTTATTGACATTTTCGTGCACAATAATGAATCTAAGATGACCTTTCGTGGCATATTCTTGCATAATCATTGCATTAACCCTAATCTTTCTGGCATATTCCTGCACAATTTTGAATCAAACATGAACTTTCAGGGCATTTTGTTGCAAAATTATGAGACTAACCGGAACGTCCCGGGCATTGCCCTGCATAGTTATCATTAGGAGAGAACTTGCTGAAGAAAACAATGAATGGCAAACAAGGCCGAATGAGAAACAAGAACGAACAAGCACACAAGTACAAATAGAACCATGTTGGACAAATCAACATAATCAGAAATCGACGAGCTTAAGGTAAGATGTTGACAATTGGAACTGAAGTAAGTTGCAACGAACATGAAATTCCGTCAGCTTCAAGTCATCTGAGGTTTGTTATATTGCACTTCATTCACTAACAGGTCTCGGAAGTTGAAAACACTGTTATCAAAACGTGCAATATCATTTCAGCTACATATATCCTGTTTCTATCACCAATGTGTTTGCAATAGCACGACTTGCTTCCTTCCAACGCTTAGCTTGCCCTCAGAAAACAACTTCAGGTTTAACAATATTGTAGTAGAAGCTCGTGTGGCTGCAATTGCCTAAGCTCTGAACTAAACAAAGGTACACCAGATCCAAGCAATTGTTCTCAAATCAAGCGAATCTTTTTCAATACCGACAGGGCAGCGAAGCGAGACATTCACTGGCAAGGCAAAGATAAAGGTTGTTTCAAGGCAATATCTATAGAGCAGTGGTTACCAACCTTTTTGTTCTCGCTGCCGCATTCGAAAGTATCACATAAGCGCTCGGCCGCAGCAGTTACCTGCAATTCAAGATGTTCAAATATCAACGGACATGATAAATCGCCATTATTTTCACATTTTAAGTTTAGTATATTTACATTCTTGTGCAAAAAAATGTGCACATACTCTATGTTAATCAATGGGACGACGGTGATTGGATCTGTGCAGCTAGTCTCGAAATTCCTGGTGACGTGTTTGTGAGAGCTAATCGCATGTAATCCACAATGTCCGATCTATTCCTTGACTTTGTTTTAATCGGAAGAAGGATTGAAAATCCAGCCTCACACACATAGGTGCAAAACAGGCATTTTTGAAGGGTGCAAAGGATATTTTGACCGAATTTATCCAAATTTACCTGAAAAAACGTATATGCGACAAATGTTCTCCTTTCAAATTGTTTGTAGCTGTTGCAGGGACGAAACGAAGGGGGGTGGCAATTTCCCTGGCGCCGTATCACTATGGGGGCAACGAATCACTATGGGGGGCGTCAAAAAATCCCAACGATGTCACAAGCGCTTTCTGCAATAAAGGACATTTGCTTGCGAAACGGTTCAGATTCGAACATGAGGGTGCCAACTTGTGTCTTTCCCAGAACGCCATCTAACCTGGTTATGCCCCTGAGCTTTTTGTACATTCTATTTTCCTCTGTCAAGTTGCCATACACTTGAAAATAGAAAAGTTGGCACACAAGTTTCGTTAGTAATAACACCATTGAAAAAAATAAGCTTGTCTGTGCAAAACCATTTTCCTAAGCCAGCTGACTAAGAATTTCTGATCATCTGCCTCTGTGCCACACAGTTCTGACGTTTTCCATTCGCATTCCAGTTGTTGCTATCAGCAAGGAATCTCAGACCTAGTTGAGGTATAGGTCTGAATCTGCTTCCCTCTCGGAAGAAATGTTGCATGTATCATATTATTTATTATATGACTATGCTGTGTGTCTCACAACATTGTCTGTTCAACTGCACACTGTGAGCAATTTGCCCCGCTTGAGCAGTGATTCATGATTGATGGCGCGGCGCTGATTAGTGCTGATTAGAAGTTGACGTGTTACCGTTTTGTTCTGTGATTCTCAATCGTGGTGCGCATCAGCCCGTGGTCTAGTGGTAGGTGCGTCCGCTTCGGCGCTGGTAGGTCGAGAGTCTGCTTCCCTCTCGGAAGAAATGTTGCATGTATCATATTATTTATCATATGACTATGCTGTGTGTCTCACAACATTGTCTGTTCAACTGCACACTGTGAGCAATTTGCCCCGCTTGAGCGGTGATTCATGATTGATGGCGCGGCGCTGATTAGTGCTAATTAGAAGTTGACGTGTTACCGTTTTGTTCTGTGATTCTCAGTCGTGGTGTGCACCAGCCCGTGGTCTAGTGGTAGGTGCGTCCGCTTCGGCGCTGGTAGGTCGAGAGTTCGACCTCGGTCGAAGAGAACTCATACAGTACATAAAAACAAGCCGAGTACAATTGAAACCAGAAATTGTACAAACTCAGTCGTGGTGCTACAAGACCATAGTAGTATTAAACCGCCAACAGCCAACCACCGTATCAAGGAGTGGAAATTGAACATTTGCAGCGGCTACGCTGCACACCTTTCGGTCGGATCGGCGAAAACATCCGGTAACAAAAGTAGCGGAGCGATGCATCTTTAAGTCCAGACCTTGAATCACATCAGCCCAAAGGCTGTCCACCACGCCTAATTCAAGGCTGTACGATCCTTTAAAGGCAGAAATATTACAGTCACAATTCCACGTACGTTCGCAGAAGAAGTTGTTGACACCAAGGCGATGCATGAGCTTTGGCCTTTGTATTCTAAGACAAGTTTTTTGCTTGCAACATCAGAGTCAACATAACTGTCTGATGCCCCAGTGTCCAGCAAAGCACAGTCTGGAAGTCCCTGGATTTTAATGTCAACAACAGCAGATTGTCAGCAAGCCGGGGCTCCGACCACGGAAGCGATGTAGTGCTCAGGCAAAAGTGCAGCCCAGATATTCGGGTTCTTCCGAGAGACAAATTTTAGCGAAAAGTCCAGTTTTTCCGCGTTCATTACACTCAGCATTCCGAGCAGGACAACGGCGTCGGAGGTGATAAGGGCCTTCACGGAAAAAGCATTTCTTTTTCTGAACGGCAGCAACAGCAGACTCATCTTTGATCAATGCATCTTCAGACGTAGGTACAGCAGTATGTTGTTCAAATGCATCTCTGTCTTGCGGAGGTTTAGCAACAGACGCAGTTATCGGCTGCGAATAAATGGAGGATTGCTGCTGCGCGCGTTCGTGAGAATAAGCCTGTTCATACGCTGCTTCGAGTGAGAGGTCGTCTTTTTCTAAAAGTCTCTGGCGGATGCTCTGGGAGTTGTTCTTAAGTAGTGGAGAAGGCGGAAGCAGAAGGTCTCTGAGCGTTCTAGGACCGTGAATGTTGGTCCGTTAGTTGAAAAGAAAAGTCTTTGATTCCTTCAGCACAAGCCTGCCACAGCACAAGGTTGTTTCGTAAGACATAAGATTTTTGAAGATTGGAGCACAAGGATGCCACAGCATAAGTCTGCTTCTGATACAGGATATAAGGTCCTCACAGCACAAGGCTGGTTGTATAATTTTCGTTTATCACGTTTTTTTGGCAACGTTTGGTGGATATCGTTCTGTGGGTTCATTAAAGTTGGTAACGTGCATTAACGAATTTTGTGGTTGTTCTCTTGATGTGGACCTAATTGACAGTCAGGAAGCTACAGGCACTGTAATATTGGCAAAAGTACATCAACCTTCAATAAATCATACTTAAAAATGTATGTCAAAAGATCAAGTCTGGAAAATTATTTTCTTTTTCCGTAGCTAACTGACAAAAAAAATTTTTTTCCAGACTTTTCACGACTGCGTAGAAAGCCTGGGAATTGCACTTCCAAAAGCGTTTCCACAAAGAATCGCAGGTGCCAGAAAAGTGTTGTGGTTGAATACACGCATAGCCCCAGACAGTCATGAGGTGTTGAACAAGTCAACTTACAACTTGCAACACGTCTAATACGTCAACGAACGCTAGAATTCAACTCACTGCCTCCTGCGTGTCCCACGTTGCCGTAGCCCTGTTGTTGCTACTGGTTCTGCTGTTAGCCATCCACGTTTCCTGCTATGAACAACGTGAATTAATCATGACTAGGAGGTCCAAAGTGTCACTGGTATGAACAAATGGAGAAGAATGATTCTGGATGAGCTTTCATGCATACCTTGACCTCCACGCATGGGGCC
>JGI24022J15233_10009282_pt1 | contig 11070 bp, 10 predicted proteins | sample Ectturendosymbi2_FD_15233 | JGI IMG/M metagenome (IMG submission 15233)
AGGTTTTTGGTTTAGGTTTTTGTTTTGGGTTTTTGTTTTGGGTTTTTGTTTTGGGTTTTTGTTTTGGGTTTAGGTTTTGGGTTTGGGTTTTGGGTTTTAGGTCATGTAACAAGGACCTTACGCTAATCCTAGCGTATTATCCTTGTAACTTGACCAATCCAACAATCCAAGCAATCAGATTCTTCGAATGGCAAAATAATTCCAGCAGTGCTTTTCCCTCTGATGCTAAATAGACACTTCGTTGTTCAATTTTGGAAATGCCAAAAGGCTGTATCTATTTTGCAAAAGAATCACTGGGGCTATTTTGCCTTTAGCCAAATACAATTGGTTGAAGGAAATATAGTTCCAGTTGTGCTTTTGCTTTTGCGGTGCATGCTCATACATAAAAGGAGAAGCATTCATCTGACATTGTTGATCGAAGCCACTTTTTCACTCTTCGTGAAGTAATAACTTGAAGTGAACATTTGAATTCTTGTTGCCATGCTATTATCACATGATTAAGACAAACAGTGGAACATCCACTCGAAAGTTTCGCAACCTGCCTGTGCATCTACAGGCCAAATTGAAGGGATAGCTGCAAGCTCATCACTGCTTGCAAAAAACTGTCTTGTTTTTATTGGTATGTTCAGTAGCGACCTCCGGCAACCTAGGTACAGTTTTACACCAGCAAGCTTTGCGATTTTTTGCAGCTGGTCATGTCCAAGTTGCTGATGGAGATCTGTTGCAGTGCAGTCAAAGCAATGTCAGCCATTTTGTATCAAAGATATCCCAAATGATAGCAGCCAAAAAGCAATATAAAATTTCCACTGTGTCATAGACACATTTTGAAACCAACCACAAAATTAATGAATTAAGGGAATTTGATGGTGTTATAGGTGCTATAGAATACACTCATATTCCCAGCCAATCTCTTGGAGGTAATGATGCTGAAGTTTGCAAAGCAGTAGCATAATGTCATAATTTTTGTGACTTCACACTATTTCAGGGTGCCCATAAGAAGCTATATGTGCACAGTACTAAGTAAAGCATGAAGAAAGTTGTATGTAGTCCCCCCTATCATTCGTACTGTTTGCTCAAACGAAACAAGTGCAAAAAAATAAATGCTCTGTTGCTCACTTTTGATTTTGAATGACAAGAGATGGAAAAGATGTACCCTTGTGCAACTACAAACGTAAAACCTTGACCAAGGTCCACCCAAGCAGGAAGCTGAACCACAACATCAGATGGCCTGACATCACTGACACAGCAGATTGCTTTCAGAAAGCAAGATTCTGCCAAAACATCAATCCAGGATCACCTCAATTCTGTAATGCAAGCTCCATGGCAGAGGGAGCTGGGGTTGGCTCAATCCAGCTTTCTGAAATGGAATGATTTTCCAGCTTACTGAATACCACCTTTGGAGTTTGCCTTTCATTGTCTGTAAACCAGGCAGCAGCTTTTAAGATAATTTTGTTATTGCATTGCTCACTAACAGAAATGCAACCTCATGGTAAAAGTATTCAAAACAGGCTGAATTTGAATTTCTTCATCCTATTTGAATGAAATCAGTATCGTTTCTATGAGATTTTCAAGTTAACATGAATTTAATAAAATCAAAACTGTTGGGTTCCAAAATTTAAAAAAATATAAATGTAAATTAAAATGGACCAAAAGCCAATTACATAATGTGCTTAATAAAACATTCTATTGTTTGTTTCAATATTTCTAATATGAAAGCAACACACAGCTGTTTTTTGTTTTTGATAGGCTTAACCATATGTCTTTAGGAAAATTTGTGAAGTTAATGTCAATGTGCTATAAGAATTTTACAAAGTCAGGCTTGTCCAATACGTAGATCAAATTGGTTTGGTTTCATGTTGTAGGGCAGTTGGTCCTTGTGTTTTCTAGGAATCCCTTAGGCTTCCCAGTCAAAATACTGGGGCCTTCACAAGATTTGCTAGATCTTTTGTTTTAACTTTCATGTCACAGCAAAACAGTCTCCTGTGAATTAAGCCACTAAATTTGTTGTTTGAGTCATTATGCAAAGTACCACAATTTTTTGTTTTTGGAATATCTTGGAGATGCATGTTAGATGGGAAAAACAGCTGTGACCGAAACCTTCCCTGTGTGTCAAGAGACTGAAGACTGCACAGGTTGTTGTGAAATCTGACCTAAAATGCCCAAAACCTTCAACAAAAATGGAAAGTTTGGCCAAATCCTATGTGCCAAGTGGTCTGGTATTTTGGGAGGACACCAAAGAATTGGGAAACTGTGGTGGTCGTCAACCCTTTGTACTAACTACTGAGACATTCACTTCTTAGCCTTCTTGAGGTTAGTGTATGCTAAGTGCAATGAAAAACAAGACCACTGAACCTAAACAGGAAGGTACTTGGTGCATTTTTGTCTATAGCATTAAAAACCAATTTTTTACTCTGCAGCAAATTTTTGAGAAATCTTGAGAGCACACCAAGGATACAACAGTTGTCGACATTGAAGAAGCACACAATCAAGCCCATTGAGAAAAATTTTGGTGATGTTTGCAAAAGTATAGTGTTGATGGACACATGCTATTAGCATCAAGCCAGTGTATTCATTTTCAGACAGTTGTGTTCATTTCAACCAACCACAGGTGTTTCACACTGAAAAGGGTGTGTGCTGTCCCCGCTCCTCTTCATATTCTATATAAATTTGATAGACTGTCAGAGCCAAGGTCACGTGGGCACCAGGATCAACTGTTCACTTTTTGTGGACGATTATATGGTGCTTGCATCCTTTGAACAGGGTCTTCAAAAAGCACTTGATCAGTTTTCAGCTTCATATGATCAAACTGCAATGAAAATTAGAACTAAAACACCCTGGTGTATTATGTCTCTCACGAAACTCAAGTCAGTGTACNTTGTTATGAAGTAGCAATACACTTCAGCAGGTAGAGTAGTTNNNAGTACCTTGGGCTTGTGTATTCAGGAGTGATAAAAGCAGAACAAGGAGATTAAGTCAAGAAATTGTGAAGCAAGCACTGAACTGCATGAGCTTTCTCATTCTGTGTTTTCAGAATTGGAAAATTTCAAACATCAATTTTCAATTTAAATTTGACTTTTCTTCTGATCCTTACCAATGGTCATGAATCTTTGGTATTGACCAAGAGTCCTGTCATGAGCAGCAGACGAAGATTTTTGCAAGTACTTCATGGTGCGACACTTCATGACAAAGTGCACAGCTCTAAATTCTTAAAACCCAGATGCCAAACCATATTTTGAAATAAAGAGATGCTACCTGCCATGATATCTTGCACAACGGTAAAGCAGCCCCACTGTCAACAAAGCAAAGGTCAGTGCAATTTCATCTCTGACCTACTTGCACCGACTTAGTGTGTAGCCAGGAAAACTATCGGTTGTTTCTAAGACTGTAGTAAGCCTGACAACTGTCAATAGACTGCCACAGGATAACTGCCACCAAGATTATTTGAAGTCTCCAGAATTTTTGTTGTAAAAGACATCTAAATTGGTTACTGCATTACTATTATGTCAAATTTTGAAGTGACAAATCTACATACCTGCATTTTCTTTGTCTTCTGACCACTTGCAAACACTATGTAAACTAGAACTTTTGTACGAAGATAGCAGTATTGATGCAATTATATCTTCATAAACATTGTGAATCTTTTTGTTGGCTTATTCAAAATTTTCAACAGCATAATTCTTGCATGCACATCATTGCATCCTATTCAATCCATGCACCAAGCACTCAATGCATGTCACTGACTGGCTAGCTATTTAACCTTGAAGTTGTGTATAAGAAAACTAACACACAGATGTTGAACACTCATTTGGTACTGTGAATTTTAAGTTCAGTGCATTGTATTATGTTAGCTAACTCACAAATCAAATGCTAGTTAAAGCAATGTTTGAGAATTGCACCATGAAAAAGTTGAAAAGGTTAACAAAAAGATTAACACTTTTCAATACTTTTTTTACCATCCTGCATATTCAGAACAGATACCAAGTGGCTGAATCTTTATCTCTTGAAACTATTTACTTTTACATATAAAAGCTATGAAGAGAAATAGTGGATTTGGCATTTTTGGACTTAAGTTGCAAGGTGTTTCATGATAATACCAGCATCATCATAGAAATCTGCCCAGTATCTCACCTGTTTGTTTGGAAAAAACACCTGGTACTAGAAGAGTAAAAGATTGCACAGATTTAACATTGTTTGATTGGCTTTCTAGTGTTTCTGGTTAAAAAAGTTATGGCCTAAAATCAACAAATTAGGATGAATGCCATGCTTGGACATGAACATGAGCTGACAATGATGATGAGATACCAAAAATGTGCAGTTTCATTTTTATAAAATTTGTGTGATCGTTTTGAAAAGTTGTGCGGGTAACACTTTTCCTATTTTTGTGTGGTGGAAGTTCTTTTTGCTTCGCAAAATACTACTCCAATATTGTCAATGAATGTTGCATGTGTATAGTGGTGGTTTGTGCAGGGGCGCAAGTAGGGGGACTGTTTAGTCGGCATGCCAAATCCCTTTTAAAATCTATGAAGGTCTCGCATTTGACAAAAGTATGGTGGACATATAATTTCAAAAAGGTAGCTGGTTGCATCACAGAGCAGCTTGCCTAATTCCAGAAAAACACGAACGCACACACCAGCAGTGATTCCAGGTCAACAGCGTCACTTGGACTCATTACATGATTATACTGACTGACACTGAATGCAACCGTTCAAGGCTTGCGTCACTAATATTTTCATTTGTTCTCATTCTGGCTGGCACAATCGTTGCTATGTGATGTCGGTTACGTAACAATGTATGACAAGTTCTCATGAGAACTTGTCCGTTGTTGCGTAACGTTCGTCACAGAGCAATGACAACGCCATCCTCAGCGTGCTACGCTCATTCATATTAACCCGAGTTACTGGACAATTTATTGTTCATTTGAAATTATTCTCGAATGGAAGCTCCCCATAGATTGGAATTCAAATCCAATGTTCTGTGCCAGGGTGGTCCAAGACGGCAAGCATCAAGGGCCACATTGCGGTTTAAGGAAAAATTTGCGGGCCACAAAGAGAGGAACTCCATTGCAATTGAAAGACTCGTTTGCTGTTCTAGTAGACCTAATGTTTTCTGCATGCCTAACGCAATTTTTGATTATAGGGCAACTTTTAAGTTTTCTGTTGGTTTGTTTGCAACTCAAAAGTGAAATTTTCTCCTACTAATAAGATACACAACACACCATCAAAATAACAAAACAATTTCTTGTTTCAGGGTTTTGCTTATAAAGTCAATGTCTGCTTTAATTTCCGTAGTCAGCAGATACAAGCAGGCATGCAGGTTTCATCAGCCATTCTATTTCGTGTGCCGCTTTTCAATCAGGTCATAATTGAGAAAGCACTTTGGCAAACTACAAACGTGGAGCACATCTTCAGTGCAACGTCTCTTAAGCAAGGGCAATTTCCCAGTTGCCCCCTGGTTGCGGGCCTGGTTACCCTTTAATTATTTCAAAATTGTTTGCCTAGAATTTTCGTGGTTATTCCCTGTTTTCTCGTGTTTGGTGCTGTAATGCCTCTTGTAACAGAAACTCTCTTGGAGCGGATATTGCTTGCAACCTCACAAGACATTGTTATTGGCGATAAAATACCTTTCCTTCCGGTTAGAATTGAACTTTCTGTTTTCCTATGACATTTCTCTTTTGACATTCATTTTTGTTAAGTTGCTATACTTGACTAAATGTTACTTCATTATTTCCACAATTTACATCTTCTAATCTAACTCAAATTAACTACAGAGTCTAGGCTTGCAAAAAAGATAAAAAATAAACGCATGCTTTTTGGTCGCAGAGTACTGCAGCGTTAGCCTAGCCTACAGGTTAGCTATTGTAACTTGTAATTTCATAAATTGTAAAAAGATATTGTTAATCCCTAATAGTTGTATATTGATCTGTACTTCAATGATGTGTGACTTGCAAGGGCTGTGTGACCAATAAAACGTATTTATGACTTTGTGTAATATGCGGCATGCAGAAAGCATTCTCATGCCACAAAAACTGTCCACGGGGCACATGCAACCCGCATGCCAGTGTTTCGACCATGCTGTTCTGTGCAAATCATTGATTGAAAAAAAAACATTCAATCTGATATAATTCATATTTAAAATCCACTTTATTACTAAGGTAGCTTGGGCTATAACGGATGAGCTCGAGTAAACCTCTTCTTGCTAGACTCATTCATGTTAGCCCNAGTTTCTAGACATTTACAGTTCGTGTGAAATTATGGTCAAATGGGAACTGTCTACTGGATGCGAATTCAAATCCAATGTTCTATGCAAAACCATGGCTTCAAAATCCATTCACTCTGATATTAAATATAGTTTAAAAAACACTTAATCGCATAAGGCAGCTCGGGCTCTAATCGATGGGCCTGAGGAAAGCACGAGTGAACAAAGCCCAAGCATGCCTTCCACGATTAATTTTTTTTCAGAGGATCTAATGATAACATCCTCTGAACCTTTAAAAAATGTTGTGATTAGACCATTTTTAAAAATTATTTCCGGACATGAATTTTAACACCGAAATTCTGGACATATGATAACCCTAGTGTATTCTTGATGACAGCTTAATTCATCGGTAGCGCTTGCTAACCGACTTTCACCAGATTATAAACATTGCACAAAACTTCCCACGTTTTACTGCATCTGCAACACATACATCCTGCTTAACGGTTAAATCCCGGATGATTATAATGACATGACAACACGGGATATAACATCACAATAGCAGGTCAACTTGTTAAAGATTGTATTTTTACTGTCATGTAACGTTTGGAAATTCTGGAACACTGGACTCCGTCGAGGTCTTGTGGAACACCTGTGTTCCGTGGATTACCAGACTCCCATTAATTGCTGAAGAATGAGATGGTTACATAACAGTTGTGATAAATTTCCAGTAATAGCAGTTGGTCTTGGTGACAGTACCGAAAAAATAATACAGTTACACGAAAAAGATGAGGTGGAATGACAGAGAGAAACTTGCGCAGATAAACACGACGTTGTTCCAAGCCGCTTCGACCTTTACTTCATTCGTATACAGTTAGTACGCTTGGACCAATGTTGCTTTCGTGAGTTTCTTGCTGACATTTCGTCATGTTCTTATTGCATAACTGTATGCTTTTTCATTCCCATCACCCAGTGTAGCTCCTTCTACTGAAAATGTATCCCTGCTGTTACATAACAGTCCAATTCATTCAATAAGATTGTCTTTCGTCGCTTCAACTTAACTAGCATAGCCTTGTCAAGCATACCCATTCAAAACTAGTGTCTCATAGTTTATTGCTAATCCCCTTTGATTATTTCTGGTTGTGCCACTGGGTTTGTGTGTTTATTTTAAAATTATTGTTTTTGGTATGCACTGCACAACACAAGCTTTTTTGTGTGTTGCACAATAACATGAATGTTTCTTGAACAGGCAAAGTGCTGAAACTAAAACTAATTTCAACAAGCATCGCGGCACAAATGCTTAAATATTTTGTGATTATTTGATGGGTTGTGTGCTATAAACCTTGTTTTCTGTTAAACTTTACATCTTTGGTTGTTTCTTAGTAGCTGTTCTTCATGAATTAATTTATACATGTGTATTGTTTTCTCTTCATTTCATGCACTGAACACGATATTTAAATATTCAGTGCATGAAGAAGTTGGGACTGCAATGTTTCAGGCTATTGACACCCTGCCTTTGTTGAAGCTACAGAGTGGGCATGGTGTCACATATACAGTATATGATGCACTACAAACAGGGATGTGCACTAAGAATAACACCTACATTTATGTGGTGTGAACAGGCAGTAGCAGAGTGAGCATGGTGTGTTAACTTCTTTATTGCTTGCTGCCACAGTGCGCAGTTTTGTACACTTGCTACTCACACCCTCTGAACACTACAGAATTGTGCTGTGACCAGTACGTGAAGACAATGCCAGATATGCAAACTCAGCAAATGAAACCTGAAATGGTGTAAGTTCGTTGTGAAAAGGAGGGGATGTTGTTACGACTGCTTGGTCAGCGCAGTGTTGCATGCGCCATGCACCACAAACAAGATGTGTGCTGATAAAGCAACTCCATGTCAGTGGCACAAACAAACAGCAATAGAGAGAACATATCATGTGACCTCCATTGTTGCTTGCTGCCACAGTGTGAAGCTTCATGTGCTTACCGCTTGGGCCCTCCAATCACAACACCTCTGATGCAGGATAAGCAGTGTGCTTCAGTATTGCAGAAATATTGTTAGTTTTTTCATAGGTGCATTTTCTGAAGTCTTAGCAGTAGTTTTTATATGTTAGCTGTTGGAAAATTTGTTCTGCATGTTAGCTGTTAAGAATAAAACTTATTTAGCTCTTACGTTATAGGATGAATACCAATAAATCTGTGATGTGTGGTATAGCTTACATTGCTATAAGCATGAAGCAAAAGTAGTTTTTTTCTTGAAAACAGAGTTGTCAATTTTAATGTTATGCATTGTTGATTTTTTCTGAATACTGATGAACATATAGCAAGCACAACATGTCTATGTCATCTTTTCCTGGTCCCATCTCCTCCTTGAAATGCAACCAAAAAAACTTACTCTAACACACAAAACTAAAATAATACTATTGATGAATTTTATATGTTTTGTATGTTTCACAGATGTGAATCAGTGCAAAAGCATTTTAGTATAAATTTGTAAATAAGTATACAAATAACAAATATCAGTGGCAGTACCATTCTTTCAAGGTAATCATTCATTGCAGCATGTAAAGGAGTTGTTTAATTACTTCACAAACTATTTTGTAGATGAAAAGCTTCCTAAGGCAAAATATGAACGGCTTATAACCACGCATTGAGAAATGCAAATGAATTACACTGGGTTGCAAAAAAATATTTTTTGAAAATTGTCCAAGATTTTTCAACTGATTTTAGAGACTTGTGGGTCACTGAATCCAAAAATAATATCCATTTCTCTGTATAAAGTCACATTTTTTAGCTTTAAAATTTTGGAAAAATGAGAAATTATGCTGATTTCCATCAAATTTTCATGATGTAACTGCATGATATCACTGATTTTTCTTGACCAAACATGCTTTTTATAGAACACAAAATATTGTAACGCAATTCATTGAATTTATTGTTTTAGAGCATGATGTAAATACATAATATAGTTTTGTAATTACTTCAACAGTGCAAAAATTCATGGCAGGAACTTTCATTTCTTCGAATCTCTGGAATATTGAATGTCAGTTACGTCTCTCTTCAGAGTTCAGCAATAGTCAGCCATCATGACTGCATCCCATCGTCCTTGATACCTGGTTTCCATCTCCTTCATGTGTTGATGAAACCTTTCACCTTGCTCGTCACTCGTTGCACCCAGATTTTCAGGAAAACGGTTTGTGTGGGAGAATAAGAAATGCATTTTAATGCTCATGTTGCAGCCAAGTTTTTTGAAGCATGTAATCATGTTGGTGACAACTTCTTCAGAGTTACTGGCTTTGTAGTTGCCTAGAAAATTCTTCATAACTAGGACAAAAGCCTTCCATGCTTCCAATTCCAATGTATTCATCGACTGTTCAATCTTGGATAAGTTGATGGATTTGAGGACCATCGAATCTTCCAGCTTTCAATTTCTCCATAGAAAGTCCAGGGAATACTTGACACAAATATCTGAAACAGCTACCTTCAAAGTCTAAGGCTTTAGTATACTGTTTCATCAAATCAAGATTGATATGCAGTGGTGGGTAAAGTATTTTCTCTCGGTCCACTAGAGGCTTGTTAATGATGTTTGTTGCTCTAGATGCTTCTAGATCATTCCTTGCTGGCCAGTCTCCCTTTGTGTAATGCTGAGCTCGATCCCTGCTGCCCCACATGCAGAGAAAGCATGGATACTTTGTAAACCCAGCTGTTGTCCCAACAAAAAGTTCACTATTTTTAGGTCAACACAAATTAACCATCCATGTTGATCATAGGAAATGTTTTCCAGCACATATTTTATTGCTTCATACTTTTCTTTCAATGTTGTTGCATGAGCAATTGGTACAGAAGCATACTTGTTACCATTATGCAGTAAACACATTTCAGGGATCTCTTACTGCTGTCAATGAATAGTTTCCAATCTTCAGGACAGTACATGGGATTTCCAAACTTATGAAGAAGCTGTGCTACATCTGTGCAATATACCAGATCCTTTTCTTCAGTGAAATATGGGAGGTAGTCATGATGTTGATTGCGATAGAAGGTTACCCTAACGTCATCAGAGAGTAAGTTTTTCTCTTTCAACCAAGATGCTAACAGTTCTGAGCATGTCTTTGTTAGGCGAAGATCTTGAACAAAGTTATTCAGTTCTTTCTGGGAAAATGGTCATGGAGCAACATTGCCACAATCAAACATGACATCATTTTCAGATTTTTCCATGCTAGATGACTCATCTTCACTAATGTCTGGAAGTTCTGAAAAAACAGGCACAGGAATTTCATCCAAAAAAACTGGATAGCGGGCTGATTCCAAATCAGGGTACCTATGGCTGGAGCGTTATTTTCTGTTGATTCCTGTGACATCAATGGTACAAAAGTAGCAGTCAGAGTCATGATTTCTGGGCTCCCTCCAAACCATAAGAATTCCTAAGTTCAAGCATTGATTCTTGCCCTTTGTCCATTGTTGTAGGTATTCAGTGCATGATTTGCAAACCATGTGAGGTGCCCATGTTTTGTTCTGATCACCTAACTTCATGCCAAAATATGCATCCTATGCCTGTTTTATAAAACATGTCACTGAATTCCTTTGAGGTAGAAGGGTGTATTCTCCACAGATGTCGCAAAATATATCAAGCTTATTTTTACACAATTTTCTTGCTGATGCCATTTTATCTACTTGAAAAAATATACATTTGACTGTATTATGTGACAAGTAATATCAAAATGTAGCAAATGTTATGAAAAGTATATAACAATCTGACAGTATATAACAGTGAGACAACATAAGATATGGAAGAGGTATTATAATATGTATTAAATGTCATTACGGATATGCAAACGTAATGTAGTAATAGCTAAAAATATTGACCTGATTGAGCAA
>JGI24022J15233_10009287_pt1 | contig 11068 bp, 3 predicted proteins | sample Ectturendosymbi2_FD_15233 | JGI IMG/M metagenome (IMG submission 15233)
GACTTTTTGTCATAAGAAATTTTAGGGGAACATGCTCATATAACGAAATCCTGAAGGGGTACATGGCCGTAGAAAGTTTGGGAATACTTGTCCTAAACCTAAACCTCGGCGACAGAATATAAATGAAAATGTTGGTTGCTTTGATTGATTCCTAACATGGTTCACTGATTTGCGTGGAAACAAGTGAAACGGAACGTTGTCAGAACGGTAAAATGGAGAGAACAGTAGCAAACAATATTCGTTGTTAGATTATGAAACTTTGCAAAAACCAAAAATTTTTGGCGAGCAGACTGCAGCGGCCCGTGGCGGCCCGGACTGACGTCATCGCTAAAAAATTGCTAGCGGATTGTTTCAAAACTTTAGCGGACGGCCCGAAGACTGGACTGTTAGCGGCCCGTGCCATCTCTATTATGTTGTCATTATTGAAATACATATAAAGAAATAAAAAGCTACAATCATCGAATCAAGTAAGGCTGAACATACCACAGTAAACAGTTGAAAAGGTTTTGTCTTGCCTTTTTCATAAAAAAATTATCTAACTATTCATTACAATTTGTTTACCTAAGTTTGTCAGTTTTGGTGTACCAAATGTTTAGTGTAGACGACCCCTCCTGGAATATTGCGGCCTTTTAAATCATTTCTAATTCTTTTGAATCTTGAAACGAACCTTTCGCCTGATCAGTTAGTGACCATCAAGCTAAGAAATAAGGCTTCACGTGGTTGCGTAAACTAAGAACCATTAATCTAAGGCATCAGACCCAAATGCGCTTTTGTCAATTTTTTGCTGTTTCCCGGTCTCGTTGGGGAAGAGTTCTGCGGTTGCCAGTTGGTAAAGTGGACTTTTGCTTGCTGTTCAAGCTCATCAAGATCTTTTCTGATTTGGTTAACATGGGAGCAGTGCAAACTTGCGCAAGTACTCAACAACAATCTGATTTCTGAATGACTTTACTGGAGAAAATTCAAATGGAAGAAAATCACATCTAAAAATATCAATCGAGCTTTAGGCGATACAACGCAGACAAAACTACAGTATTGCTCAGTCACCTAAGAAACAACTATGCTTTTATTGTAGAATACTGCTGCTAGCCCTACACATACAGTAGCTCTTATCTGCAGCACAACCTTGCTTTGATCAGGTGCAGTAAGGTAGCTAGAGGTTTGAGCAAGGGGAGACTTGGCTGACGGGAGCCCACTGGGTAACACCCAGAAAATAGTTGAGAAACAATAGTAAATGCAGTATTTGAACGGCTATACAAAAATTCGAAATCACCGGAAAGCACTCCGAAAAATGCAAAAAAACAACAATCTACTGAAACTAAAAGAATAGTAAATACCAAATGCAAGCTAGGTAGGGGCCCGGTTTTTACATTTAGCTTGACAGGGGGTGGTGCTGGTGACTCGCATCCCTGCCACCCGTCAGTTATGCCACTGATCAGGTGCATGTCAAACATGAACAGCCACAAGTTCTTTTGATAGAGTCACACGTCACAATGGGTACGATTCATGCTTTGAGTTTATAAACAAAATGTGCTTTGAGTATATGAACAAAATAGTTGGGATGCGGCTTGACCAACCGTCATATTGAGATTCATGGAAACTTGTTGGAAGGCTCTGGCGTTATCACCACGAAAGTTGAATAAAACTAAATTTCGTGAATACTTATAATTAAGACAAATTTTTGACGAAGTTTAATCTAAATGAACCTATACGGGCCATTGGCTCTATGCATACTACAATTTTTTGGAGGACCCCTTGGATCTTGAGGCCCTAGGCTTAAGCCCATATAGCCTATAGGTTAAATCCGGCACTGGGCCCGTAGCAATTGCTACATTTGCTACTGTTGTTAATCCGGCACTGCTTATATCATAATTGGTCAAATGTTACAGTCTTGGATAATATAGGCCGGGTGTATAGTTTTTAGTATTGATGGACTTCGCAAATAAATTACTTGTAAGTTTCAGAAAGTTGAAAACGTTGAGCTGTACATTACGCTTCGTCTGCGAGAATATGCGTACATCTATAATTTTGCCTAGATGCAGAAATGCATTTTTATTCCAGTCAAATGTACTGGGTAAAGTTGTAGTGCTGTTTTTTCCACAAGTCATAATTCTATAATAAAAATAGTTGCTAAAGTTTTTTACTAAAAAGGTATTCACATTTATGTGGACAATTTTTTCAAAATTTTTAGCAGAAAGAAGTAATAACAAAAATGGTTGGTGACTTGGTGATGATATATGACTTACGGTGATTTGAAATGTTCTTAAAGAATCCGTAGGTCCTAAAAATTCGATTTGAAACAAGTTTATGACTTCATAAGCGTTGATTATTTTACAATGGTCTTCTGCAGCTCATGTAACGATTCAATATTAAAAGTATAGTCGAATGGCTGTGAAATCTCAAACCTTCTTGAGAAACAGATTTCATGCATTCCACCACAACCTTCGACAAAAACGAGTCGAGACCAGATGTAGGTTCGTCACAAAATAGGATGGCAGGTTTGTTGAGAAGCTGCAACAGTTCATGTAAGTGGTTGTTAACAGCACTTCGAGAAAACAAATTTATTTTTTACAATCCAGCAATAAGTCTCCACATAGGTGACACCGTGGAATCGGTCAGCATAACCAATCATTATCTTGGTAGGAAATCGATTTCACGTATTTGCACTTTTTCAGTTCGGAAAATTGCACGCAAAGGCTTACCAGGGAACTAATGGATAAGTGAAGCAAGATTTGCAAAAAGCATGCGAACTGTAGTTTCACAAACAAGCTGTGACCATAAAGCTAGTCCCAAGAAGGTCTGAAACGATAAACTGACGGCAATTCTGGAACGACTAGCTTCAAGCAATGTGGTGATGAGTCAACCACAGAGGGGCGCTCTAAACATAAGAAGTCATTTTGTCGGTTTCCTTGCTCTATTCATCCGCTGGACTCGTGAGCAAACATTTGTGTTTTTAAGTTTTTCCCTTGTTTCAGCAAATTTCAAACAGTTAGGAAAAGCTGAGTTTTCTGGGATTTCTCTACATATCGTCGATAATTGAAGGTTCTAAGTTTGCTGTGAGCTTTCTCTCTGATTGGTTGCAAATTTCAAGACTTTGTAATGTACTTCCGCGAGAGCAATCACCAGAAACTCTAATTTCTTTGTATGAGTGGGAGATATGAAGCGCATATTTGTGTACAATCCACAGGATTGTCCGAAGTATTTGGGATTCCCATGAGATTCCATCAGGGGCGGATCCAACCAGTAAGGAAAGGGGGGGCGATTTCAGTATCATTTGGTAGCCAAGTCTCATAACAGCTTCGCTACTGTAAGAGAGCTGAGGTATACTTCACAACACTGCTGTGAAAAAACGATGGACGACAAATGTCCTTATTTTGCAAATGGTGTTTTTCGAATTTTACAAATTCATTGTGAAAAAAGATACTTTCGCAAGTTTTAGTGGGGTGATCGCCCCAATCGCCCCCCCTGGATGCGCGCCTGGATCCGATAGGATGGTACAGTGAAATATGTCCCATCTTTGGTAGTTGCAGATCAGATTATAGCAGGAATGTTCTGAAGTCGAACAGCATTATAACTGCACATGCTCACAGTACAGTTAGTAAACACGTGGAGGCTCAGTGCCATGGCGTAGTGATGCGAGGTCCCTTAAAGTAAGGTTGCTGCTCTCTTTGCTTGGTGACAAGTAAAGCCAAGTTCATCCGATTTTTATTGGCCACCCGAATTGGGTATTTTGGGTTGTTTTAATTACCGTTCTATAGAGGCTAGACATTAGACATGCACAATACATGATATAACGTACCTTGGAGTTGGTACAACTAGTTTCGCAGGACTCCTGTAGGATGGAACGGGGCAGTCACAACTGGGCATAGGATGAGTTAGAAAAAGTGTCCCACGGATGATCCACATAAATTTTAAAAAAGCTTCGTGCTTTGAAATTTACAGTAAACCAAACCATTATGAATGTATTTTTCAATTTCTCAAATATAACAAAAACAAAGGTGGAAATGTTTATTTTGGAGTAGTGAATGTGCGGATGTATGCATCACTCACCTTTAACGTAAATGTGTGTGGAATGTAGCTCCACACCCCACTACGGCAGCATCTTTGCCTGCTTGTCATGCTCAATGGCAAACGGCTTCCTTGTCAAGGCCGTCGTCAACGGCTGCAAACCATTTCGCTTACCTCCGATGCAAAACTCAAGCGCTTCATTTCTCCCCCAGAGATAGTTTTTGACATTCCTGGAATTCCGATTTGTACGTGCTCGCATTTTTTTAAACCCATCTGCTTCATGACCTCCTGCACTCTCGCGCTTTTGACTTTCTGCGACAACGAACTGTCCATCCGCAAGTGAGCCTTCAAACAATGAACAAATGATTATTTAAACCAGGGTCTCCAAACTTTTTTGTCCGAGGGCCACGTAAGTTATTATTCAACAGTCCGAGAGCCGGACATCTTACACAATGTGATTGTTTCAGGAAATGTTACATTCTGCCAAATCAACCAATCTTTCTTTGTTATATTGTTTTTCCTTCTTGGCGAAATGTCTACGCGAGCCGGATGAAATGGCTTCGCGGACTGGATTTGGCCCGAGGGCCGTAGTTTGGAGACCCCTGATTGAAACCAGTGGTTTCAACCTTTTTTCATGCAGAGATCCATTTTGCAACCCAATTTAACCTAACAACCCCCTTCCGAAATTTTCCAGTCAGGCTTATGGAATGCAGTTGTGTTTGCACAATAGAGAATCGCAATGGCTAATGTTGAGCAAAGACTCATTTATGAAATTCATGCTCATGGCAGGATCACTAAGAGAGACCCGTGCCGTATACAAACCACTAAACAGCACGACTCATTGAGAATTAGAGTAATTCCCAGTTGGCTACCGCATTCAGATATCTTATTTACAAACACAGCATATTCTTACGTCACAAAGTTATCCGTGCTTGGCCAAACGCAACAGTACTCTGTACTGTAATGGTGATAATATCACCCAAAATATTGTAATGATCATAATCACACTTAAAACAGTTTTGAATAAAAAAGTAGGCTATCATTTTTGCCAGGTGATCCTATAATCTTGGCTACGACAAAAATGGTTCCATATACGAAATATAAAATAGAGAAGTAATTATGAAAAATTTTGTTAGGAGATCTTGCGACCTTAGAAAAAAGGTAAACGAACCCCAGGTTGAAAACCACTGGTTTAAACAATATGCTCAATGCAAGCAATAAAAACGAATTTTGGGAAGAATTAAGAAGATACCAATAAGTAAATAAACTGTACAAGCCATAAACAAGTTCTGAACAGTTTCAGCTAGAAACGGAGAACATTCAGAACAGGCACAAAGTGTCTCCTAGATTGACTTGGGCAATTACTGTTTTGAAAACGTTGCTTAACCCAAACAAGCTTAAAGAATACAAATGTAGTCAATTTTCGAAAGGCGATGTTTTCAAAAACTAAGCTGCAATTTTGTATTTCCGTACGTTAAAAAACAAAATTTTTCTCCGCTTGATCATTCTATAAGCAATTTTTCTCAAAAGAAGATTTAGTTTGCATTCCAGCATGCCAAAATTCCGTCTTTTGTTTTATCGCAAATTTTGTCAAATCAAAAATACTTGCCAGAATCTTTCATGAATCGAAGTAAACTTGTCACATACTAACTAAGGCATGCATCTACTTGTCATCAACATTGGCTCTTCCACATTTTGTTAACGCCAGCTACATGCTTGATGGCCACGCTTGTAGTCGTTGAGCAAGCAAGTTGTACAATTCTTAGAAATCGTTGATTTATCCTGCATATTTCCTCTATTAATACGTTTCGAGCTACAAGTACAACTGCATTGAAACGTCCGCCATGTGTATAGGTGAAAATATTATGTTGATTGATGTTGTTGGGTTTACTAAAACATAGGGGTGGGGCGGTGAATTGTCAATAGCATTGCGTTGACTCACTTATGAGAAAGTGAAATATGAAAAAAAGAGCCGAAAAAATGACGAACTGCGTCTTTGAAGAGCGTGTGACGACGCAATGAGGTCGATCCGCTGCGATGAAGTAAACAATGACCCTATTACTAGGTAGACAAGGGTCAAACGAAAAACAAGTCATTTTGTTTGATCTAAAGCAAATAAATAAAAAATGAAAAGTACATGAACGTTGAAATTCGTTAGGGGAGCCTTGCCAGAAAGCTCAGTAAAATACACATGGAATTCTAAAACTAATTGAAATGCTTTCTTGTATGTTTTCGATAAAGTTAATATTTTGAGCAGGTGTTTTTCTCAAAAAAAGGCAAATAGCCTAGAAGGAAACTGTACGTTATTTCGTGAATATATTCAAGAATAGGCTTGGCGCTTGGAATTTTACAAAATGAAATACTTCATGCGAAAGCAAAGAAATGCAAAACGATGTGGCCTGAAATGTTCCGAGGTGATCGCAAAGTTCTGACCCAATGCAAAAGTTTTACGTGCAGATTGAAAAACTTTCAAATTTCGGTTGATGGAAACGGTGCTAACGTTATAAAATCACAGCGTGGTTCGCAAAAGTGTTTGGCAATCAAAGCAAGAACACTTTTAGCAACAGTTTATTAATTACGCAAGACTGTTCACATCAAGCATCCAGATTTGATTAAACTTACAGTGAACATCAGGTGCTCTTTCACCGTGAGGGCTCCGACGAAGAGATCGTCCTGCTGCACATATGCTGATATGTTGGTAATGTCAGGACCAAGCGGCACACCATTGACCAGAATCTGTAAAGTTTCAGTCGTTACTGCATGAGCAAATGCGTGCTTCGTTTTTTGTATCTTACAAGTATAAACTAAATAAAAAGGGTTAAGGAACACTTTTCGCTTTGAACATGTGTTTAGAAAAATTGCATCAGGAAGATACATCTTAAAATACATAGGAAAGACTAGTTGAAAAAACTTAAGCAGTGGAAATTAAATACGTTCTGATCCTTTTCATCAAATTTGATGCAGTGAAGATAATAAAGATAATATTGATTCAGAAACAGATTAAACGAAAGAACAAGATTTTTTCAAACAGCATCATTATCGCATTTTAAGGATCTTGAATGGAAATGGAGTTAAGTTTCTATCTCTAGATTTTTTAATTTTTATGCAGGTTAAACAAACAGCGAACGATGGTTGAAACAGCAATTTTCTGCATTAATAAATGTGCTTATTGGATTTTTACCGACAAAACTAAACCCTTTCATTTTATCTAGTCTCTGTACTGAAAAGACCTATCGCAAAAGAGAAGTTATGTGCTTGTTTTGTTAAAGCAGAACAGGAATTGGGCACGAGGGGAATAAATATTATAGAAACCTGCTTTTAGTCGGAAATCAGTTGCATTAAGAATGAAAACATGGCTGTGTCAGAGTGTGAAAGATCTGGGCTGGCGCCGACAACGTCTAGCTTAATATGTAAATGTAATCAGGTTTTAATTTACAAAGACAAATATTTCCGAAGATTAACCAAGAAGAGGGGACATTCAAGACAAATTAATTAGTTGATCGATATTTCAAAATAATAAATCGTACAAAATTATCTTCAGTGTATTCTTTTGTGACAAGCAAAGCATGTTCGTCAGATCTTTTCTGCTCCTGTCTTCTTCACAAATCACCTTCAAGGTCTCAGCGGAGCAAAGCATGGCGGTCAATTTGTTCTGGGAAAAAGCCGCTTACAGAAAACCGAGCTTTTCTAAAAAGTGTAACTCCTGCGGTTGAGTGGGAAGGATTAAAAATACTTTTCAAAGCTGGCAGTTTTATTTCTTCATCGCTACATTATGATTTGTAGTTGACGTTGTAAATATGTGGAACACATAACCTGATAGATTTTACCCACCTCACCCTTCACTTTCAAGTTAGTTATGTTCCTCCATGTCAAGATGTTCAGCAGAGTTGACTTGCCAGCTCCGCTCGATCCCATGATGGCGAGTAAAGTACCAGGCTCAGCGTAGCCGGACACTGTCCAGGCAAAAACAATCATGAGCTCAAGAAGGTTCTGCTAATCTTCCATTACATCTTAATCGCTTTTTGCAAAAACTAGTGCGCAGAACGCACCCGTGATTCTTACTCCGTGATTACAACATGTATGGTTTTAACTCAATCGTAGAAAAACCCCTAAATGAACTGATAAGGAAAAATTTTAGAAAAAAAATTTTTTAACAATCAATTGAAATGACTCACCTCCATTTAATATATATTTTTTAGGGCTCTGTTGTTTTCCAGTCAGACTTTTTGAGCTCGGAACGGAAACATTCAAGTTCTTCCAAGTCAAGTGCACCTGGTTCTTTTTTATAGAGTTTTCATGCATTTCACCATTGACGCTAAAAATCTCGATACTTTCGTGGTTCGCTCTCAACCCTGCAAGAGTAAGAAATTTATGTGCCAACTGTGTAATGATCTCAGTTACTTTTCGCCGATAGCCCACAAAGTGAAGCAAATCTTCATCGTTTTCAAGTTTTTCTTGAACCAAACGCAAAATTATATGTGCAAACTTTGTTGCTTATCTCGGCAATTGTCTTCACGGTGAAAGCGACTGCACACCAGCCAAATGTCGGAGTTTATGTCACACTGCATTTCCAAGCGATAAGGATTTGATAAACTGCTCAAAACAAGCGTTTGCGCTTTTTGTAGTAGACCTGTATGGCTTGACATAAAAACCGCATAGTATCGTTGTTTTCGTGGCAACATATTATAGTGGCCCAGTAAATATGAATGTTTTTTTGCACTGCATATGATTTTCTTTCCCGACCTACCTCTGGGCATGCTGCTTTTTGTGAACCCAACGGTGAGACCATCAGGCTCGACGACATCAACCTGAGAAAATGGACGTTTTTACTGAAAACGGAAGACGTAAAATTATAAACTTTGCTGGCATACCATTCTTACACGTGTGTACGGCACTAACAGCAAAATTATTTGATTACACAGAATTGTAAGTTTAATTCTCACCTTAACAGAGTTATCACTGGAGCTATCAGATTCAAATGCGATGTTGTCGGTTGCAAGCATTTCGTTGATAATTACAGTTTGCAAACAGAATCAAGTCTAAAAAGTCTCTCAGCAAAATATCAGATACAGTACTGCTTTTGTAAGTCCCAGTTTTTAAGAGTAAATTCGTCTCAATATTCTATTCTCGATACTTATTTTCATCAGTTTGGTAAAATCAAGCTGAATGCCATTAAAATACCATTAAAACACGCTGTCTTTGCGAGTCGCCTTTGCGTTAACTACAAGACACCATTACGTGTGGCGCAACTGGCCACCGCCGTTTATATGCCCCTCTATTTGCTTTGGAGTGCGTTGCCGGGTTTCAGGTTCCGACTTAGTTGCCAAATTCGCTGGGAAATATATCACCTTTCCTGACGCAAAGCGGTGAACCTGGCTCTTACAACCTTTTACCTACATCTGCTGATTGCTAACAGTTCTTATACGTACGTTTCAATTGAGTAGTATTGGACCTTTCACCTACATTTCCTAGTTACCAACAGTCGTCACACAAGTTTCAATCCAACAGTACTGAAATTTGTAAACTATATGGATTCCTTTACTATGGATTGAAATAATAGCAACTTAAGACGTTTTTTTTGTTGACAGCGAGTTTCAGAAGCAATTTTTGGAAAGGTCAAAAAATAGATGACATCAACCAAAAAACGTGTTTGCTACAGACAGTTAGAGCATCAATATCACATTAGTGATCGTTTACAAAAAAGGCGCCGAAAGATTAGCAAACTGGGGAGATCATCCCTATAATCAGAAAGGGAGACAGGAAAGAATGCATTAACCACCGGGGAATACATCTCAGACTTCCGGGAAAGCATATGTCAAATGTCTTGTAAAAAGATGTCGCAAAATAATTTAACCGCAGCTGGAGGACAACCAGTGCGGTTTTCGTCTGGGCCGTAGTACTACAGACCAAGTCTTCACTCTCCAGCAAAATTGTGAGCTGTCTTGGAAATATGCCAAAAATGGCTACACATGTTTTTTCTACCTCGAGAAAGCATGCGATTGGGTTTCTCATGAAAGCTTTGGGGAGTGTTGCGGGAGTACGGTGTTGATTTTCGCATGTTACTGGCCTTCAAGTCACTGTATTTGTGCTCATACGTTTGTGCCTGCGTGGGGGGAGTTAAATCACAAACATCGCAAAGCTGTCAGTTTCTAAATCGTCCTTTGTTCCGATTTTCCGCCATGTTTATGAACCTTGGCTACTGACTGAAAGAATATTACCTCAAGTGCACGCGGCAGAGATGGGATTTTTCCAAAGAATTCACGGTGTGACGCTTTGCGACACAGTGCGCAACTGTGAAATTCTTGAAGCCCTGAATGTCGAGCCACTTGTCCGTGATGAGCCTAAGAAACTATCTGAAATTGCTGTTGACCGTGAGATATTTCGAGTCCTTCTAGGGTTGCTGCCCCCGCGCACCTTCCAAGAGAAAAAGTGGGAATGAAAAGGAATGGAAGAGATATCTTTTTTGGAGACAATCATGGAGTTTTTACGACTGTTGTGATTAAAAAATTGGCAATTTTCCAATGTTGACGTGGACATTTAATCCCCACCCTGGCAGTGTGCGATTCAGGTCCGTAGCCACGGGGGTATTCGGGGGCAATTGCCCCCAATTTTTTTCTGCCTCCCAAAATTTTGTGCCCAGAAAATATTGTTTTTTGAAAACATCTAATAAAAACAAACATTTTGCCCCTTAAATGTGTATTTTTCCTTCTCAAACCATAAAACCTGGCTACGGGCTTGGTGGAAACCAGATGGCTAAACGCTGTTGAAGGGTTGAGATTCAAAATATACTCAACATGTCGCTGTGAGGATACCGATAATATTGCGCCAAGGATATAAAAACTAGCAACAGGAGTATAGAATTCAATGACACAATGACTATAATCATGCTGTGTATAGAAATGTGCCAAAGAGTTTGTGGGAAACAAAATAAATTTGGGTGGGCCGTGCCCCCGAATGCTCTCCGTCGCAACGGGCCCGAATGTGCGGCAGCGTTTGATGATAGTCAAACTATAAACAGTGGCGTAATTGAAGGTTTGATCCGGACCGAGAACATAGGCGTATG
>JGI24022J15233_10009288_pt1 | contig 11068 bp, 6 predicted proteins | sample Ectturendosymbi2_FD_15233 | JGI IMG/M metagenome (IMG submission 15233)
CATTTCTCAACTGCACGCACTTGGGTCATCGACGAAGTTGTTCCGATGTGAAGGCAAGAGGCAACACGACCGGACTCCGACGAATATCGCATCCGCATTGGAGAGTTTCGCTGCTACAGTCATCATGCCGAGCGCTTGGCCAGATTGAAGCAAGTTCCCATTTTTAAGGTCTTGGTACGACCTGGCCGAGATTCGAACCCCGTCGAACTACGACCTACCTACCAGACGCAAAGCGAGCGCTCTAACCGCTTGGCCACACGTCCGGTTGACCCATGCAAGTACGACTAAATCATGTCGTTGTTTGTCAAGTACATCGGGATATGTTAAGTGAATTATCCATGCCAAGATATTGCCAAGAGATTTGTGAGGTCCAGTGATGCAAGGTGACTTGTGGTTGGTAAAATAATTTAAATACGATCCCCAAGTACAGTACATGAAAAACAACGCGCACTTTCGGGGCATGGTAGGGCGCAGCCATGCCAGATAATGGTATCTCTGAAAATGCATGTTTATTGGAATTGCGTTATGTAGCTTACTCTTCAAGTGCTAATGCTAAAATTGTGTATACATATTAAAGAAGCAAATACATAGTAATCATTGTCAATTAAGCTACTGCACTAGCACATACTAAGCAACTGCCATAAGACCATGGGCGTAGCGTAGCCAGGGGGACACTTGAGCCATGGTCCCAAAATATAATTTCCATAATTGCCAATTTTACAAAAAGGTCGTACTACGATTGAGCGAACGTGGTGACGTCATGGAAACGCAAACAATAATACATCACACTCGGTCCCTGTTTGATAGTCACAAGATAAGGAAAATTCAGTATGCAGAAGCACAAAATTGAACAAAACACTCACATGCCTCGTTGGTGGCACTTTGAACTGCAAACAAGGAAGAACTTATCAACTCAGCACTGCACTATACGTAACACATCTTTCGATGAGCGAATTCAGTGCAAAGAGTAGGCTAATCTTGATTTCATGCTGTACCTACTCCTCACCTTAAAAAGAGCCTTTGGGACTGATTTTCGCCATTTGGAAATGTAAAAAATGTAACAAACAAACAAGACATCATTGCCGAATCCTTTGGAACCACGATATTTAGGATAAAAATGTGGTAAAATTCATTTACAAATTTAAACCGTGGGTTCCAAACTACGTATACTTTTGAACGAGTAGTGGCTAGTTTAAAGTGGTTAGTTTAATAGCGCAATTTTTTATTATATATTTTAAGTAATGATCAAGATAAGTCAAACAGTCGATCGTGACACATTCTGTTGTACGAGACAAAATACATGGCGCAATTCAGCAACGTACCACAATCTTAAGCAGAGAATTACAAATTATGTATCAGGTATCAGATAGGAGTGAAAAAAAATGTATTGGTGCTAGGACCAACATAACACTGCTTTAACATTTAGCTTAAAAAATTTATTGGAAAAAGGCATGGCTCCTAACGCATACTTCAGAAGGTTTCAGCTAAGACTATTTAATTGTGGGTAAGACAAATGTACCGTCCACAAAATGTGTCATATTTTAAATAAGCTGAATGTCGGTAGAAGCAGATTATTCATAGAGATTAAATGACTTCCTTGATTTGTTATTTGCAGAAAATGGCCACAACCGAAAGCCTGTTATGTCTTTTTTGTCAAGCCATTTACGATGTTGCTTCCTTAGAAATGCTAAATGCTCAGTGGATACGCTGCCCAATAATTTCAAACATGTATTTTAGATTTATCTCACGTTTATTGTTCATAAAATCTTCAGATCTAAACTGCATATTTTGCTATGGAAAATTTCGTTATGACGCCCCGAATTAAAATTCCATGTACTACAGTATTATAATAAGATCAACGCAAATCAAGGAATATGAAAGAATCAATTATTTTGAAAGCGTTTTAAATATGAATTAAAACTTCCAGTGTAAAGGTAACCGGGCAAAGAATGCGTCCAATAAGTTAATGTTTTCATAATGCAAGAGCTCAATAAAATTTAAAAGGTTGATGTGCTATGAAAAATTGAAACATTCATGCAGCTTTTTTCTACCCTGCACATTATGAAGCATCCTTTTTTGGTGAAAACGATTGGTTTTAAATAAACTACGTGCTAGAATTCAGTGGATACCCTCTGAAAACGTGCTCCAATTTTGCTGCAGTATGGTACCGAAGTGTAACTGACAGTGGAATTTTAATCTTTGATTTGATGTAATCGAATTAGTTTCGTGTACTTGATAATATTGAAAACTGGTCATATTTTTGAAACTGGGGAGAGAATTGCTGCCGCAACCAGCAGAGCTTCTTACACATGTTTTTCAGAACCATGATTTGAATCAATATGGAACCAAGTTTTTATCAGCATACTGTCCGCGCTTGTCAAGCAACAACGTCTGCAAAACGAAACAGGAACTAATCATTACACAACCAAAAAAGTTAAAATGCTTCAGTAGGCAAACACAAGTGTCTGGCTGCATAGGTAAGGCAAGGTCTGTGCTCACTGCGACAGTTTTGCTTGGTTGGTTTCGCTCTTTGTGTTTCACGAAGCACACAATCGTGCCCGCGCACGCTCCATTGCAAACAGTTCAATCACATTCAAACTTACTTGCTTTACCTCCCAAAGTAATTCTGCAATTGCGTCTGATATTTATATAAACTTAATTTCTGAAGCTGCGCACGTGGTTATTTATCCTGTTTTTTTTCAGATTCGCGTGGTTAGGCTTTAAGAAACCTTCCTTTTTTATCAGGAACTCAAAAATGCTTGGTTGAAAAAGCTTTTCTCCGCATTTTCCATCAGGTGAACACTCTCCATTCTGACAACCGCATCACTGGTGATTATTTATGAATTCTTTCATTGTGCTTTAAACCCTATATTTAAACGTTGTCGAGCTATACAGTCATGGGCGTCGGAAAGGGGGGCAGGGCCCACCCTGGATTTTGAAATTTTTGCAAAAAAGGTTGTTTTCTTAGTTTTGAGTGGGAAAAAACAAATTTCACCACTTTTGGCTTCCCCTGGAAAAAATTTGGAAAAATCCTCTAGTGCCCCCCCTGGAAAAAATCCTTCCGACGCCCAAGTATATGGTTCTAACTTAGGCCGTGACTAAAACAACGAAAATAAGAAGTACTGCTTTCTGATGATGGCATCGTGCTTTGATGGTGGCAACTTTGTCAAAACAACATAGAGCAAAATTGTGCATCAAGTTGTTTTTGGAGGTTTTCTTGTATGCAAATGTCTTCTGTTTAAAGTCTGCTGTTAGAAGTCATCTGCATACATGGTAGAATTAAGGTGGTTTCCACAGAAAGAAATTCGTTGGACTAAACTGCAGCTTGCACAGGTCATGCAGAACGGCTAGCCTTTCTCACGCACACATTCTTTTCTGTTTTTCACGCAGACATTCTTTGCAACAACACGTCAATTCATACAATACCAGGCGCACAACAAAATTCATCAAGCAGTGAAAGGCCATTTTAGGTAACGTGTTCATTGGAACATGGCTATGTTTTCACCATACACACTATTTATTGCTGCATAGTCAAAAGACTGATGATTTTTGTGAAAAAAATAAACAGTATACTGTATTTCTTATCAGCATTTTGATAAGGTTTTATTGTATTTTTTCTGCTTAAACAAATTTTTTTTCACAGAATTTTTTGTTTCAGACTCGCTTGAAATCCAGTCCAGGATTAGGTTTGGCAATTTTTTCTTTATGCTATCAAACAATCACTCATTTTAGTTGAACCTATGACACGCTAATAAAATTAGGCAAAATTTTTAACAACAAATAATCTTTTGGTTTAACTGCCGCGGACTGATTTCCACACACGTTTTACCATTAGACCTTCGTTAAACAACGGATGAATCCAACAGAACCTTGAAAATGTTGCTGAAAATTAGTTAGAGAAACTTCTTAATCTAAAATTATTTATCCATACTCTTTCAAAGAATGCAACGGTAAGTGTTTAGTTAAACGTTGCCGTCATGTTGGCCCACAGGTTCTTAACAAATAAAGTAGAAAAAATTGTCCACACAAATCTGTGAACCATACGCTCCTAAAAGTCTTATGGCGACAGACGCACGACGGATAACGAGCAAATCATTAGTGAACACCTTAAGAAAGCTTTATTGTATTCAAATTTCTTTGATAAATGTCAGCAATGAAAGCACCTTTTGATCAGGTCAACAGCAGAACAGGCAAATCAAGATACTGTTGGCACTTACTTGAGATATCTGTCGTTGTCTCCGTTTGTCCGTCTACTGACGTCACCGCCGCCACAAATAGAACCAAATTCACCAGCATTGCACAAGTTTTTACCTTCAAAAACTTTTCTGAAAACACGAGTAGGTTTTTGAAAACAATTCCACACAAAACAATGAACGCTGTCATACGATCAACAAATCGTAATTGTGCAGGAGATATGACGGGCAGAGAAAAATCATAAACGAGCTCACTCGAAGCAAACTGGAAGTAAATCAGTTCCTCGAGGTTTCTCGTATAAGCCCAAGATTCGAATCAACACCGGTTTGAGGAAAACTGTGATGAAGAAATCAACGAAAAAAAGCCAATTTTAAACTTGTCCTTGCGAAGCATGCAGTCACAAATAAACATGCTTATACTTTTATTGGACATTTTGGTTCCCATTGCCGTAACTTACTTTCGTGCGTCAGAACCTGGAAAATAAATCCCCTGGCTGCTGCAAATACATCTTGTGAATCTTCAACAACAAAATAATTTGCTTTTTGTTTAAAAAATCAGAATTATTGTATTACTCAAAAAGCAAACATTCTTGGCGATATTCAAAAGCTAGGTTTCCATGGATTTTACACAAAAAGTTTCAATGCAATTTTTCGTTGTTTCACAACGGACATCCTAATACTCATTTTTTCCCAAGATGCAGGAACAAACCAAAAACAGACTAATCACCGCGTAAGTAAAATTATAATTAATGTTGCAGTTGATTTCGAAGGTGATGCTATCAAGTTTTAGAATCAAGACGGCACTATGGGTTTGCAAATTTCGACCTGTCACAGTGTCGTGCACAACGAATTTTTAAGCCCACTTTTTCTCATTCTCTGCAAGTTGATATTTCTCTTTAATAACCCACGTGGCACACGTACTTAACATTCATCTCTTCAACAGGGGCCGTAAGGGATTTTCATACCTTTAGCTTGCACCGATCACTTTCTGTATGATCTTCTTGTGTTTACAAGATTTTACCGACTTATATTTTGAAGTTGTTGCACTGCTCTGTAAATGTAGTTACTAGTTCATATAATGACGGATCATCAAACACTTCACTAAAATTCAAACCATAAATGTTTTCGTTTTTTCGTAAAAAGAGACCTAGCCAAGTTGCATGAGTCACATCAACGTTTTGTACAAGTAATAGTAGTTTTGAAGCTTGCACTGGATTTCATGCTTTATATTTGTCCTCTTCCTAAACTTCCACGAATGTCCTGTCATTAAAACGTTTTTTCCATGCACGATTGTGCCCTGTGACCAAGGTATATACAAAGAATACTTAATTATCGTGAAAATACCTATTTATCAGAAAATGTAGAGTCAGCCATTTGTGATGGTTCATCCTTGTGGAAAAAGTTACATTTCTCTGCTGGCCAAACAACAATCACCGATAAAGACTAATACTGATTCAAGAATACTGACGTGAGGTCGTTCATCGCAAGCTGCTGCCACAAGCAGGCTGTGCTATGAGAAATCTGATTTGTGTTAACAAAACTGAGCTTTTTTTCTATAGGTTTTATGAAAAAATGGCTGTTTGCCATAAGGGAAACTACGCAAATTTAAAATTAGCCGGGCCCGCAACCAGCTGATACTTTCGGGGGAGGCAAAATTATTGTGACTTGTACCTAACAACTAAACCTGTTTTTAAAAATTTCGGGGGGAGCAATTGCCCAGTTTTCTCCCCTGGTTGCGGGTACATCATTGCCACTTTCATTTCCTCTTGTGTGNTTACATGAGATTTTCTAACCTTTTCTCTGCAAAGTGAAATCTTTCTTGTATGATTCTTTCTGGAAGTGAGGGCTCGAGAGTCTGGACTAGTTTTAATTCTCCTAGTTCAAGCTTTTCAATTCCAGAAAGGTCCCGCAGTTATTATAGATAAGGTGAGCTAATACAAAATATAGATCTTTTCTTGCGTACGAAAAAGTTAGCAAACGTTGCAACGCAAAATTAAATCAAAATCTACAAACGTAATGCCCACATTCACCAACAAGCCTTAATTTTCAATTCCTCACCTTAGTTACGATTTTTTTACACACATTACGTAGCTTCAGTGCAATCAAAATCTGCACCCAATAGTTTCAACAGCAAAAGCAATTTTGATTGAGGAAGTACTCGCGACAAAAAAATAATTCAACTTGCTCAAATGTCAGTTCGCGATGGAATACAGATAACGTAAGAGAATAGTTAAAATAAATTAAAATAGGCTAATCGATATACGCTTTCTGAAATGGCAGTATCGCTTACAAAGCCAGGTATATCTTTTCTTCTCAAACGTTGGTAATAATTTAGCGAAACATTTCACATGCAGTCTAGTTTTCGTGTTATCCACTTTAAAATTACGACATCTGCGACAAGCAGAATGAGTAAAATGAAAAATTAACAGTCAGGACTGAAAATTCCTTATGAGAAAGAAAATTGCTCATCCATACCTTCAAAACAAACCTAAATTGCAGCATAAAACACAAGAAGAAACCGAAGCCATGTTGAAGAGACGAACTTATCCCTGCTTCTTTCTGCTGAATGTTTCGTTCTGGGAATGCATTGAAGTTGCACAAACGATGCTCATGCATGTAACACGAGCTTCACGAACTCAAAAACCTAGATATATGTATTCTACATTATCAAATACGTATAGCAAAGTCTTGGGTGTGTCTGGTGAAGCGTAAACTCTTGACTATACAAAGTTTTCTTATTTGTGCTAACCATGCCCATATATATCAACCAGATTAATTCAATATTATTTGCTTTAAATCCTTTCAGCCAAGGCTCAGCTGCATACGTTGATCAAGAACTAAAAATCCCAACCTTTGAAAATTACGGGCGCAAACAACATTCCGCCTGATATCTCAAATTTTCAGATAATCCTGTCGCCTATATATCAACTTCACAACGCTATAAATTTATCGCCATTTGTGAATTTCAACACATTTCGAAAAGGATCATTTAAAAACAATTGATCAACCTGGACAACAAGATAATTTTTTCAATTTTAGTTTTGTTTGGTTTCACAACCCATTAACAGAATCATTATTTCTAACTTTTCTAACTTTGCTTCATTACTTCGTGAATGTTTCGCATGCTCTTATTGCGATGTAGATCGTCAAAGCATTTTAGCAAATCTCCAACTTATTTTTTTTCATTTCTTTTGTAATAAGCTCCAACCAAATGTTTTTAGTTTCTTTTCGTTGTATTTTTCTGAATCTACCATTTCGAGAAAAGCCTTCATATCAAGCTCTTTCTCCTTGCAAATTCAATCTGGGCGCTGAACGGACACAACGTTAACTTTTTATGAATTATAGTGTCAAGAAACAAACTTGAAATAACCAGTTACCGTTGGTAAACTTTTTTGATTGCTTTAACTTTTTCTCTTCCCCATTTGTTGATACCTTAATAGCTAACTATCCTTTCGCATTAACTACTGCAGCGTGTTTGAATTGATTTTCAAGGTCTTCTATTGTTTCACAGCTGGCGCTGAAAAAGAGTAAGATCCACACTAATTTTTCCAGCAGATATAGTAAAGTTTCCATTGTCTCTTTCTTCCTTAAACACCTCTCACCACTTTTGGCCTTAAGGAAATCCGTTACCTGTAGGAGTTGGTGGTGGAATCTTTTCACCTGGTTAGTAGACGGGACAGTGCGCACTGCCTGGAAAATTTTCAAAATCCACGACGACACTTCTGCGCATAAATTTCGACAGGAAGTTGAATTTAATTATATCTTGCAAAATTCGGAAAGGGACCTAAAAGTGCGGAGGGGAAATAATCATTAGGTCTAGAGTTGGCCCCCCGAAACCGGCCCTAAATATCGAGCCAGCTGAAGCACTTGCCCCCGGTCACCTGGCTTCCTGGGCATAGTGGAAATGTCTCAGTCGACTTCGCACCGGAGTTGTCAGAAGTATAAGCGCACTTGCTCAGTGGGGTCTCTACAGTGGCCCGACTCTGTGTAGGTGTGGTTCCGCAGAGGACGCAGCTGGACACCTTCTTCAATGCCCACTGCTTCCAAGGAGATGTACGCTGTTAGACCTCTCAAACAATAACAATATCGCTCAAACAACTGTGGAGCTCTGGATGAATTACGTTTAGAGACACGAATCGTCATCATTAGGTCTAGGGGTGATGTACGCTGCGACCGAAATAACCATTTTGTCAGTTCATTGCCATGTNGTAAAAAGAGGGTAAGGAGGCAGGGATGTTACATCCATTAGGCGGACAGCGTAGTAAGTTGAATTCTGATTTGTACGTGACCTGTTCGCATCATTACAAATAAACAAGAAAAATTGCAAGTACCTTTTATAAAACGTTTCATAATAACGAATAAAACAAAGAGCAAGGACTGCGATCGAGAACACAAATCTCATTGTCAGCAGCGTTTTGTTTTACAATATATCCACAAACTTACGTAATAGTAAGTGCGAAAATAAATTAAAGCTGGGCATTACCTGATTTGTTACAGTACGTATGACAAGCCTGCTTCAATGGAACATGCTCCATGAGCTGCTGCCTTTCGCTTTACAGGAAAACAGTTACAAATGTATTTGTTATTCCACTGCTACAACTACTATAGCGTTGCCATATGGAAACATGACATGTGTTGCAAAGTAATGAGGTACAAAATCCAAAATAACGGATTTTATCAATACAATGATGTGAGGAAAATGTTAAAATGTGAAGAAGGTGTTGTAAAATTAATTTGAGAGCTAAAGCGCTAGGTAGAGTTTTCGACTTGTACGTTTTGAAGAATAAGCAGAATCAATGTTCAGAAAAACTCAAGATGCTTCACAGCTTCAGAAATACGTACAGCATAGGAAATCATTATACTTTGAAAAAACAAAAATAATAAATTGATAGCTTCGGCCGTTATGGAGTCATAAAAACTTCAAACAGTAAAAATAAATGTAAAAGTAACAGAGCAAATGCAAATCTCCGATATTTCAGGTAATATCATTTCTTCTTTTCTAACATCACTTCACAAATTTATCAACAAACTGTGTGTTTTCAAGACCTGTGAAAATCCCAAGTAATAACACTTCGTGAATCTGGAATAAGAGATGATTTACAGAATTTATGCCAGCAATGTCTTTGCTTGGTCTCTTTAACGAAATGTTAAAAAATTCTTGTACACACAATTGCACACATCACTTACCATACTTTAAAGCAATTATAAATACGTGATTGTCATATTCTTGCCATAACTTTAACAGCCTGTTCTTTGATAGATTTTCAGTCAAACGACCATAAACCTGTGTGTGTTCATCGTATCTGATAAATGGAGGTGTTGAATCTCTGAGAAATCAAGGCTGGATAAAACGCTGAAAGAATATATTGCAGTATCGTCTGAGATTTATTCTGGTGTTGCAAATGTTTTTGAAAGCACTGAAGTGCATTCCGATGCAGACTAACAGTCTATTCTCCACGTTGAATATTTTTTCTTAAGAGAATACGTTTGCAAATCCTCTTCGCAGCATGGTTGACAACTTTTTATATCGGCAATAAGGAGTTCGTTTGTCATTCATACTGTTTGTTTGTTTCTTAATCGCTGTAGCTGACCTACGCCCATTTGACTGCTTCTCTGAACGTTCATTTCTGCTAAGCGTTGTTACGTGCTAAGTGCTCGTCTTGCTTTGTCAAATTTTTATAAAAGGCTCTCTGCTTTAAAAAACACCACAATCCTGATGTATAACCTCTGGCGTTAAAACTTACTGATAAGCAAATGTTCAGGTGCATTTCACTTCAATAAGCGTAAAAGACAGAAAATGGAACGCCACGAAACTTCCCGGACATTTAACCTTAGTAATTTTGCAGTATAAAAACAAGCAGCGCATATTGTTTGCTTCAAGTTTTCTACCCAGACTTTTATCTTCTCAAGCGTTAGACTTATTGAATGAACAGGACGTCCAACACTGGATAACCCTTATTTCTCAGTTACGAATCAACTTTAAAGTTCACACGCGCGGAAAAAGGGAACCCGGCAGTTACAACGCAAACAGCGTGCCTTCGCTTTTCGCTGAAATTCCTTGTTCGCTGGACCAGAAACTTTCTAAGTAGAACTCAGAGACCCCAAGAAAGAGAAGCGAAAATAGAGTTTCAATTTAATTTCATTTAATTTAATTTATTTCTTGGTGAGCAGACACGAAGTCCATAGTACAAACACACCCACTCCGCAGAACGCAGGTCGATAAAAACAGACAAAACAGAACGTTTTACAACGCATTGGAGCCGGCGGGATCAAAGAGTTACAGGCACTTGTTGCAATTGTGTTGAAGGCAGAAATACAGGGTTACAGACACATTCTTAACACTATTGTTATCTAACACGCAGGGGTGTAGTGGGGTGGGAACGCGTGGGAACGGCGTTCCCAAACATTTTTTGGCGTGGGAACGCGTTCCCACACCTTCTGGCCGATAGTAAGGTTGCTTTATAATTTAGAATTTTTAATTTAAATTTCTACATGTAGTGTATTGCGAAAACTAAGGAGATTTTTGCGTGTAAAGGCATCTGAGCAATGTTTGGTGTTGCAGTTAGACTTTAACCTAAATCACGTTTGTAGTAGGGTGGGAAAGGCGTTCCCACACCTCTTTTCTTAGCACTACGTCTCTGCTAACACGTAACACTTGTTACAACACCACTGCGGAATAGGGCGCCAATTCCTAAACTGGCCGAGGCCAGGTAAAATGCGAATGCGTTGTGACATGACACGCCATCAATCAAGCAGACACTGCAATGTTCGGTCACTCATTCACAGAGTAAAATGCGACTGTAGTGTTCAAAGAATAGGGACGACTACAAACAATCTCACTGCATCAAAGCACGTAACCACTTCTTGGTAGACTT
>JGI24022J15233_10009290_pt1 | contig 11068 bp, 6 predicted proteins | sample Ectturendosymbi2_FD_15233 | JGI IMG/M metagenome (IMG submission 15233)
AATAATCCGAAACGTCTCAAAATAAAAATGTATAGTTTTTTGAAGGCATTTTTAGTGTTGATGAAACTGTTAAGTCTATCCCAATTTTATGCTCCAAAGAATATTTTTGAAAGTGCAGAATATTTTCTACAATGTAGGTTACTGTTGTAGGCCAATTTTTGCCGCTCCATCTGATTTTGCCGCCCCTGGATCAATCCAGAATGTCCAAATGGCTGCTACGCCGCTGCTCTCAGGGAAATTTTGTTATAGAAATCAAACCAATATCATGATCCTGTCCTGATTCAATTTTTCAAAAATAAATATCCAAATCCAATCCTGATCCGAAAAAATCGCAAGTATCCTGCAGGATATCCAATCCTGTCCATGCTCACCTCTGTTGAACACGCTGAGTTTGTCAGCATGCGTATGTTGCTAGTGCAGCAAGATAGCAGAAAAGAGCACGGATCAGGACTGGATCAGGACTGTAGCGAATTTTGTCCGGACCAGGGCTGGATTGGACTGCAATTTTTTTCAACACTGGTGGACAGGACTGGATCGGAGTGAGAATATTTTTGTTGTTTTAATGTGATTATTCTAACCATATAAACTATTTTAGTTGAAATCCGATTTCACAGATTTGTTCAATGGTTGGCGGGTGTATATTTTGCCATCAATGGCAAAAGCTCTCATGGGACTGTTTTGCTTTTCGAACTGCATCCACCTTTGTCCACATATGACGTTGATTTGGTATTTCTATTAGCCAGGTGAATGTAGTCCAGTGTTAGTGTTTATCAGTGATGTAGTCCAGGCCGTAACCTTCGAGGCCGAGACCGAGACCTGGTTAAAATTTCGAGACGAGACAGAGATTCATCAAAAACTCCGAGACCGAGACTTGAAATTCGAGACCGAGACTTAAAAATTTGTGCATTTTTCCGAAATTTTTGAAAAAAATGTCGTCATCACTTCTGATCATGGGCGTCAGCAGGGGAGGAAACAGGCATTTCCCCACTGAGGTTGAACTAAGCACCAAGATTCTCTGGAAAACATGAAGTTAGTAGCTCAATTCCGATCGATTGATTAAATTTTTGCAACGCCACTGTATTTTCCGGTGTGACACTCACACTGCATAACAGCCAAGTTCACTGTTCTGGTGTCATGCAGAGGTGATTCGAGCTTGCAGTTCACTTGTGTTCACTCCTTTGCGTGGCCAAACTTGGGAGCGAATTTTTTCTGGTGTTGGTGTTTATTGCGTAACAATATCACGGCAGCAAATCTTCAAAGATTCGCTTCAATTTACGATAGAAGGCGTTTCACCGCATGTTGCTTTTGAACACTAGTGCCACGCCTAGTAATTTTTAGACAGGCCTAATGATCTAGTAATTTTTCAATGCAATCTAGTGATTTTTGCAAAGTATATTTTGAAGAAAATCGGTTGNGTTTCTTTCTAACTTTTCAGCCGTTCTCAATTCGTAAATAATTAATTACGTANATGGTTGTTTGCAGATTTGCACCAACAGCANATACAAGTGTTTTTACTTTGAGTTTCTAATCGTTTTCTCTTTCGCATAGTTTATCACTGCAATTTTGACCACGACGGTAGTTTTATTTCGTTGCAGGGANGCTGCAGAAGAAATAATTATANAAATGTTAGGCAGATCGGTCTAAAATGCTCCGTGTGTGGTGACACTTTCAGCTCCTGATGATTGTCGGTATGACATTTTCCNAGCTTCAGCATGATCTATTTTAACAAACTTGCAAATGATGCAAAGGTTTTGGGGTGATAAAGTAAATAACTAAATCATTTCAAGCAAAACTGCAAACTTTAACAAAAATTTTTAAATCTAGTGAATTTTTTTCAGATCTAGTGAATTTTTTGTGAATCGATTGATTTTGTAGAGAATCCTGTGGCAGTACCGCTTTTGAACGCAGACATCGTGACAGGTAATGCAGCAAGACAGTGACTGGCTGATGATAACGGCAAGCCACGTATTTTTATGCTGTGTGAAAATAAATACAAGTGAATCTGTAACTATGGGCGTCCGCAAAGAGGGAAAACGGGCGTTTGACCCCCTAAAAATTTGGTCTAAAACCAAAAACGTTTTGAAAAGCTGAAGACAGCAGTTCAATTTCGATTAATTACTTCAATTCTTGCAATAGCAGTTTATTTGCACTTATGACACACCGCACAAGAGGTAGGTTTGCTGTTCTGGTGTCATGAAGTGGTGAGCTTGCACTTTACTCATGTTCGCTAATTCGCCTGCAGATGCAGGTTGCAAAACTTGTGAGCGGATTGTTCGATCGTTACTCTTTATTGCGTAGCAATAAGATGGTAAAAAAACTTCAAAGGTTGAGTTATGGTTGTGGGCGTTTTGACGCATGTGACTGTTGAACACAGACATCTTTGGCAAAAAATCCTGCGAGACAGTGACTGCTAATAGTGGTAAGCTTCGTAGTTTTGTACTGTGCAGTGTGAAAAGAAGCATGAATGAAAAAGAAGCATTGCTGCGCAAACGAAGCGAGATTTTTGCGACTGCTGCCGCAGCAGGGGCGTACCGAGGTTAAATGGTGCCCGGGGCAAGCAGCAGGTTTGGCGCCCCCATGTTCGAACCTGAAATCTTTCGGAAGCAAATGTACTGAATTGAAGAAGGAATTTGTGACATTGTTGGGACTTTATGGCGCCACCCGCAGTGATTTGGTGCCCCCCATAGTGATTTGGCGCCAGGGAATTTGTGCCCCATTGCCCCCTCGTTACGCCCCTGCATAGCAGGGGGCATTTTCGTTGTGGTGTAGAGAGGGAAAAGCGTTTTGTGAACGTGCATTTGTATTGCATCGTCAGCAACATGCAAAGGATGAGCAAAATATCCAGTTTGCCCCCCTTGGGAAAGTGTCTGCAGACGCCCGTGCTTCTGATTTGAAGTTTTTCAAATTTCTGGCATTTTCTGACATTTTGTGGCTGTTTCTTACCTGCAAATACAACAAACAAAAAATATTCGGATTATAGAAATTTCAATAAACCAATTCTTTGCAATCTTCAAAGTCTCGAGATCTGAAACCTTCGAGACCGAGACTACACCTGAAACTTTCGAGACCGAGACTCGCAAAAATGTGTCTCGAGACGAGTCTCGAAACCGAGACCAAGTCTCGAGACTCCATCACTGCTAAACAAAACGTATTATGACGACACAACGATTGTCGAATAGATTCCTTTATATTGCTGATTTCCTTACCATGATAAGAATTATTGAACACATTATTACAACTTCTGAACATCATAGTAATGTCGCATTGATGTTAATGTCGCACTGAAGTTGATATAGTGATGAAATTTGAATTAACACCTTCGGTGCTGTGTGAATTCCACGGGATTATTCAGTTGTTGCGGGACAGTTGTTAGGTGGTTTTCATCCAACAGCTATACTCAAATTTGAACAACTTAAAAAGTGCTTGCCTGATTGACCTCAAATTTTCAGGTAAGATACATTTTCACAAGAATATTTGACTAAACTTTCGTTGCAAAAGACCAAGCATGTTAAAAGTTATTGCGCCCTAACGCAACAACTGCTGGACACAAATTGACGCATTGACAGCCATGCACACAAACAATTAGTCCGATGCGCTGGGAACAGTCCGGTTGCTCGATTCAATTATTAACTCGCAAAGGTCTTGATGCATTTCATTCAAATTTTCAGGAAAAATGCATACCAAACCGAAGATAATTCTTGAAAATTTGGTTGCAAAAACTTTAGTTTTGAAAAAGTTATGGTGCTGCGGAGAACTACTGCTAAACCCTACTAAATAGGATAATGTTTTGTAGCCTACACGCGTCTGTAGTTAAGAAACGAATGTACCTAACTCCGAAGCTTTTCATTAGAATTACTTCAAATTTTTAGAGATGATGTAAATAGGTATGAATATTATGTGGAAATTTTCTGTGCACCAATACAACTAAAAAAAAGTTATCCTTATACACGCAACAACTGTGAAGACCTAAGTGTTTTGCAAAAAGTGTTGTAGCCTAGGTCTAGGAAACTGTTGCTGGATACCAGACTGCATAACTAAGAAAGTTCTTGCTCATATTACTTGACATTTTCAAGGTTTATGCATGTAGGTATGGCGAACATTATTGTAAATTTTCATTGCAACCAAATGAGTAGAAAAAATGTTATTGTGTGTTACCAAACAACTGTTCGCACCTAACTTTTTTGAAAAAGACTTGTAACATCACCTCCTTTTTGCAATGAACCGCACCTAACGCACATTCTTTTTGTGAAGGTTGCACCTGCCACCACCACCACATCTTGGTCACAGCGCCACTTTGTTGCGATTGGAAAGCCTGAGTGGCGAGTGTGCAAAGCTTCACACTGTGGCAACAAGCAACAATAGATATCACACGTCGTGCTCATTCTAATTCTGCTTGTTCATGGCACTTATATATGTGTGTTGTTCTTCACACAGACCTGTTCGTGGTAAATCGCACATTCAACAAAACAGTAACCGAGATGTTGCAACATGTGCAGCAAGGATTTACTTGACTTGTTGAAATTACTGAAAGCGAAATTCACAAGTAAAATGCCAACTGAAATACCTTATAAATAACCTCAATTCAAACTTGCTAAAACAACGTTGGGAACCATTTTCTAACTTATCAGGCCCCATTTCATAGCATGTTAGGCACTATTTTCTATTTTATCGGGGCCCTTTTTATAGCATGTTGGGCGCCATTTCATTGCATAAAAAAGTTATAGAAGAAAGTGAAATTTCATTTGAGTCGACATTGACTCGAACTTGCAATCCAATGACTCGAAGTGACACGCCAGTTGTTATGACTCGTTTCTGACTCGCCTCGAAAAAATTTTGGATTACTCTGCTTCGAAGGGCTTGTTACTCTGACTTGGTTCTGACAAAAATGACTCGGGCATATCACTGCACATCAGTGGTGGCCATGAATCCAAAGTTCCAGAGTCGACTCCACGATTATGCATTTTTTTCGGACTCGGACCGGAGTTGAAAATTTGTAAAAAACTGGACGCCGATTCCTTGTCAATTTTCAATTTCAGCAGTAGTAGGAGTCGTCGTGGTCATTTCTGATGAAGAAACGTTGGTAAATTGCAGTTGAATCGATGGTTAGCCCGACAGAGATGATTGGATAGTGTTTTTTTGCTATCCGATCCTATCCTGTTTTTAAAAATTGATATCCATATCTGATCCGCATCTTGTTTGTTTGATATCATGCTATCTGTATCTGAAAACTATCCGGAAGTGTATTATGATGCACTACATATGTTTCTGTGTTGTGTTTATTTTGCCTCATGAGGCAAAATAACTGATGGAGTTATTTTGCCTTCAGCTTAACACAATAGGCTGAAGTAGTCACAAGACAAGTTTGCAACGCATGCCCTGCTTAATTGACCATGACATCTGTAGGAGCTCAGTCCCACCAGCATGGACAAGTGTCGTTGTGGTTTCAGGGCTGGCAAGCAGATGACAGCTTCTTGTTTTCATTATGTGAACTGCAAGCTAAACCTCCACTCTTAACCCTGAACCCCTAAACCTAAAACCTGAACCTAAACTTTAACCATAAGTCCTTACACTAACCATAAACTTTAAAACCACAACCAAATGCCTCTGCATATTGTTGCTTGTCTTGTGACAACTTCGACCAATTAGGTTCAACCGAAGGCAAAATAGTCCCAGCACAGTGTTTGCCTCATGAAGCACGATAGACACTACAGTACCTAAATGCATTGTGCCACTTTGAGCCCTGTCATGCCTATGAGGAGCAAGCTTGACATATCTTGGAAACATAACCTAAGTACCTACTTTTCAGTGAAGTGCATCGAAAAGCAAGTCGAAGTCTTGCCACACCAAGCTTTTTATTAGTTATTTGTTTAGTAACATGGTTCAATATTAACACCACCCATGATTTCACATTCATAATTTCATATATTAAACCTACCCATTCTTGCACTTTAACCACATCTAACTAGCAATGCCAGTCCACAAAACAAAACAACATTTGAAACAACAAACCGGCCAAACTATCTCACAAATTTTGAAATGACTCACTTAAAATTCAGTCTAACAAGTCCATGTCACAATACAACAATGTTGTATATCATGTTCAAGAAGTAAAAAGCTAACTGGCCTGGTATCATCCAACAACCAATCAAAGCAGGCTTGCATAAACTAGGCGTGAAGACAGCAGGGCTTCAAGTAGGCTACAGACCGCATTAGAACAGCTAGCTTGCGCTAGTCTATAATCTACAGATCACAGTAGGCCTACTCTCGCTGACCCTAGTCCTCTACGTAGCAAACAATTACCGTAATGCATACTGAAAGAGCCCTATCTTGCTGCACCAGCAACAGACTCATGCTATCAAACTTAACTTGTTCAATCAGCAGGCCATGGGACTACACTACAGTACTGAGATTACACGATATACAGACTTGAAGTCATCGCAGAGAAGACTGAAAAGATGCTTTCAAATGTACTGAATGTAGAACTTTTTCCAAGAATCTGAATCCTCGGAATATTGTGAAAAGCGTTTCGGATATCCTTATCCATTTCCGGTTTCTGTTTGAAAACAGTTTTTGGATATCCATATCCGGCTGCAAACTCACTATCCTCCCGGATATCCAACCGGCAAACCGGATAGTGATCATCTCTATAGCCTTTGTCTGAAAAGGAGTCGGATTCTCAATTTTGAAAAATATTCGGACCCGGACTAGGATCGGCATTCAAAAATTTTGGAACAGTAGCGGAGTCGGAGTCTGAAAAAGTGAAAAACATCTGAACAGGATAGATATCTGAAAATTAGACTACAGGGATGAGCATTGGACTGAACTTGGATTTGACTGGAACCGGACTATTAGGCTACGCATTTTGTTGATTTTTCATTGTTTCCGGACTGCAAAATGCTTCAAAAATTAGGATCAGGAACGGATTTGGACTGAGTTAATAGAAAAGAACTGCATAATTTTTGTCTTCAAAAAGCTGCATGTTTTCATTTTTTAGGCTTTATTTGGACTTGGATTTTGATTTTCTCAAACTTTTTGGACTAAGGTTGGACTTGAACTGAGTTTTAAAAATTCAGGGCTGCATCTGGATTGCAAAATATGACAGTCCGCTCATCTCTAGTAGACTATAACATTTTTTTGGATTGGATCTCAAGCAGTGGCATAGCCAGCCCAAAAATTTNGAGGGGGCTTAAAAATTTGGGGGTCCAAAATGTTTGATTTTAGGCGAATAACAATATTTTGTTTGGAAAAACGCCTCTCAAAACACAAAATGACTATATTTTCCAAAAATTTGGGGGAGGGCATGGCCCCTTTCGCCCCTCCCTGGCTACGCCTATGATCTCAAGCGTAAACCACTTGAAAAATGTGGGATGGGCAGGGACTTGTTCTCAGAGGTGGGCAACCGCTACTTTATTAATAGCGTCAGCGTCGCTACTGCAACTTGTTAAATTTAATCAAAAAAACTGAGGTCCTTGTTTCTGCATGGTTCAGTTTATTCGCGATAGTAGTTTTGGGTTGAACGTATAGTTTATATTGCCTGCATGCAAAAGAACTGTTATTTAGATATTCGAGAGCGAAATGACCAACCACCGTCTCCTTAACATTCCGGTTTTTGAAAGTGCAGCCTAAATGTTGAATGCTTTAGTTTCCAAGGTGTGCAATGCGTATTAAGCAGCCGACATCAGCTCTAAAAAAATATACCACCTAACATCAACAATTGAAAACTCTCGATTTACTGTAAAAGCTTTCGAGGAATCTGCTGACAGGTTTGCTTTTATCTTTTTGCGATTTGAACTTGCACATATCTGTAGACCTATTCAAGTTACGAGTCCCGACAGTGACAAGCAAGCGAATCAGTAAGCTAATTATTTTTACAGGACATCGATTTCACGTACCACCACGCATCCACAGTACTGAAATCTTGTTCATATAAAATCTACTGTATCATTAATTTTTTTTATACCTTTATGAAATTAAATTTCCGTATCCGTACATTCAATGTCCATACGTACTTTTGCGCAATATCTGAAAAACCTTTGTACGAAAATATGCAAAAAACACTAAGAACCACACAGAATTTATTTAACAACTTAGGAAAATCAAAGCCAAGCGGTCAGAAAACAGTTCTTTTTCTTAGGCGAAGCTGTAGGATCTGAAGTGTGGTGTTACATTCGGAAAACGATCACATGCAAAAATCGACATCATGTGACTTGCGGCTTAGCACATGGAGGTGAATAAAATTGTAGCAAGATCGTGATGATAAAACAAATCAATCACTTGACGTTTTGCGTGGCTGTGTCAAGTAAGAATGGACTTCAAAGAAAATTATTTTCAACACCAACTCTGCTTGTTTAGCCCAGGCGATGGCCACTTGCAAAAAAATGGCATCATGTAATTTTTACCTGGAGGCAAATAAATTTTCAGCAAAAAAAATCATTGCCTAACTGAAAAATGTCTAACTATCTGACGTTTCGTAGGTTTAAATGTACATGAATCAAAACATTCGTCAGTGTTAACTTTGCGTGTAGAGTTGAAAGAACGAAAATGAAACAGTGAGATTTGTTGATTTAAATTATGTTCAAGCAAACTCACGATAACAAGTTTAACTCGAAGTGATTTATCCGTCATCTCAAAGAGAACACTTTTCTGTAGTTCCCCCAGAATGTTTGATTTTCAAAACGGGGCGGAAGGAGATTGAGCGGACGCGCTGTAGCTCGCTCGGAAACCTATACCCTCAAGTGACTGGGAATTGTGATTTGGCAACGTCCACAGATTATTCGAACTTTTTCACCCGTTATCGCTGATGTTGAAAACAAAAAATTATTTTGAAGCAATGAACACAGCGATTGTACGTACAACGCATGTTTTTCAGTAGAAAAAGCTTTTGGTGTTTGACAAAGTAGCCTTATTTGATTTTTGCTGAACAGCAGAACGTTGAATTAGCAGCAGAAAACAAAAATAATGCGCTTTTGGTGACTCCTTTAGTGAAAGTATAAAATTATTCAAAGAAAATAGTTTCACACAGAAGACACATTTTTTTAGTGAGTAGGGAAAATTACTGATTTGCGATTGGAATACGAGGGAATGCCACAAATTAAGTCCGAGGTCTAGCAGTATACCTCATACAACGCAAGTAATGCAAATGCTTCAAAATGTTTGAAGTGAGGAAAGTGGGGAGCATACAAAACATATTGGTGAGTGATATCAAGAAAATGTTTGCAAGACAAATATAAAAAGTACAACTTCATCGGCAAAGATTGCAAAGCAAAGTGCGCAAAAACTTGAAAGTTGGTGCACAACGTTAAAAGCGTGACAACCTCAACATTTGAATGTAAACTTTTCTGCGCATTAGATTCATTGTAAAGGCTTGATTCTCGATGTCCAGTGTTCGTGTTGGTTTGATGCACTATAATTAATATGGCAAGATGTTTCGGTACAAAAAATAACCGCCACCATTTAGTAGGTTTGCTTACAGGCAGTGCAACCCTTGAAATACAAAGAAGCTTTGCTTTTTATGCGCGTCAATGCTTAGCCGTAAAAACATTGCATTTTCAACCTGGTCGGTCTCAGAAAGTGTTTTCCAATTGCTTAGGTATAACGTGGTCGGTTTTGGAGAGTGTTTTCCAAGGTGTTTAGGTACAGTCAGGGGCGCAACCACGGGGGGCATTTGCATCTCCCCGAAATTTTCAAAACATTCCACAGAAATTTTGACATATGCAGAAACTGTCAAAGAATCAAGATGAAATTTTTGTATTGTAATTATTTTTAGGAAATGTGTTTTTTGAACTTTTCTTTGTCCTCCTGATTAATTATCTCCTTACAAGATTTACCTTGAGACTCGCCATCTGAACGAAAATTTCGTAAATGATTGGTATTTAACCACAAATATGCTGGAATTGCCAAAACGTGGGAGACAGTTTAAAATGTTGGTATTTCTAAGGCATTTTTTAACCTTTTGTTCGTGTGCTCTTTTTTTCTGAAACAGGCTTCATTTTGACCTCATGAAGCTTTATAACATTACTGTTGAACCGTGCAAACTGCTGAAACTTTCAAAGTGATAAGAGAAATCTTGACATGCTGGTTGTTATTTAAAAAAATTTATAGCCACGTCAAACCGCTTCTTCTTCTACAACAGTGCTCTTCAACAGGGGTTCCGCAATACATGTAGTGGGGTTCCGTGAGAGTTACTCGTTTTTTAGGGGAAATGATTTTTGCTTCAGTATGTTGATGCGTCATTATAGATCACCGTGCCGCATTCAGACTCGAAGCAGGCCAGTTAGTTATACAGGAGGTTGAGTGCAGATAGCGGAATAAGAAATATTGGTAGTTTGTGCATCACGTGTTGTTCATTGTTGTGCAGTTAAGAAGAACGTTATTGCTGCATCACAGTTATACGATGTTGCCGATGTACAGTTCACCGTGGAGTGGACTGAGTAAAAAAAGTAGACTCAGCCTGAGTCTAGTAGAGAGTAGATTGAGTCACAGACTAGAGCGGCTGTTCAATCTTTGTGGGAATAAAGTAAAAACAATGTGAAACCAACTTTTTACTATTTAGTCAAGCCAGATGAAGCAAATAGGCATATTTTCATATGTGAAGCGAGATAATAACAACAGCGAAGGTGTGAACGGTTTTACAGCTTTTTCCTGGCTAGAGAAAAGTTGCAAAAGAGTCATAAAAGTTATAGTTTATCCTACACCGTTTTTCTAACTATCCGTTTGGAGCTCTGAAAAGACCCCTCTTTACCTTCATCTTACACAGACAGACAGCAGAGACAGTACAGCAATCAACAATACCTGTAATTTACAAGCATTGGGATCACTGGTACAAATTTAAACAGAGGTTTTGTATTCTTATTTTACCAACGGCAATATACATTGTTACACAAACGGCGTTCACTTCTCAAACTGCGCCATTACACAACGCATTCAACTGCATTCACTAATCTCACTATGCAGTTATAAAACAACTTACTCAGAAAAGACGTTTGGTGGTACAGAACTTGAAGATGGCGTGAAGTAGGAGATTCATCCCAAAGCTTTTCGTCTGACACTCTTCAGGGGATATCGTCAG
>JGI24022J15233_10009293_pt1 | contig 11066 bp, 4 predicted proteins | sample Ectturendosymbi2_FD_15233 | JGI IMG/M metagenome (IMG submission 15233)
GGTTTTGTTCGGATTTTCAGGGATTTTGCCCAAATTTTAGGGGATTTTGCCCAAATTTTCAAATAATCAAAATGCTTGGGGGTGCACTTGCACCCCCTGCACCCCCGCCTCCTACACCATTGGGTTTTATTACTTTTTTTGAGTGGGCTTTTAAAACAAAAACGAGTGATATTTTGGTTAGGTCCAATTACATAACACTGAAGATAATTATGGACGTTTAATTGATTTTCTGAGCCAAATGTCAAAACTGTCCAATTTCAACATGCTTGATTTAGTTGATTTTGTGATGCATCACTAGTTTCCCGTTTCGTTTTTTGTGCTAATATAGTCGCACACCTGTTCGTGCAATATGTGCTTCGTTTAGAGATTCATCATTAATTGGCAGTTCAGGCGGACTGATCATAATGGCTCTGGCACACAAGCCCGTATCTATTCTATCTCCTTAGTAACTGTACACACAACAGCCACATAACAAAAAAGAAAATTTTCTTGCGTACTTTATGCGCATTCTCAATTCATATGTAGTTTGCAAATTTCAAACTGTCAACCCTGGGTGTCCGCCATCCCAGCGGCATACCTTCTGATCGACTGCTATTCGATAAGACATTCGCTTAGCTTTGTATTTTTGAAGTTGTGGACTGCGCTGACGTAGCACTGGGTGTGTTCTACTCCCTGTTTTAACGCGTTGCGCATATTTTTGCAGTTATGAACTGCTCTGTCTTAGGATACCGCTGACAATTTATGTTCGTTACAGTGACACTTTGCAGCTTACAACAACGAGTAAAAAGAGTGCGTGTAGAATAATATGCACAGGGACGCCGGAGAATGGAGGAATGGCAGGGACATTTCCTCCTCTGTCCTTTCAAAAAGGGGGGCAACGTGGGAGGAGGGGCCTTTTCATCAAAGGTGTAGGAGCAGGCACATTTTGCGGGTGCGATTTTTTGCCTGAAGGATTTTTGCCCGCATGTTCCCAAACTTGCCCAAAAAGTTATTTGTGCAACTTTTACCTGCAATTTTTCTCCCATAAAGATCATCAAGATCTTTTTTTGGTGTGACCTTCAAAATAGGTCTTCATATGTTTTTCTGCGAACCTTGGGCGCCGTTTTATGAAATCAAACAATGTTGGGTGCAATTTTTACCCGGATTTTCAGGGATTTTGCCCAGATTTTCAGCAATTCAAAACTTTTGGGGGTGCGCTTTCACCCCCACCTCCAACACCACTGCTTTTCATAACAGTGTCATAGGTAATTTCGTAGTGTATCAAAATCGACTTGCAGGCCCGTAACCAGAGGGGGCGAAGGGGCGAAGCCCCCTAAAATTTTTTGCCCCTCCTAGAAGAATGTGCTGGACATAATTTGTGGCTGTCAAAGGGTGTCACATAAACAGTATCTTGACTGTCAAAGTACACAGATATCTTCACGAAGTTCAGTGAAGCAAATTTGCAATTGCAGGGTAATGATGTTAACCTCATTAAAGCCAACTCAGCAATCTCCACCTTTGTGTCCAACTTTAATGTTGTTCAAACGAAATCGAGACCGTCACGAACTCTAACAGTTTCCATCTGCTAAATGAGTTAATTTACTAAATTAGGTTTTATAGTGAAATGCATCTTTGCGCTCATTCTTGTTTTAATCATTTTCAAACATACCAAATACACAATAAGAAAAAATTGTGTTGATATATGTGCTAGGCATGGTAGGGGGGCGATAGAAATTTGTTTGTCAGAAAAGGGGGCGCTAGCCAAAAAAAGATTGGGAATCACTGCTTTACACTATAAGTAGATTTTCTCTAGGGAGGTCTGCAGCCTAAATGGCCCTGGTCCTTCGCAGCCTCCAACTCCCTCATGCATTTTATAAATCGGTCTACTTGGGAGTTGGAAGTCATTAGAGCACTTATATGGTGATAACCGTGATGGCGCCATTCATGCGTGTACCCTTCATGCTTGTTGAGTTTCATCAAAGTAATTGTGCTAGCGCCATGAAGCGTATGTTTTTCTACTACCGCCACGTACCTATCTTCGTGTTCTTTCGTGTATTTGTGTGTTCCTTGTTACTGCCATGCACGCTTAAGTCTAGCGCGTTGCGTGTGGGAGTGAAGGCGTTATACAATACATTCTAAATTATTGCTAGAGCAGTGGTTCTTAACCTTTTTTTATCTCATTTGCCCTTTAACAAAATATAAAAAAAAAACTGATTTTACGCCAAACAATGTTTAGTGTGTCAAGGCATGACTTTTGTAGAAAGGGTCCGGGGCAGGTTCTGGAAAAACGTTGTAAACTTACACTCAGATATATGAATTTTTCTGCTTATTGGAATAAATCTTAGGGTAATGCTTGCACTAGCGTAGACAGCCCAAAATGTTTAAGGGGGGCAAAATGTTTGATTTTAGGCAAATAACGCTATTTTGTTTGGGATACCGCCTCTCAAGGCTCAAAATGACTATATTTTCTAAATGTTTTGGGGGGAGCATGGCTCCCTAGGCCCCCCCAGCTACGCCTATCAATGCTTGTACAAACCTTATCAGTCTCTGGAATAAACCTTTAATGAAATGCTCTTATAAGCAAGCATGAATACTTAGAAGTGGTTCGCTGAGGTTGTTTAATTCTAAAAATAGTTTCATACGAATCGGCATATCACTGAATCAAGGAGCAAAACATTGGGAAGAAGGAGTAGCCTACATAGCCATGTATGTTTCTTGTATTGAAAAATGACAAGCAATTTCAACCAGTCAGTCACTCAGTGGGACTTTTGTGCTTGTTTTCTACGCACAATATCTGATATTCTGGGAACAGTGCTTGAAAGAGATTCATGTCATCCTTGGGAATCAGTCGAGATCGATGTTGTATTTTATGGTCATCATTGAGGAGAACCCTGCGTCACACAGAGAAGTATTTTGAAAAGGTATAATAACTTCAAAGGCGCTCTTCGACAGCGTTGGAAACTCTTCGCCCAATCCATACCAGAATTTGGAGGAGTCACAGTTGCAAGATATGTATTTGGACGAAAGCATTGTTTAACACTGAAGATCAGTTAATTCATCTTTACAGTATAAAACACTTTGAAAAGACGAGCCCGCACCCTGATAAAATTTATACGTTCAGTTACGTGTTTCAAAGCTATTTCCAAATATTCTGGAAGGACTTTACTCGCCAGTGCATGTTGATGAAGAGGTAGAAATGATGTGCAATGCCCGTTTATCCACCAGAGTTGTAAAACCTGACTTCACTGAGCATAGAAGAGGCGCCATCTGTGCATAGCAAGCCAACGTGATCTCACGAGTTTATTTTGTTGATAGAAGTTGTTCATTTTTTCCTGGTCATCAGTCACTTCGCCAGTCGTCTCTAAACTTTCGCACGTCAAGAACTCAATCTTTTGAACTTAACTGCATGTATGTATCGACGGTCAAATAACAAATACGTGCAGTTCGACATATTAGTTGACTCATCTAACTGAGGGGTGACTCTTGCCTTATTACTTCGAGTTTCATCTGCTACATGATCTAAAACAGGGGTCGGCAACCTGCGGCACGCGTGCCGCATTTGGCACGCCAAGCAATTTTAATGGCACGCAGAAGCTCCTAGTTTTACATATCAGTTTTGTTATGATTCACAAGAAGTATTATTGACCTTGATTTGTACAAAAATACTGGTGCAGTTGGTCTATTGAACGATATGGAACATTAAATAGGCGCGCATTCACCAAAACGTTGCCGAGTCCTGATCTAAAATATCACAACACTTGTACAACAACGTACTGTATGGTTTGATAAATAAATTTTCTTAAAGTTTCTTCTTTTGTTCTCTCTTCGATTGTATCCACAGTGTATGTTTTGATGTTTCATAAGTCACTCCCCAACAGTATGCCGTTTCATTTTTTTGCTGTTGCAAAAGCAACGCGACAGGATGCTTCTAATCCTATAACGTGTCTTCAGAAACGAACCCTGATATAGGCAGAGTTCCTATAACACGAAATTGACTGCAATTGATCTGCAAAAGCGGATGGTTGTCATGTACGTGTTTGGGATGGAGTGAAGCGAGCTTACAAAATTGACGGCTTCATTGAACCCTTACCAGGCACTTAGAAGAAAAAGATACACTGAGTTTTATTAACATCAGCTGTTGTGATGAAGTCAACCCGACGTCAGTGTGATATATCCGTAAACCTACTCTGTAAAAATGATCCATAATGTCTGATATTTAAGCCGCTTATCAAACCACAAACAAAACACTGTTGGATGTACTTTTGTGTTTTGGCCTGTAACTAATCAAGCCCTTTCCATACCCGCATAGTTCTCAACATAGGCGTTGAAATCGTGGATTCGTTTGCTTTAACACTTCGCGTCTGAATCCAAGGAATATTGCCATGTGTCTTTAAATTAGATCCTTATGATTTAGTTCGTGAGTCATCGAAATGAAGCCACTACCGGCATGCGCAAGTGATTCATAGAATCACACTTTTTTACGCAATTTCTGCCTGTCGTGCTTGTTAGCTTGTATTGGATTCGGTCACGTGGCTTGGGAGTACTTACATGTCTTTCTAGCCTAAGAAATAAGTATATTTTGCGTGTGAAAAAATGATGGTGCGTTGGGTATTAGAGTGCACCAATTCAAAAAGACTACAATGTTTTCTCGTGTTGATAACTGCGTTCAAGGTTTTGATCACAAAATTTAATCAACATAGTAGTTTGAAGGTGAAATGAGTGGAATTTAACTCTCAAATATGTTGTAGAAGGTTTCTTTGCAAACGCGTTTGCAGTTTTTTTTGTTGGACCGCATGGAATGCGACAGATTTATTTGTCGACAAACGGCGACAGGCCGAAACCTGGATGGTGCCTCTTGTCGGGGCGGTTTTTAGAGGAACCAGGGACAACCGGGCAATTGTCCCCAGATATTTTCAAAAACATGTTTAGATGAGAGGTACAACAACAAGCTACCATCATTTCCCTCCCGCGAAAATATCAGCAGGTTGCGACCTGCTGATATTTTTGTCGCAACCTGCTGATATTTTCGGGGGAGGGGGTATATATTTTTCGGGAAGGCGCAACCCTGACCACGATTCACGGGGTCGAAGACCCAACCTTCCACTTGAGAGGCGGACACTCTAGCAATGAACTACCGTCGCCCTTACACTTCGCAGTTTTGAGTGCAGTTGTTAACAAAGGCAGTTAGCCGGAGCCACCGAGTTATATCAAAAAAGTGGCATTGATTGCTCGGGTCATTGCAGAAAAAAAATTACTCAAGTTATGTAGATCCATCCAAAAACATAATCCAATCCCGACTAGATTGTACTCAATGACTCGATTCTTGCTTAGTTTTACGTTTTGACTAAAATGTACCCGTTCAAGGTTTTACTATTACGCTGAAAATACCTCTATAGTTTGAAAAATATTTGTGGTTGGCTACTTATGGCAGTGGTACTGAGGACTTCAGCCTTCTTCTTTATTTTGCAATGAAAAAAATCAACTTGCTGACCACTCTACTGTTTTTTTTCATGTTGCTAGCCATGTGGTATCCGAAAAATGTGGTCAACCAAAATGATAGAATTATTTTTTAATAAGAGGATGCGTTATTAGACATATAAATTAATGAGAAGAGAATATGTGAGCGTAAGTTTCTAACTCAGCCTGAGTTGAGGTCAACCTGACTTGAGGTTGAAACCATGGGCGCAATTTTGTTGTAAAATGTGGGGGGGACTTCTTGATGTAAAACCAATATAGTTGTCGAGCCGATGCGGAAGTGAAGGTTTACAAATACACATTCCCAACCTTGTTTTTCAGAGATGTTCTCAAAGCAACAGTAATCACGTTTTGCTTTATCCCTGCAAATGATTTAGAAATTAATAAAATATATTTTGTTGTTGGACATGGTACTGTAGTTCAGTTTGGTTGCACTACTATCAGACTATGATACAAACAAGCACAGCAATATAGTAGAATACATCACTTGAGTTTTATCAGAGCTGTCAGTTGGAGTGCACAAAACGGTGAATCGCATTGTCGCATGTGCATATCACTCTTAAGTAGAACACATCGGTTTTCATGCATTTTATAAGACGTGTAGTTTACAACGCGATTCGATGTCTTGTTTAAGTTGCTTAAACCTTAAAAAACGATAAATTGCAAGGTATGATGTATATATTGCAAGGTATGATAGCTAAAGATTTTTCTTGGACATTTCTACTCTTTAAAAATGCTACAAATCTAGCTACTGGGCATCATGCATGCAGCCCCACCCCTAGCCAAATCTCCATTGATATCCTCTTACAGTAGCAAAAATGTTTGGCTAAAATTAGCGTAGTCCACTTCACAAAATGATTTACAATTTATTTTTACTGCTGATGGGTGGAGGATGTATCCTTTCAATCTCCCCTTGTCAGCCCCTGCATGATATTGGGTACCCTTTCGATTGTCCAAACATCGTTTGTCCAAAACTCTTTCCCAACATCAATCAAACTCCCAGCAGAGTTATGCAAGTCAACTAGAGAAGATTTCAAGATATCCAAAAGAAAACGAACCAGAAGTATTTCTGAATACATACCCATACACCAATCTAGCCTACAATGTGATTTCTGCATACCTAAATTCATCTGGTGACCAGGCCCGTAACTAAAGGGAGGGCGTCGCCCCCCTGAAAAAATGTATTGAATATATTGTATTCATAAACATTGTTTTCGTACATGCCATCGACGTAAAATGTGGGCCTCCCTCAGAAAATTCTTCGCCCCCCTGGTGCGCCAAGCTGGTTACGGGTCTGCTGGTGACTGTTACCTTGTGACTTCTGTCAGTTATGCCACGCAGCTCAGTCTTTTCACAAACAAATTTTTCAGGCTTAACATCAAGTTTTAATAGGTGAAATTAATGTCAAAAGTTTTATTCTAGAGTTATACATGCATAACGACACGAAAATATATTTGAAATTAAACAGAAATCAAAATGAACAACGGTGAATTGGCAAATAGTAGGCTACCACGTTTCACCTGCAATAACACGAAAAGAATGTCCAGCAAAACTAGGTGTTACGTAGGCTCATAGGTGGCGGACCTGGGGGCCACATGGGTCTAGGCTCCCCACTTTAAAATTTCGCATTTTGCTTAAATAAGTTTAAGTAACACAATTCGTATTGGGTCCAGTGTTGAAGTAAATTGTTTTTGTGCAAGACTAAGAACAACTAGTAACATTTATGTGCTCAAGTCAGTTTAGTGTATGATAAATAGGGTGTTGTGTAAATAGAGGTCGTTGAGGGCTTATCAAATTCTGCATAAAATTGCTTAAACATGCTGACAAACGTAAATGACGTCATATTTCAGTGCTTGTGGCGACACAGTTGTCAGTTCAAATCCCAAAAATTTTCTAGTTTTTTTGACGTGCACTTGTGCCCCCCTACTTTGAAAATAGTTCCGCCACCCATGCCTAGGATACCTGTAAATTAAATGTTTCGCACTTGAATGAAAACATTGCTGCATTGTGGGTGTAACTACCATTTGAATTTGTTGGTCACCCTTGTTGTGAAACACAAGAGATAAGGCTAAATGTATAAGTTACCTTTAATTCCTAGCCAAGTCATTAAGTTTTGAGCTACAGGACAATATGTAGCTAGGTCAATACTTCTCTAAAGTTTTGATGAAAATCCTGTTTACTAATGGTTGAAGACAGTCCTGCAAAACTGCCCATTCTAAACCAAAGCCTCCACAATAGTGCTGCTGTTTGTCTTCGGCAAAAACTTCGCAGAGGTTTGCTTGAAAATTTAATTTTCTAACATTATGCACTTGCATCTTTAAATATTGCGCTGTCTGTTTCTGAATATGTGACAACCAACGTTACAGTAAAGCCAGTTAGCCAACGTTTTTGCACGAAACAAATCACGGCTGTACTGTAGTCTCTCACGTGTGCAGCGGTTAAACTTCACTGTTTCAAGACAGTGCCTTTCTTACAGTAAACCGCACTGGATAAATGTCGGTCGGAGGCAGTTAACTTTTGCAGTCTCTAGAAACTTGCAAAACACTAAAAATCACTTTTAGAAGTAAAATTTTATAAAAATATCAGAATCAGTGATGCCACGTCAAACTCTATTTCAGCATCAACATGGCTATGTGTAACATCTAACATGAAAAACTCTTTACACAAAACGTGACAAACGTCACAATTAGTTTTCAAACATCTCCAAATAAAATCCTAAGAGAAAAATGTGGGGAGAAAATGGCATATTATGTCCCCCCCGTCTAAAAAAGTGGGGGGCACGGGGGACGTCCCACCAAATTGCGCCCATGGTTGAAACATTAATGTTGGTATGTAAATAAATTATCGTTGTTATGTTTCCCGCACCAGAAAGTCAGGAATTTTTTGGAAACAAATAGACACTGCACCAAACAGAAAATTTCTAGTCGAGTACGGGACGGTTGAGCTCGTTCAGAAAGGGTTAACTTTTTATCGGAAGTTAGTCCTTGTTTTCAATGGTTCGAATTGGGCTGTGGCACATTTTCCTTCTTTTGTTGCGGTTACTGTTGCAGCTCTCGTTTTGCCAGCACTCGCAAAATTTTTTGATTTTTGCAAATTAAAAACTCAAAACTTTTTCGTCCTGATCAGTTTTCAAAAATTGAATGAATTTGAATACTTTACACTTGACTTGCTGTTGTGGTATGTGCACTGTAAGCCAGAACTATTTCGTTCTGGTCTTCATTTCAAAGTTTTATTCAACATGCTGTATGCTAGCACGTGCTTGAAAATAACACCTAACTAGCTCGGTATGAAACTTGCGGATGAATACATGACACAAAAATATTCAACTGAACTGCATTCGTTTTCTGAAGTTCCAGACATGGGAGAGAGAACACTGACACCAGTGCATGTGATATTGATTGAGGTGAATGCAGATCAAATCTTGCAGTGAATGTTAAACACAAGTCAGAAGAAATTTAACTATTTTGCAACTCAAATCTGGTCGTACTTTGAAGTTTCACGTGACGATATTTTAGAACGATTGAAGTAAACACGCTTGTATTCTTTGTTGGTAAATCCAACAATATGTTTTGAAGCGTTTTAGGCTAATTGGAAACATAGTTTCAAGATGGCTGAAGATGCTTTTGAAAAGGGTAATACTATACCCATTGTTCAAGTAACTGCCACTTTGAAGCATTTTCCATCACGCTACCTGACACCGCATCATGTTACCATTTGCCGTGACAACAAGAACAAATAGACCAGTGACTTTTGGTGGTGATCTTAACGCCATTAGCAGATCAACAAGTATAAGGAAGATCGAGCAGTTTTTGTTGGACAGCCCAAGCTGAATTTTAAGGAAATGCAGAAATAACTAGGAACAATCTAATTTTGTATAAGTTGGACAAGGACGAATTAAAATTGCGTTTTCATACTGAGAGCAATCACTGCAAAGTCAATTAGAATTGATTTACTCTGAAGGAAGAGGATGGTACTTGAAGAACAACATGATTTAATAGTTTAAACATTGTTTAACTTTTACAGCAATGTATAAATTGTTCTCATTCATGTGTTTTACGTTTCTTGGATAAAACGTTTGATAAGTTATACGGAAATTCGCAAACATGTGTCTGCTTTGCGATTCTAAAAAAGTCAAATGCACAGCTAAAATAAAACCACAAGGCAATAAACCTACCGTCGCGTGAAAAGTTTACAGCAAGGTAATATCTAACCTGAAATTAATTGTCTATGCAAAAATTCATTTGTGTGGAATGAATATTACAACCTTCAGCAAACAGGATCTCTAAACAGCAAAGCAGCAAAAGCTAAGCATGAGCACAAAACTTGATATTTTACATTAGTTTGTACTTATTTTTTCCTTCGCGTGTGAAGCTTGTTCAGAAAACTAATTTAATTGTTTTAGATTTAACAAAGTTTGACCATTCGAATCTAAATTAAGTTGTGAAAAGAATGTTTACTGATGGAGAAGATGACGACATTCTGCAGCAAGATGTTCATCAAGAATACAACAGACCTCCTAGTGGTCTTAGCAGGTGAGGGAGCTGTGTTTTGAATTCACTGACAAGTTCATGCTGGAAAGAAATCTGGATTAGATGAGGATAAAGTTGAATACAGAATTTTAAAATTTTTATTTTCATACAACGGTTCCGTTTTAAAAATGCTAGCCAAACTTAACAAGAAGTTTGTTCGCAGCATCAGAAATTTATACCTGTTTCACAAAACCTTCCTAAGCTTTCTTGAAATCTTAAGTTCACTCTATTTATTATCTTGTTTCAAACTGTTTATGCTTTTTGGCTGAAAGCTAAAACTTTTTCTTTGTGGTACATAAATCCACCAACTGATCATTATTAGGTCCATTAGGGAGCTCATGAAAGTAACGACCACATCATTTAATTAAAATTTGGGTTGGGTGACGGTAATTGGGTGCAGGCCGAAGACTGAGAGTTGCTTCATGCCATGGCGGTTAAAATGAACTTTCTTGCTCAAGCATCGTTAAGCAATTCACTCTGTAGCCTTGAATCGAGCTTTAATCTATTCAGACAGTTTATAACTATCCAACCAGACTTGCAACTTCAAAGAAGCTCTACTTACCCAGAATAAACTCTTCTCAAAGGCAATGTTCCCTCAATATCATTGGACCCAATGTATGTCAGAAATACCAGGCCATGTCAAGTTTCGATCTCATTTTAACTTCAAATAACTGCACAAAAACTACCTGTTCTTTCTGCTAAATGGTGCAAAGTAACAATTGGAATTCATTTATTACACATAAAGGAGTCTTCCATAAAAATCTGGTCACAGTTTATGAAAACAGGAATACTAATTCGTTCAAAGCAGCATCGCAAGTTCCACAAAATAAAAGGCAAAAACGCAAAATGACCTCTACCAACCGCGATCAGCCATTCCAATTAATATTCCTGTTTCAAACTGTTCCCAGATTTTTGTGGAAGACTTCTGTGAGTCTTCATGTGTAATATTTTGATATGGAGCAATTGGTATCTGGACAACTGCTACTTGGACAACTGCCACATGGGACAACTGCCACCTAGGACAATTGCCACCCAGGACAACTGCCACCCGGACAACTGCCACCTCGGATAATTGACACCCAG
>JGI24022J15233_10009295_pt1 | contig 11066 bp, 11 predicted proteins | sample Ectturendosymbi2_FD_15233 | JGI IMG/M metagenome (IMG submission 15233)
CACAGTGCGCGTTGACCATGAGCTGCTCTTCACGCAATGTATTTCGATTATGTTGTGCCTTCTGCAAGGCTATGCGGGTCCTTTTGTTTTGCAGGATGCTACATCTATCACATTTGTTCTCAGAAGCTCCCAGTTGTTGGTTTTGCAATGATTTAGACTTTGTGAAAAATTATGCTGTCTTTTCATAAAATGATCTTCGGGTCATTTTATGAAAGCGTGACAACTTGCGGGTCACTTCCAACAAAATGATATGTTAAACAACAGATTCACAAGATCTACTATTGAAGAGGGAAGATCAGTGAGTGCGTCATTGATTTATTGCACAAAAGCAAATAACAATTCATTACAAATCTCTTCAGTGGGATGTCTGTGGTTGAGGCTTCTAACACGATCATTCCTATATTAGTACCAATATGTCAGTGGTGCAAGTCGGAGACTATCTTCCAAAGTTTCGTGTGCAATTCGATTTCTGTTTTTAAATTTGGCTTACTTCATGGTATAAAATGTTTTCTCACATACGTATGTGCATCCAAACATCGAGTGCATTTTTGTGTGAAATGTTATATTTTGGGAAACCTACTTTTGCTGACTAATTTCCAGATGCTCTCTACTGTTTGGTCTAACGCCGTTAAAATATTGTACATTGAAATTAAAAAAAATAATATGATTGTTCTAACTAAAATTATCTACTGTAACACACACAAAATAGTCAATACTGTGAAAGCTATCAGGTCTTGAAAATTCTGTCGGCAGGCCACATGAGGCCCATAGGCCTGCAGTTGGACCACGCTGCACGAGCATGTAAAATTACGGAAGTATTGCACCATCTGGCAACACTGTTTGACAACACTATACGCTGAGTAAGCCTGAGCAGAGTGACCAGATTGTGCACGNTGTATTCCGCGCAACATTTACGAAATTCTGTCAAAGTCACTGCCAAATGTCAAATAATATGTTACAAATAATATTGTCAAAATACTGCCAAAATCCTGGCTAACTGTTTTCATTAAACAATGTACTTTAACAATGGACCCAATACTAATTGTGCTGTTTAAACTTATTTTAAGCAAAATTCAAAAGTTAAATGTGAGGAGGACAGACCCCTTTAGAAAAACAGTGGGGGGCCTAGGCCCATTCGCCCCCGGTTCCCCCACCCACGAGCGGAGCGTCTCACCTGAGAGTGAAAGCCAACAAGGTAGAAAATTGAACAAATGAAGAGGTGTATAAATAAAAGTAATTTCAACTCAGGGCTAAGAAATCTGTCAGTTTGCAATTCATCAACGAGATGGATATACCCACGTTAACGAACTTGCACGCCAATACATTGCCGCCTTGGATTAATTTGTACATAAAGAATTGCACGAACGCGACTCACGCGGATATTTATTCGTTACTGATATTTCACGATTGGTAATTAGACATGCAGACACTTTGATTTGTTTAACATGGTACGTTTTAGTTTTAACATAAGACTTGCTGTTACTCGTTATTTGGGAAAAACAAGGTCAAATTTGGGCAAGCATTTTTTGCATTCCAAAAAATATGAACTCCCGTACACCTATGGCTGAAACAAATGCTTAATTCCCTTTTGGTTTAACATCCTGCCAACTGAAAACAGGCAAGCCATGATATGCTTGTAGTCAACCTTTTAACTGTGTTTTGGGAATTCTGTTGATACCAGTAACCACAAGGCAAATGCCAAGGAAACCCACGCGAAGAGACAACGCGTAACTCCTCGAGCAACACTTCGCGATTGTTGCGAAGCGAGCGCGACACGAAGTCGGGGATTTCCCATGATAATAAAGCAAACCAAGTCTAGCGCGACAATTTCGCTTGTCGCGTTTGGTTTTGAACAAGGCCTCCTCGTGAACTGGAGGCTTTGGTTTAAACCAATCGTTAGTTTCAACCGCTCCTCCACGCAGTGCCGGATGGTTACGCGGGGCCTGCAACATAATAACATCGTGGAGCGCTAAGCTTAAAATACGCTTGAACAAGTGAACCACTGTTAAATCATAAATTCTGTGGACATCCATGTGACTACCATCAGGCAGAGGGTTCTTCAAAAGCTTCACCTTGGTGACCGTTAAAACCTTTTAAGAGGCGGAAACACTTCATCTGAATCCCGAGATAGTCACAAAGCGAGGCTTTGAGGTATTTTGGCGGTGGTTATGCAGAGACGTTTTGCTGTATTTTGATAGACCGTTGGAAAAATTTGACAGACACTTTCTGCCCACAAAACGCCTAAAAAAACACTGATTAAGTGAATTTCGGAAGTACGAAAAACCTGGTCCTAAATATAGTAGCAACTGTCTATTGAAAGAAATCCTTTCTCAGCACAAAATCAGACACTAAGATCTTACAGAGTATATATTTCGCCTACAAAGTAGGCATCATCAGCTCTTATTCAAATAAAATAAGTAGCAACTGGTGGGTATTATGGGTTGGTGGGTATTATGTATTTTTTATGGTATGGTGGGTATTATGGTATGGTGGGTATTGTATTATGGTATGGTGGGTATTATGGTTATAGCTGGGTATTATGGGTTAGCCTTCATACCTTTTTTACCAAAAACGTATATAGGCCCTACGTATCTTCTTACCAAGAAGGAATACATCACTATACAGCTCATAAGTACAGCACAGAAACAGCTATTATGCTTCCAGACTCATCAGCAAATTTGATCATTGCTATACCTAGAAACTGTAGTCTCAGCATAAGTGTTGAAGTTGATTGTTAAAAGCAGTAAACCTGCTGCTTACGATTGTATTTATTTTTTAGGTTTTGCCATAGCAATGTGTTTAAGATACTGGTCAAGTCTGTTTCACACAGACGTTCACACTCTTTAGAATCAGACTGTTCAGCTTGTTTTGTCTAATGGTGCTCCTTTGTTCATTCTACCATCTTACATTTAGAAAATGGCCGTTGTCCACTGCAGTTGGTCACCATGAGAGTTAAATAAATGCGTAAATCATTTCCCACATTCACCAAAGAAGACTCCAAGTGCATTCCACAACGCTCAGCAAAACGATACCAAATCTAGGGCTGCCAATCAGATTTTTTGAAAACCCCCAGATAGCTACAGACTGATCAAAACATCAGTTTTTAACAGATCCCACGAAGGCGCAAAATATGGAAAATATGGTGAATTTTTCTACTTTCTACCACATCTGACCATCTGTAAGTTACAAAGCCTGCCAATGCACATATACTGTAACTTTGCTAATGAACTGTTCTGTCTGTTGGAATTATTATATCGCAGTAACACGGATTTTTGCATTTCTGACGGTGATCTGGCAGCGTTTACAATGATTAAATCTTCATTTCCAGTGTCCTGCTGTAGTTAACCTTTGAGATTTGGATCTTTCAACCAATCTGCGTTAAATTGCTATGTGTACCACTTAAACTTTTCATTTTGGTTTACTTCATTGTTATCTCTGTCACTTGAACTCATAGCAACTATAGCTAATATTTATATTATACGGTGTCAGTTGCTTGTTCATTACTTAAAATGAGGACTAAGGCACCTTGATAAAAAGAAATAAAAAGGATGAGACTAGAAATAAACTTTAATCAATCATACCCATCTCAAATCTCCGCTACGCAGTTCATTCGTGAAACCTCAGATCTTCAGAAGAAAAACCCAGAATATTGTACTGTATATCGTCTTCACTCTTTCACGCAGCGGACAAGGTCTGGGGTTCCCAATCTTTCTCTGACCATGCACCCCTTCAGCATTTCGACAGATGGACATGTATGATGCACCCCTAAAATTTCTTATGACAAACATCCACTGATTTGTGGAAAATCCACTGGAAAGAACTTTATCTAAACGTTCTATTAAAAATTTATCGACTTTTCACAAATATTTTATCGTGATTAATCAATGCATACAGTACATATAAGCGTATAATTATTTTTGAAAATAATGTTCACTGATGTTTATATACAAATATTTGGAAATGAATGATACAAAAATAAATTTTTCCATATTGCTAACCTCAAATGTACCCGTTCAGATAATCAAATATACCTCTACAGGTACATGTACCCAAATTGGGAACCCCTTCACTATAGAAGCATGCATGGCAGTAACATAACAAGGGATATATTTATAAATGAAAGAAAACGATGATAGATATGTGGCAGTAGTGAAAAACCATACGCAAAAGCAGAAACTCAGAAAGGTATTGAAAATCCCATATCTGGACGCATAGCCTCGGGTTTGGCGCCACTAGCCAAATCACTTTGCAAGTGCCAAAAAGGTAACGCAACTTACAGAACTGGTGAATGTGATGAAATAATATCTTCTGAAGATGCCATTCATCACAATAAAATTAAGCAATATTTGGAAATTGTTGCAGTTTGGCCTCATTTCTAGAGTGGTCCCACAATGTTGCAAATAACTATAAAATACTTTAATTTTCAAATCACAGCAGTCTAATGTAAAGGCATTCAATTGAAAACTTTCGCTTAATTGATTATGACAAAGTTAGCAAAATGGTGATTTCCGGGTCCGTAGCAAGGTTTTAAGGTAAACGGGAGCGAAATACGTTTTTAAGGGGAAAGATTTTTTTTAATTATATTTTTAAAACTAATTTTTCTGGACACAACAAAATTCGGGGCGCACAAAACATTTTGGGTGCATTGCCTCCAATGCCCCGCGTGGCTACAGTGATTTCTTGGACTGAACAAAATATATACATAATTAGGGATTAATATTAAGGGAGGCGGTCGCCTCGGGCCTCTTTCAAAGAGGCCGTGAAGGCCGCCTTTTGTGAGTTTCGGACTTGATTTTTGCATTGTTTTGTTTTGTTGAAAAGCGTATTAATCATTCTAGACTGAACCACATTCAATACGCTCTGAAGCAAGTCGTAAGCTTGTCTAAATAAAGCAAAAATTATGTGAAAATGTGCCAAAAGGGGCCCTTCAACAGCTTTAATGTGTAGACAAAAAACAATTTGAAATCTAACGACTTCCAACAATTTACAATGTGAAATGACTTTCACGCAGAAGCAAATTCTCAGACAAACTGAAAAATTTAATTTGTATTCAGCGCATAAAGTTTCTGTATAGCATGTGTAAAATATAGGACCCCATTCTGAGAGTTTGCTTCGACCTAAACACAAAGCACGATCGACCTAAACACAAAAATTGTCGAACGATCAGGCATTGTGGAAACATGTTCTGAGTTGAATTTGCGTTGCCTGCATAGGGACCATAGGCGTTCCCTCGAACGTCCGCTCTATTATATGCGCCTTTCAAAAAGGCGCAAATGACAGCGTGTCAAGGCGGTCCCGTTCATGGTTTATGTCTTTTTACGGCGATAAAATCGATGTTTTAATATCAGCTATGAGGGACATATCGATTACATCGTGAAACCAACAATTGCACAAACATAAATATAATTAGCAATATGATTACATAGCTGCACTACCTTTGCTGTTACAAATCTCGGCAAAGTTTTAGCCACTCAACTTTTCAATATCGGGCGATGCATCATTCTGGCTTAAACTGGTTTTGTCCGGTTCATGATCTTCAGGTTTTGAATTGAACATGTTAATCAGCATAGGGATCAAATTTGTCTCAAGCATGATGATAGCTGCTACGCAACGCACTCAAGGATAGAATAGCACAAATCTATCATTCAAAGTTTTCCGAACGCTCATGTAAGCGCCATATGCAGTCAAAAGATTTCATTTCTTGACAGAACTTTATCTTCTGCTTTTGTGATAGTTTCAATATCTTATGACTCCAGCTCATCTGCAACTTCAGAAGCTGGTTCACGGTTTCACAGAATAATACAACTGCAGATGCTTCTGTCTCTTCTGTCGAGGAAATCATCATCATAAACATCATCATCATCTTCGCCCATAGGTATTGTGGTGCTTCGGTTTTCGTATAGCGTCAGAGTTGAAGAGGTCGGCATGGAGAGAGCTTCTTGACTGTAGCCCGAATAATTCTGCCTTTGATCGAGATTGTCTATTGGTCTGTTGAGCAAAGAAATTCTTGTAAACTGATGAAAATAAGTAAAAATGCAGTTTTTCAGCGGAAACAATTCGCACCAAAATCTTGACATGCGCACAAAAATATCTCAAGTTTACAAAAATGATGTTGTGTTTGCATATTGCGGTGAATACTTCTTTCACCTCAAATTGAAAATTTACTGAACCGAGGCGGATTTATTATTAAACGATGCTTGCTGTTTCATCTTATTGATTCAGGAAGAGAGTTGGTTTCAGAACGATGTCCACAGGTATTGTGAATGTACGTCCGATCAAAGCCTGCATCGGACGTTGCAAATTTGTTTTTTGTGTTGATTCTTTGCCATTGATAAGCAATGGATTTAATGACAGGCGCTATGAAATCGAGTGTAAAAAACAATTTTTAGCTACTGTTTTATCTTGCCTCAATCTTTTCATTCTGCCGTCTAACTGTGTTGTAAGTATAGCTTCCCGCACCCACCTGCTGCAATGATTTAAATCGAAATAATTTGGATAGGCATGTTTGAAAAAGTTCTTGCTGCACAGTACACAAGGTACTTGTACAACAAGCAACTGGCTGTTCGATATTCACAGTTTGAAAATGCTCCATTTGATGAGAATGCCAGATCACACATTGGATTGAATGAAGTTATGTTGGTGCAGTGTAGTTACAATCATAATTAGAAAGTGAAATGTTCAGTAAAAGAAACCCGGATTTGTAAAGTGATTTTTGGATTTTTTACTGGCAATTTTTAATTAAAAACGTCCGTTTAAAAGCAAAGGAGACTTATTATCCCTAAGTTTATTTTCCGTGCATTTATAAAAAGATTCGGTTGTATTGACGTATTAAGAAAAAAGGCGGTTTGAAAAGAAGCTTTTCCGCCTTTACGCAAGCAAAGAGGAGATGCACTTTTATCAACGTCTTGACTCAGACGCTTTTTTACAAGACGAAGATTACTTTTTTATTAGTTTTAACTCGTCTGCTAGCTTTTACAACGCATGGACTTGTGCTCATTACTGTGCTGCATGTATACTCTGTTGGGCCAGCACTGGCGGTCCTAAAAGAAGTTTAGCTGGGTGGAAATTCTGCATGCTGTTAAGAGATCGATTTAATTGTTAAGCGTGTGGAGATTTACCATGTGCGCACTTAGACACTTTCACCACTGTTTTTCGTTGTAAACTGTGTTTTTTGCACCGGGTTCTTAGAAAACCTTCAATATGAGATAAAAAACTCTCTTTTGTGTAAAACTCTAAATATATGCAGCCTTCGGTTGCTCAGAGAGTAATGTTTGCCATTCAGTTTGGTAACTTCGATCAGAGGTATGTCTTCAACCTTTGTAATTCTCTTGTAAATGTCTTTAATCTTGATTTAATCGTTTACCGTTCCGAAATTGAGGGTGTGTAGTGCCATGCATGAACCTTATTTTAGACGGAGTCATTTCTACAATTATATATCTAGGAGGATTGCAAGGAAGTTTGACAGATTTAACTAAAACAATAATTGCAAGGAAGCACTGCACGGAAACAGATTCAACTGAATGTAAGGAAGCAATTACAAGCTTAAAGAGATGCAAGGAAGTATGGCAAGGAAGCAATTGCGAGGAAGCAAATTTAACTGAAGTAATTGCTTTGAGACAAATGGCAAGAAGTATCACAGTTTTAATTTGTAAGAAAACCATGTTTTTGATATGCCGAGACGAATGTCTCGTGGCACAACACAGAAAAGCAAAGACAAAGCAAGTGCATCATTTCCAAAAATTTTAGATTAGATTTTGCTGGAAGAAAAGTAATAATAAAAAATCAAACATTTTATGATTTGCGTCAAATAAAACTTTTGTTGTTTCAATTATAGGACTTGCAACGGATGAAAGCTTTCTTGTCCAGACGAGTATGTCTTAAATCTTGTATTTTGGAAGCGTTTAATTTCAATTGCGAGATAAATTCAAACGAACCCAAGTTTGACTAAGTCGAAATAAATGTCAGTCTTTCAAAATTTCACTGCTTCGCAAATGTTTCTTTCCCGTAGTCGAAAGAAACCTTTTCAACGAGTAACTTGACTGCAGGAAGTATTCGAGGGAAAAACAACAAAGACAAAGCAGAAAACCATTTGCGCGTCACACAGAACTTGGTTTGAAATCCTAGTGCCCGTTTGCATCAACTACTCGTGTGCTAAAACACAAAACAATAAAGATATTTTTGGGCTAGATTTTAACGTAGTACAATAACTCCAAATCATAAATGGTGCTTCGCAAAAAATTAACAAATACTTTTATCCACATGTATGCGGAACGTTGCCAAAGGTATCAAGAAGAACATTATTTTCCCCGATAAATTTGTAGTGTCCCAAGTTTCTGTCATTATAGTGCATCTAGATTAAGGTTGCCAGACGTCCTTGAGCTCCTAGGACTTTTGTTGAATTTTCTGATCAAAACTGGTTATGTCCTTGATCCGTCAAAAACATTTTGTTGTCCTTGAATATTTTCCGGCGTCCTTGAAAGTTCTTTAAGATTAGTGGAATTGCTCATTATTGAACTATTGATTACATTGAGTATTCAAGAATCAAAATCAATGAACAGAATAACGTGTAGATTTGTTCCATCCTTAACAATTGTGTGGCAAAAAGTACGCTTGTTCAAGACACATTTTGTCGTCACAATAAGTGCTAAATCATTATATCTAAGAAGCATTCAAAGTAGGCCTGAAATAAAATTACAATAATCACAAAAGGACAAAATTTCCTTAAATAGTTCAAGTTATCTGGCAACCCTGATGTAGATTTTCTGTAATTGACGAATTTCCCGTCGTTTTCTTTGTCAAAAAAGTCAGCCCGGTAGGCTATAGTGAAGTCCGCTAACGTTTTCTGATGTTTTTGGGAAACAGTTTCATCACATGAAACTGAATTATATTTTACAACACGCTTTAAGTTTTCGGAGCAGTGAAGCTTGTAAACAGGACAAACATTGCAAGGAACCATGCACAGGAAAAGGTTGCAAACCTCCCCAGAATTATAAGGCTGGCACAGATGTCCGATACGTTGCTCTCGCTTACGGTTTTTCCCCAGAATATTCACCTCGCGGTTGCAATGTTTCATAACGCAAAAATTTCTGAGTCATTCTAACAACGGAAGAGTTTTTGTCTGACACAAATTACCTATGTATATTAGAAGTTAAACACATATATGGCACATACTGTTTTTTTGCTAAGTGTTTCGTTGGAGTCTAACTGATAATCATGTAAGTCAGGGATCAGCAAACTACAGCACGAGAGCAGCATGCGGCCCGCGACGGCGTTTTGTGCGGCCCGCAGGGCAGCCACAGGTACATAGACATGTTTCGAGTCTATGTTTAAAGTAATTTTGTCGGTTAGATCATAAATCGCGATAATTTATTCCGTCTATGTGTACTCCAATGTCCATGTGAAATAAAACAATACAAGATTATGTACGTAAATGGTAACTGAAGTAGACAAATGTAAAAATATGCGGTCCCCGGTAGCAATGAACTTTTCAATGTGGCTCTCTGTAGAAACTGTTTGCCCATCCCTGATGTAAGTCATCACAGTTTCAGGATAATGTTAGGCAAACAGCAATGAGAAAAATGATCGCTCTCATCAAAAAAAGTAAGAAACAACATTTCTAAGAAATGCAGTGACAACTTTACCTACTTTTTGAGGCAAGCGTCAGCATTGTCTTACGCAAAGCAATTGTTGCATCAAGCTTGCAAAGCATATTGCAAGCGAAAAAGAGCGAAAAAGTAATAAAAGCTGAGGCTGAAAAACCTATGGCATGAAATATTATCTAAACGAGGCAAAACCTTACCACAAAATATGTACCGCTGCAGAAAAAGAAATGAAAGAAACAGAACCTTTGTAATCATCTGTCATTTTTTTCTTTACTTCGCGATTCTTTTCACCACAGGGAGACTTTACAAAAACTATTACGAAAAAAAACAGCTTGATCCCATCTTCATCTTTTATTCTAGATGTAGACGTACATTGTTATTGGAACTAAGGTTAGTTGTTGTTTACTGAAAAGTCTTGTGTTTCTGTAAATGCCACTGTGTTTGCTGAAAATTTTGGATGGCATGTTTTAAATTCAAGGCGCTATGTGCAAATTACTCCGTATTTTGTTTAGTTTACAGCGAAAATTTGTGAAGCCCCTCCACAAAGAACACATTCTTGTGGAAGAGCTTGCTAATACAGCTCGATCCTTGTGTGCAGTGAATAAGCTTGAATCACCCAGATCTATATGTGATAATGTTTTTGAGGAAGAGTCTGCAGACATAAATTTGTAGGGGAAAGGATATTTATATGTAAAAATTAACTTTCAAACCGTCCTTGTAAGCTTCACTAGCGCTGAGTTCCTTGCTGCAATGTATAAATCTAGATACAAAACGCTTTATTTCACTGCATCTCGGAGAAGAAAGTTGTGGACCAACCTGAAACGATTTTACATCTGCCAACATCCGAAGCATTGCAAAAGTTTAATGTTCTTGTCAAAAACACCAGAAGGACGACAACTTCCAATTTGTGGAATTTGGAACATGTGGTGAACCAAACCTCAAAATCGTGAAGTTTTTTACCAACATACATCAGATGTTTAAGTACAGTACTCTGAAATATTAAAATAGGGTATGCGCGATCGGATGAGATGGTATTTGAGATACTTTGCACGTCAACAAAGACATTAGTCTACATGCGCTTTGCTCCTAGGGCTTTTTGAATAAACTTCGAAAACGCTGTAAGATATATAAGCCTGGTACTACCCTACTAAGGAAAGAGGCTGGTATTACCAGGCTGGTACTACCCTATTAAGGACCAGGCTGGTACTACCCTATTAAGGAAAGAGGCTACTTGATCAGATCTTTACGAGGGAAAATGCATAGCGCTATTAAAAGACCGACTAAGCAGCACACATTTGCAATTACGAACTAAATTTAACTTTTAGAACACAAGTAGTAGTAACTGTAGAAACAACAAAAACCTGCTAAGTACGAAACGCTTAAAACTGAAACAGAAAACAGCTTCAAAACATGAACCCTCTCTGGTATAACTAGCTGCTATTCAAAAGAATACACCACACATCG
>JGI24022J15233_10009297_pt1 | contig 11064 bp, 8 predicted proteins | sample Ectturendosymbi2_FD_15233 | JGI IMG/M metagenome (IMG submission 15233)
AAAGGTTGCTGGCGTGGCTTACTAGTGAACGTACATGCACCAAATTGGTCAAGGTTACCTTAGGAGGGATCTTTATGTAGGAGTTTTGTTACACCTCACTTTTGTTCCCCATTAAAAACTACAAAACTTGTGCAGATTTTGAGAGGACTGCCCGAAAGACCGTCTAAAAAATGCAGCTACTGAAAGAATCAGCTTTCTACGTGAACGTTAACTAATTTTTAATTTAAGTAGAAGAACCTTTTGCCCAAATTGGGCAGAGGTTACCTGAGCAGGATTAAATTCAATAATTACACCCACAGAGACAGATTATGTGATTGTGGAAATTCAACCAGTTGGTACTTACTGTTTCAATCAATATCGTCTCTTCGCGCCTTGGTTTTCACTGTTAGGCTGCTTTGTCAAGACGGAGTCAGTGCGTACACTTCGCTGAAAGCATTAAGTAATTTTCAATACACGGGATATTGATTGCTCTCATGAGCGCTGCCTTTATTTTTTTCTTAATATTGGAATTCAACCGGCCAGAGTAGGCGACGACAACCTTGTCATTCCTAATCTCGATGATTTATGATGAACCAGCCACCGAATTTCACTATTAACATATGAATCGTTTTTCAGCGTTCATTGCCACCTGAGATGAACTTGAAAAGTACATTCAGGTCTTACAATTTTTCACGGTTGATGATCAACTCAATCTAAGTTCTCGATCTACCATTTCAACCGATGGTATGTCTTTTCAATACATCATTTGGTACGTGTAACAACAGCATCACTTAAGATAAGCTTACTGAGAGTGAGGGATACACGTTTTACAAAAACGAAATATCATAATTTTTGTGCAGTGCTTTGAAAGTTATATTGGATTCAGCTGCGGCCGACGATATAGGCCTAATATCTTTTTTGCTTCGCCAACGTTTATCCTTCAATGATCAATAAGATTTAGTTGAACTGCAGGCAACGTATCTGCAATGGTAAACGCAAAACCAAAAAACGTTCAAAAACAGGAATCACTGTGCGCAGTTTTTTCCTGCACGCATTCATTCTCTCCAAACATGGCGTTGGAAATGTGATAAACACGTTTTTTTGCTCTTCATCATGACTCACATTAGCTGGTAATAGACCCAATGTAGCAACTTATCAGGCGCATTTTTCACCACGTGCACCAATGATTATTGAAAGATTAAATTCATAACAAAAAAAGAAATACAAACTGTTGCTGATTCCCATCCAAAATAGGTCAAAACATTTCTTCTAAAATAAAGCGAAGGCATAACATTAAACTATGTTAAAAAATCAACGTTTTGTTTCCAGGGGTGCAGATAAAAATGAAAGTACAACCTTCCACTATTGCAAGAACTGCATTTCTAAATGGTTTCATCATTTTTACAGGATAATCGAAACTACCTTTTCATTTTATGAAAAATCAAGATTGAATTTTCAGTTATATTAAATGTAGCAATGCATGTTGCTTTCAAAATATTTATAATTTATCTCAATGCTACCAGTCCAGAAATATTGCACATTGCATAGGGCTTATTCAGAGAATAACAGTTTTTTCGAGGGATGGCTACTAGGCAGTCCTCAGTAGCTTATGTACGGGATGTTACGGCAAGGTTTTCATTCCTTGCGAGAGATTCCTTGAGGCAAAAACAGTTTTTCTCCAACCGCTTGTTAAGTGACCTCACTCACACGGCAGTGACGCTCTTTACCGACTGTCGTTCAAGAAATATGGTAAACAAATGCCAGTTTGGGCGCTTGGTGCAAAGACCTGATACGTGTTCAGATCCGCTTTCATGCGTCGTGCGTCAAACCGGGTTTTTCCAATCTGCTTATAAAATTTAGTTGTATGGCTGGTACAACATTCTTACAAACTTCCCTGACAAGTTCTTCGACTCGTGCGAACAAAATCAAACCTCGTTGGAAAGGTACTTGACTCACGTGACTACTTTCAGAGTGTCTGGTTGTAATTTGTTACTTCTTTTTCACAACAAAGTCTCCATTCATACCTGCAAAATGTGGCTTCGTATTTGGATCGTGTTAAAAGCGATGTCTGCGTTGCTCGCCAGGACAAGGGCAGAACGAAAGCCATTTATTTCTTGCTGAAATGCGTTGTATTTTAATATGTTTTTGTACTAACGCAAGCATATTGCAATGGTTAGCATGGCCATAGTCAGGGTCAAACTTTTACCGAGGAGAATATGTTTAATTACGTCTCCGTTTGGGAATGTTGATAAATGTATTTCATAGAAACCTAACATCTTGCCCTTATTTAATATAGACTGGTGGAATCTCTGGTGGTTGCAAGACACTTGTAGCTGCAGTGCCGCTCTTTTGCAAACAGTCGCTCACTTAATATATTTGAATAAGCTTTAAAATATGTTTTGTTGCAGCATTCCAGAATGTTTACTAAGGCAAGTGCCTCATTTGCCTCAATGTAGCTACGGTCTAGCTAGGTTAACCTGTATAAATTGCCATCTAAGTCCAATCAGAGTAGTTGAGTTCACAAGGGCGAGCAGTCTTGCTTCGAACGAGGAGCGGATACAGGCAGGGGAAGATTGGGGCGTTCGCCCCTCTTAAAACCTAAACCTAAGTAGCTTTATTCACTATGATTTTGTACAATTCGATAAACAATATTCGCGATATAAGACCATTTTGTCGCCTACTCTTTTGTCATAGCAGTGTTGTGAAGTACAGTATAATTCATCTCTCTCTTACAGTAANGAATCCGTTATGCGACTACCAAATACCACTGAAATCGTCCCCCAAACCTTGCTGGCTGGATCCGCTCCTGTTTCGAGTTTACGTTTAAAGGAAAGCTCAGAAGATATAATTTGCATCTAAACCACTGCCACCACATAAAAGAAAAATTCTAAGCCAATGTGTCAATTCAGGACAAACGTTTTCTGTATTTTACGTAAAATAATTTTTCTTTTTGGTTATCATGCTACTGTTTTGAGAATTTTCTTTTACATTCTCGCATCACCACCAACAAACATTTTCTCTTACACACTGCAAACATTTCTGTGTTAAAATGAATAAAACATTGACGGCATTTCGATTCACACCGCTCAAAATTTTGTATTTTCCTGAGCTTATCTTAAGTTGCTGTTGGTACTGTAAACTAGGGAGGAATCCGTTCCGCTATTGATGAAAGGTGAAAATCTAAAAACAGATTTTGCTATTAGCCTACATCATGAAAGTAGCAAAGGGAGGGGGTCAGCCGCAAGATTATACGGAGTTTGGAGACGGTGCAGCCAGTCCAGCTGGGGTTTCCCCTGGGCTATGCGCTGTCGCGGGGTCTTCCCCAACCTCCCCTCCCGACCTACATTTTGAATATTTTTCATGATTTTTATATTTTTCATATTTTTGATGTTTTTGATTATTTCCATATTTTAGCTTTATGGTAATATTTTCATATTTTCAGGTTAATATCTTCATGCTTTTGATTAGATTCTTATTTTAGAGATAAGTTGTTACTTCTTGGAAGTTCTGTCTAAACCGACCACTTCATTTCTCTAACCTGTGACTAGTTGTCGAAGGCGTGTCAGGGTATGCCACATTTTAATCCGTTAAACAAACACTCACCCCTCTGCTTGCGCCGACCACAATTTCGTCATACGCACCTGCAATGCCATGACAGATGATGGTGCAACACTTTTCGTTTACGTCACAATATATGCAGCGATTCGTCGCGAAGAGCAATACTGGGCGTGCCCCCTGATTAAACCCTTCTGCGTTGTTGATCAGTTTCGTCACGGGTCAGTACTTTCACAACAGAAAAAAGGTCAACCTGAACATTTAAACTGCGCAGTTGACGATCTTTAACATTAATTTCTGTTGAGATAGTTGCCAGTAACGTTGAACCGCGGCAAAAGGATGGAGGGAAAGTTTTCTTTTCAAATCTGTGCCGACTTTTTTGACAATGAAAGCGATCTTCAAAAGCACTTGACTTCCGTGCACGGTCGAGGGTCACAGAAAGCGCAGTGCTCGAAATGCGACCGTGTGTTTTCGAAGAAAAGTAATTTCCAAATTATTTGAAAGCGCATATCGAAAACGTTCACCGTGAGGGCGCTTCAAACTTTATCTGTCATCCTTGTCAGAAGTCGTTTTCAAACTCCAGCAGTCTTAGAAGACACTTGGCGTCGTCCTTACATTCCGGAGTTGACAAATTGTCAGAAGCAAAACGCGAGAGACGTGCAGCGTCGATTGTTCTTCTGCTAACGTCAGGTAAGATTTTGTGGTTTAGACTCTTTCGAGTTGTGTTCGAAAATTCCGAATCTGTTGTAATGATCTTACCCATTTGAGCTGGGACGTATAAGACTACTTGTTTTTACTCATGCAGTGACTCGAGTACAGTCTCAACGTTGACAACTTGATCAGGAAGTAACGACCAAGCCACTAGCAGTAACAGGTGCGTTCAGCTGAGTTAATCGTATCAACTTGATTGTTTTATCACAAGTGAAGCGATTCTTTTGCTATCAGTGTTATCAAACCGATCGAGTAACAAGAACATCATCTTGATTTATTGAAATTTCAGACAAACCACGGAATCACAACCGCAGTGTGAAGAAACAACGTTTTACTGTCAGGAATGCGACAAAACGTTTTCCGAGGCTTGTAATTTGAAGCGGCACATGGAGTCAGCGGCTGTGCATTTAAAAGAAGACACGCAACCAGTGAAATGTCCCAACTGCTTCAAACCGTTTCTGTGCTATCGTGCTATGAGGGAGCATTGGATCCGATGCACTCGGAAACTGCATGATCGCAGGGGACAGGATGAGATCCCGACAAAGCGCAGTAAATTACGCCGAGCAGCAACTGCACAAAAACAAGTTGTGTACCTCATCTTGCCAAGGAAAGAGAAACTTTTGTTTGTAAACACATAACTTCTGCTTAACATTGAAGCGACGCGTCACTCGAAGTCTGTTCAAGCTCAAGGACACCAAGCACTTTCAGAATCTGCTTCCGACGCCCCAATTTGCAGCAGGTAAGCTCGCATCAAACGTTTTTGATTTTTTTAGCGCTACCAAGCGGTCTTGCGTCTCAACTATAGCATGATCATGCACTGGATCGCTTTTTCTTTTCAGTGCAACCGACAATGGTTCATCAGATGACCTTCTGAGGTGAGTACAATTTCGCCGATGTTTTTCGCTAGCACCATATTTTTCGAAATTTTAAACCTTTGTTGTTTTGACAGTCGCTGCATCTGGAAAAATCGAGACCAGATTCGCACAAAACCGGCTTACCGGTAACCGCGTTCAGAATACCTACAACTATTCCTTGGAGGGGCGGCGCTACGCTGACATCGTCGAACAAGTGCATTCAGATATCATGACCCACGAAAAGACTCGGTTCAAAATCAATTATTCCTATGGAGTGATTTTGAGAAATGTCGAGACTGATCAACTTCGATATTTTAACTGGAGCTTGGGTAACGCACGCATGCTGGATTTTGCTGTGCTGATCTCTAACCAAGACCATCTGCGTAATTTCTTAGAAAAAATATGTGATTTTGACATGAGGGAGAAAATCGAGCGACGCGATACCAAATGTGTTCTGGTCACAGTTATCAACATCATATTTTTTGTCAGCTTATTACCTGACATCCCTATTGGCGGTGGTCTGAAATTACCCTCCTTCATTGTTAACAACAAACGGCTTCAAACCCTGGTCAAAGGTCGCGATGGTCGCGACTATGTCGGCAACTTGTGCTTGTTTCGTTGCTTGGCTTTGTTCGACGGTGAACCACTTCAATGTTGTGAACGCACAGCCAAAGATAAATTTTACCAGTACCCGTCATGTACGGGCATTAAACCCAAACAAGTTCCCCGGTGTTACTTTGCGTGAATTGGTCGATGTTGAAGACGTTTTTGAAATTAACGTCGTGGTGTATGCGCTCGAGGTAGACGATCAATCTCCTAAAGCAACAGTGGTGCAGCTGAGTCGTAAAAAGTACGAAAGAACGATGTATGTGAATTTGCACGAATCACACTTTAGCTACATTTTCGACGTTTCTAAATACTGTCAACGGTACGAGTTCCAAGGCTGCAGTGAGTTTTGGACTTCCAAACATTTTCATTACCATTTGCGTACTTGCGATGCTCAAGTGAAACATATTTATGTTGGAGATGTTCACAACAACAAAAAAACTGTGTTTGACCAATTGGAGCAGCTTGGAATTTACGTACCGCATGAAGATCGTTTCTACCCGTATCGTAGCACGTTCGACTATGAAATTTATTTTGACAAGAGCGATTTACCTGACGCTGGTGAGAAATCGGTTTGGGTCGCGCGCCATGTGCCTTGCTCTGTTTCTGTTTGTTCTAATGTGCCCAACTTTGAAAAACCGAAATGTTTTATAAACGCCAGCCCACAGCGACTAGTTCACGACAAAATGCAGTATCTCGAAACAATTGCCGATGCGGCTTTCGAGATTTTGAAAGAGTACGTATTTGATCAACTCGAACCGAAAAAACAAGCAGCATCAAGCCGTGAAAGGACGATTCGTCTCGTACCCGCAAGAGCACATTGTTATCGGCATCAACTCGTCTTGTTACGACATTCCACTGGTGAAAGCGCATCTGCTGGAATACCTGCTGGACAAAATCAAGTTTGTTATCCTGAAGGGCAAGAGTTTCACGTGCCTGGCCACCACCAAGCTGAAATTTCTGGACACTAAAAATTACATTGAACCAGGCTTTGACCATGCAAAGTTCATCAGAGCCTACGAGGTGGAGCAGCAGAAATTTTACTGGCCATACGAGTGGTTCCAAAATTTACAGCAGCTGGACGAGCCGACGTTGCCACCACACCAGGCGATTTACAGCTCATTGAGGAAAGAGAACATCAGCCATGAAGCCTACGCTCTTTGCCAAACGCTTTGGAAAGATAAAAACTGGACCAGCATGCGTGATCATCTTGAGTATTGCAACAATCTGGACGTTGAACCGTTTTTGCAAGCTGTGAAAAATTATTCAATGCGAACAAGGAGCTTGGCTTGGACGCCTTCAAAAGCAGTCTGACTCTACTCGGTTTGACCCTCCAGCTCATGTTCTCAGACCTGCCACCTGGTGTTTACTTCACTCTTATCAACCAGTCAAACTCCGACCTCCACCAGCTGATCAAGAAAAATGTCTGTGGCGGGTTGAGAATCGTATTTCATCGTGAGCACCAGGCTAATGTCACGTACATTCGCCATCGCGAGTTTGGCGATAATGCAAAGCTGTGCAAAAAGATCCTGGGGTACGACGCAAACTCGTTATACCTGCGAGCACTGAAGCGTGCCATGCCGACTGGACACTTCATTCGCTACCAATCGGAGAGTGACTTCAAACCATCCATCAGTCACCGAACCGGACTGCTTGCAATGCAATGGTTAGAATTGGTGGGGCCTGACAAGCAGGTTCAAATCCAGCACAAGTACAACGGCGGTGAAGTGCGAATCGGTCCTAGACAGTTGCCGGTGGACGGTTATTGCGCAGAGAGCAAGACCGTTTTCCAATTTCACGGCTGCTGGTATCATGGCCACCATTGCGACTACAACACCGACAAACGGACCAATCAAATTAAAAGAGGACCTGGCAATCGAGAAGCCGAAGGCTTGCAAGCAGACACACAAGAAAAATCAACGTATCTGCGCGGCTGTGTCGAGAACCTGGTGGAGATTCACGAGTGCGAGTGGATGCACCAACGCGAGACGAGTGCCACGAAGTTTATCGAGGGGTTGAAGACTGTCAAGCCAAAGTACGATTTGACACAGGAAAAAATCATCAGAGATTTGCAAAATGGAAAACTCTTTGACATGCTCCTCTGCGACATTGAAACACCTGAAGAGCTCAAACCGAAATTCGAAGAGTTTTGCCCAATTTTCAAAAACACCATGGTTTCACGGGACGACATTGCCGAGCACATGCATGAGTACGCCGAGCGAAACAACGTGTTCAAGAAACCTCACCGGATACTGATTGGGAGTTACTTTGGAAAGGACATTTTGCTGATCACCCCTCTGGTCAAATGGTACTTGGACCACGACCTGAAAGTGACCAAAGTTTACGAATTTATAGAGTATTACCCGTCGAAATGCTTTGAACAATTTGGTCTCAATGTGTCTGAGGCGCGTCGTGCCGGTGACAGTGAACCCTCAAAGGCTGTTCTGGCCGAATCACAAAAACTGCATGGGAACAGCTCATGCGGGAAATGTCTAACCAACAAACAAAAACACCGTGAGGCTCACTACTGCAACAGATCCGAAGTATCGAAACTCATCAATTCGCGTGTTTTCCACCGGCTCAACGTCATCACAGACGACTTGTATGAAGTCGAGTGCTTGAAAAAGTCTGTCAAAGAAGACCTCCCACTCCAAATTTCCTATTTTGTTTACGGCTACGCCAAGCTTCGGATGCTGGAATTCTACTTCGACTTCCTGCTGCACTTCATCGACAGACAAGATTTCCAGTGCGTCCAATCTGACACGGACAGTCTTTACATGACTTTCAGCGGCGGAACACTCGCAGACTGTGTGAAACCACACATGCGCCGTGAGTACTTTGAAAACCTGCATCACTGGCTACCACTAGATGTCTGTGACCGGCACAGAGCCGATGACGTCGAGACGCAATGCACTGGCAAGCCGTGGTCACCACAACAGTGCTGCATTGATCAGTTCAAGTATGATCGGCGCACGCCCATGCTGTTCAAACAAGAGTGGGTTGTTCTGCAATCGTGGCACTCTCGAGTAAAACTTATTTTGGACTCGGTGAGAAAAACAAGCAAGTGTCCAAAGGCATCAGCATAAAACAAAACCGGTTCACCTTCCGGCAGTACTTGGACGTTCTGAAAACGCAAAAGAGTCGTTCTGGCACCAACACAACTTTCAGGAGCACCAACAATGAAATTCACACACTGGCACAACAGTGCAGTGGACTGAATTATTTCTACCCAAAACGTATTATTCTTGACGATGGTGTGTCAACTGCTCCTTTGTTGCTTTGATTTACGCATGTTTGTATACCGATATGTCGCACACCGGCGCAAAAGCGCTGCAGGCCGCCTATCCTGAACACATTGTTATTGATGATGGTGTATCAACTGCTCCTTTGATTCGTGTACGTGTGCTGATTTGTCGCAATACAGAAATATTGGTATGAGTTTGTTCTGTTGGTTTCATTTATATAGGTAGGAAAGTTTTCTAAGTATCTCTATAGGTTTTTATATAAGTATAAAAATTTCTATAAGTAGAAATTATAAAAAAAAGTTATAAGAAAAACATAATTTGATACATCCAACTTCCATAACCCTAAGCAAACCGTCTGCCAATTCGTAACAATAGCAGGTTAGCGTCACAACACCTAGGCCGATGTCAAACTTGTGCAATGCAAACCGGGTTGACACACGTCACAAGAGGTGAAAAACAGCATTGGGTTCTTGTCGGTACAACGAAAAATCTGCAAAGGCGAAAGTTTGAAAGCGTCTTGGAGTGTGTTAAAACTGCCAAAGTGTCTGGCATCTGCAGACTGGCTAACAAATAAAATGTGTTGCAATAGAGATTTGTTGCACCAACCAAGCGGAAAACGCGTTTGCAAACTGCACAACAGCATCATCGTTTCCAACCACATCTTGCGAGACACGTGATCCAATGTCATGTATCGGTTCACCCCGACACATGTACAACAAAAAATAAACCCAGTACTGACCACATGCGGTGGAAAACGATGTTCGTAAATTGCGTGATTAAAATTCCACCAAACACAGTTGCGATTTAAAAAGTTTTCAAAATTTGTGCGGAAGCGGCAAGCCACATCTTTACAAAATCCGTCAGAATCGCTCAGTACAGATCACTAGCAAGAGTTGGTCGACCTGCAGAAAAAAATGAAAATAATCAAAAACAGGAAAAAGCAGATGCAGACAAATATTTTCATATTTTTGAAAATGAAAATATGAAAACATTACCATAACGCTAAAACATGGAAATAATCAAAAGCATCAAAAATATGAAAAATAATGTAATTGAACCGTATAACGTGTACAACGTACATGTAATATTTACTTTGTGTTCTTAACAAATGTGGTTAATTGTCCAATGTTATTCAGGAAGTTTGTTGGAAAACATGTGCGACTCCACTATAGCTAAAAAGTAATCAAAGTAGGCATGAAGTAAAATTTCAATAATCACAAAACAACAAAATGTCTTTGAAAAATTTTCAAGTGATCTGGCAACCCTGTATGCAGCGCAGATGTGTGTTACATGCTGTGACTCCGAGCACAGCTTCTGAGCGGTTGTTACGGCCAGTTATTGCGAAACTGCAGGACCGAACTTAGTAAAAGCTATAGTTTCAATGTCCTTCCGAAACTCGTTCGTCTTATTCTGCACTCTGAAGTAGACAGACCGGTTGTTGACACACCGAAATATCAGTGTATTTTCGTTTTATCTTGTTTCGTGAACCTTTGCCAGTTGAGCCTTGTCAAATATAAAAACAGTTTTTTTTGAAAGCAGGTTCAAGGTTTTGCATTTCTCATCGATGATTCAACCTTAGGCAGTTTCATGCGATCATTTTCTTTTCGTATCCTAGTACGACCGACTGCGCTGGCGATTAAAACTTGAGTTTAATTCCCGTGGGCGAGTTTGGCTGGAAGCGAAATAGCAGCTCAGTTTTATTGGTAGGATCGCGAAACGTCGGCCGTTTCGAAGCTGTACATGATTGCTAAGAGTGATCTAAAGCGTCAGTTGCAGCTAGACGCGGATCAAGTTCTGACCGCGCTTAATGGCAACCGTTTCACATAATGAGTCTTGGAAGTCGTATGATCTTGTGTTCAAGCAACAGAGATAGTTGAATTTGTGGTGCTCATTGCTGCAGTTGACTCAAAAGTTATTAGTTTCCGCATTGACATGGCAAGCATCTTAGTAATTGAGCGCCTAACCATGCAAGTGTAAGCAGATGTAGTTGTTTTCAGGCGTATACGACGCACGGCAAAGAGTTGAGTTGATTTTATTTGGCGATAATTAATATTCAGCTAGAAAAAACACAAATCAGTGCAAGGACGCCAGGGCATTGAAGGAACCGGAAGGTT
>JGI24022J15233_10009298_pt1 | contig 11063 bp, 3 predicted proteins | sample Ectturendosymbi2_FD_15233 | JGI IMG/M metagenome (IMG submission 15233)
TTTTTTTTCCGGTACTTGATCCTTCCAGATTAATAATTTCGTTTATTGCATTCATTCATATCATACATTATCTGAAAATGTATTTACATCAAACTATGCAAACGGGTTTTGTTTTCGTTCTAAAGATGTTTTGAAACAAATGTAATCGCGATTCCAGTCGTGAATACTTTCAATGTAAATCATAATTGATTATATTGTAATTTTGTTTATTCTAATTGTAATCGAGCAGGTGGAAAGTAATTGTAATTGATTACATTTGTGATGTAATCGCTCCATGTCTGCTGGTTGGTACCTAGAGCCGAGCTAATTTGGATAACGTCCAAATGTTGAAGACATGCTTGTTAAGCAAGTTTCTATGATTTGCCACATTCTAAATCACTTTCAAAGATGTGTTCTAGTGTTGCCTTGTGTTTTGATTTGTGATTAATCTTTGTCAGTGTCTATTTTGCCATCAGAGGCAAAAGCACTGCTGGAACTCTTTTCATTAGGCGAACCCAATTGGTTGAATTAATCATGTGACAAGGACAAAGTTTTGATGAGCATATGGTTTTTGTCACATGACCTAAAACCTTAACCCTAAACCTAAATGCAAAAGCTAACCCCAAAACTTTTAAAACGCAAATAAAAACCGCTCTTATCAGAGGTGTCTATCTCTTAGCCTACTAGCAAAGCCAAAGCAAATGGTGAGAGCTGAACCAATGGCCACTTGCATAGCAAGTACTGACCACTTGATTATGTTCACTGTGATGCTAATGTCATGAACTCAAACTTATGTGGGCAAAGCTGGCTGCAGTTCGAAGGGCAAAATAGTCCCAGAAGAGCTTTGACCTTGATGGTAAAATAGACACTACCTTAATCTTTTTCTTAATGAAATAATTTGATTGTATGTTAATTTCCAACATTCAAGACAGTATGGTTTTCTAAGGTCTAAATTGGCACCTTTTGGGTTTTCAGCTTGAAGTTCAGATTTTTTGCCTGGCTCTTGTTGCTGCATCTGCTGGCAACTTCGCAGTTCCATGCCTAATTAATGGCTCAACAGTGGGAATGATTGGAATTAGCTTATATATTCAAATGTATATTGTTACTGCATCATCCTTATGAAGCTTTCATCAGACAAAAGATCAGCTGGTTGCAAGCCTGTGTATACTTAAGTATGATAGTCACATTGCTATATTGTGAATAAAAAGAATGCATTTTGTTCGAAATTTATCTTGGTCTGATGTAGAATGATCTGTTTCTAATACTATTCAAAATAACTAATTGTAACAATGTAACCTAGCAAAGAAATTCAAATTTAGACAATTGTTAACCTAATATGATCAAAGGATGGGAAGTATAATGGCAATCCAGTTTAGATTCCATAACAGTTTTCAACAAGATACGGTGTGTGTTGTAAGTATTTTCATGCATGACATATTTTACAGCATATGTGCATGTTATGACTTTTCCTTGTGAAAGGTATGGCACAACATACGTGGACTGACTAGCATGTGGTAGTAAACTACCAAAACCTCCACAATTCAGATTTCTCAAAAAGCAGGAAATTAAAAATAAAAAACTGTGTCTGAATGGTCTTGATCCCTGGGAAGTAAGGTGGTGAATATGTGACACATTTCCCACTTCAGACATAACATTGTAGATGCATTACATATTTTCAAGCATCATAATTACTACGTTTATATGTCAAGCGTCATTCTACAAAAATGATGTGGTTGGTTCTGATGTCATTGTACTACAGTCATTGGTTTGCATGTCTAAAAGTCATTCATGTGTGATAGACACTTGGGTAAACATCAGCAGCCTAGTGAGAAAACGGTTGTATGGAGTCAGAAAGCATGTGTACTAATATACAGATTTCATGACTATGGCTAAATTAAAAATACTTAATTTGAAACTGATACATAACTCTAAAATCAGAGAAATAGTGTGACTGACCATGCAGTATAGATTCTTGTACAGTGTCAAATGTGGGCCTTGCAGTGTTGGCACATCTGCAAAATAACTGGCATTCTAAATTTTACACAGCTTTCCTAGCAATGCTGAAAAACATTTTGGAGAGTATCAAGTAATGCTGCATCTGCAACTGCTCAAGTGGAACTTTTGGTGACACATCAGTCCAAATATCTTTAATTTACACAAATTTTTAAGTATATAGCCTAATGTCACATGGTGAATACATACCATTCATTATTTGTTATATTAGTATCTGTTGTTATATTTTTTTCAAGCAAATATTTCACTTCGTGAAATAATTAAATATCTTTTACTGCTATCACTGCTGATGCCAGAAAATGGTTGTCCGCAATTTTCTCTGTCATGAAAATGCAGAAGCAAACTGTTTTTAGCAGTGGGTGACCTCTTAACATTTGGACAAGAATCTTAACCTCAAAAATAAGAAATCCTAACATTGCCAACACTGTACCTAAACTGCTTGCTACTATGAAACTACCCATCCTCACCGACGTGCCATGTCGACTGCATGCTAACTGCGGTGGTATTAAACTCATAACACTGAGCTCAGCGCACTAATAGTTAGCATAATGGTAAACTCTTATTTCTATTGTTGACTGGCACCGACTGCTAGCACTGCGCGAATGATTCAGACGTCTTCCTGTAAAGTTGTCAAATGCATGAAGATGCACCTGCACGACCTTCACATCCTGGTCACAGCACCATTTTGTTGTGATTGTAAAGCCTGAGCAGCAAGTGCACAAAGCTTCATCCTGTGGCAGCAAGCAACAACAGAGATCACACACCCCAATCACTTTATTAATGCATGTTCGCGCCACATATATATGGATGTTATTCTTTGTGCACATCCTGTTCGTGATGAATCATACATTCCACGCAAATCTAACTGAAAACATCCCCTCCTTTTTACAACAAACTGCACCAGTCGCATGTTCACTTTTTATGAAGATGGTACCTGCATGACCTTTACATCTTGGTCACAGCACCATTTTGTTGCGATCAGAAAGCCTGAGCGGCAACTGCACAAAGCTTCACACTGGCAGCAAGCAACAAGAGATCATGCGCCATGATCACTCTGTTATTGCTTGTTTGTGCCACGTATATATGGGTGTTATACTTCGCGCACATCCCAATCATGGTGAATTACTCATTCAACGCAACACCAACTCAGAGATTGCAACACTATTCAACGTTCTTACTGTTGGTTCATCTTAATCATCAAAGTTCAAAATCTTAATGGTCTTTGAGGAGATCAGGAAACCTTTACATATACCTTAATAATGATATCTATCTGTTAGTTAATCAAAATTGAAAAACAAAGCTGTGTTTGCATTTTTCAACGGTGTGTTTATATTGTTCTGTGTGTTTCCAAAACATTTTTCATCATTATCAGGTTGTTGCCTAGTGTCAGTCCAGTTTCTGCAGCATAATTTGACTTCACACAGAAAGTTCTGGGATTGGGTTAAGGTTGTGTTAAAGTTCTTATAGATATCCAAAGCATGTACTGTTTTGGATTTACAATGTAGATTGCAAGAAATGCTGATATTTGCTTGGAACATCAAACAAGACTGATTAATCTAAGCAAACTTTCTTTTATTATTGTTTGATATTTATGTAATCATACTCCTGTGTTTTTTAAATTAAAAGATGATGCAACTGTGGGATAATCTTGATACTGATGAGCTAGAGGCCAGTGGCCCAATTGGAATAATCTCTCATGTGGAGTTTTTCACTTGGGAGTTAAAGGCATTGATTGCTTTGCACATTTGAAGCACTGATTAAATGGCAGTTCTGTGGTTTTAGTGAGTCTGTTCTTTCTAGTCTCAGTAGTCGTAGCAGTGCAGTGCTATTTAGTGCTCAGCTACTTCAATCACACCTTAACTTGTTTTGTTTAAAGTATGTTGCAGTTAACACGTTGGGAGCCAGTGTACAAGTGTATCGTACTTTGAAATCACGCATTGAGCTGCTATTTTGCAGCACTTTGCAACTCCATAACTTGTCAGTCAATTGTGCTAGAGAGCTGTTCAAACCCTCAAAAGACTTAGCGAGTCTTCTGGTCTACCATGAAAAAAAATTTTAGGTTTTGGGTTTCAGGTTTTTTCTGGGTGACGTCATAAGTGGGGCAGGTTTAGGTCTTCTTGGCCGAGGCCATCAGGCCCATCCTGACATCTGAGTCTTTCGAGCCTTTGAATGACTTTTTTGCGTTGAGCAAAATAACCAAAATTGGGTAAAATCTTTTTGAATAATATTGTTTTTTGACCTGCTGTATGAGTGTCCTGGTCACCTCAAAGGGCAAATTGTCCAACCACTAGTTGGTGGGTAGTTGTCCTAGCACAACCTGAGCACTAATTATATTGCAACTTCTCAGTTAGTGTTGTGTTAAATGCATGATGCACCACAAACGGGATGTGTGCTAAAAATAGAAGCCATATATATGTGGTGCGAACAAGCAGTAATAGAGTGAACATGGCATGTAATCTAATCTCTATTCTCTACTGATACTGATAGTGAACTGTTGAATGTGATGACTAGCAGTGACTTGTGGAAGTGAGGAGTGATCACAGCGTGCGATCTCTCTATTGTTGCTTGCTGCTTGTGCTCACCAATTGCAACAAATCAAACCATGAAGTTTGAAACAGTGATGTATAAAAATTAATTAGTAAGATAGCTGTTTGGTGTGCATCAATAAGTAGTGGGTAGCTTGAGATCCATATAAATGTATGAAAAAGTGTGTTTCAAATATGTTAAATTTAATTGATATGGGGCACTTTTCTTAGTTTCGTTGTTGTCCCAATGCGTGGTAAAATCTGCTGTCTAATTTAAATGGCATGTAGCAGTTATTTCCTATTTACTTCTATTTTAAGCAATTGTTTTATGAATTCATTAAACAAAATCAACTGTAGTACATAGTTACCTAAAACATGTTGATAGTAGCAATTTGTATCAATGTACATGCAACTATGTTTACCTTTTCATTTCAGTTAGTGCAATTTTATGGCATTTTTGAGTAATCACTTGTTTGTGCATATAAAAGTGTCTAACTTACTATTGTTCAAGTTAGTTTCATTGCCATGACTGCTTTTATTACCTCACCCCTAATGCCACAGTTACCCCAATTTTTTGATTTGGTTTGTTTTATGTGTCAAGTTATGACTTTGTGTTACAGTTAATAATTGATGTATTCATGTACATATGTCACAGGCAATCTGATAGGTGGGTCACCTTGGAGAAGCCAAAGTAAGTTTCTTAATTAACATTGGCAAAATACACCAATTTTGTGTTGATAAAATTCACAAATCAGCACATGAGCAATAGTGATTTTTGGCACAAAAAGATAGTATTGTTGATTTTTCATAACACCTTAGGAAACTTAAAATACTAGTTTTTAATTAGTATCAAACCAATTATGAGGATTTTTAATATTAGTGTTTTCTTTCATATTCTACCAAAGCAAAACGCAAAATATTTTTGTTCTCAGTATTTTGTATTAGCTCCCACTGCAACTTTTAGTTACTCGTAAGCATGATGCCCTCACTTGTTTTTTGGTATTGAACATAATCCTGCTTCTAATACCATTATCTCTTTATTTGATTATTGTGTTTTAATTCAATACAAGTGCTAAACACATGAACCATATTTCATGTGGCTAGTACTTGTATTGAATTAAACACAATAGGATTCAGATAAAGGCAGTACTCAATGAAATGCATGCACAAAGCACTTCAAATAGTTGCACATGTAATTTTCATGTTACATCTTTTTTTTTAAATAGATGCACTCAATGAGTTCTGCACTCACTTTACATAATCACTTTATCTTTGTGGTGGCCGTATTACTCTGGTGTTTGTTCTCGGTTCACACAGCACAGTAATAGGACATCTGCTCCACTCAGCGCTCGCCTGTCCAATGAGTGCTGTTGCACGTCGCCTGAAATCGGGACACCCATTTGTACCCACCGCACAGCAACTCATCAGCTTCTCTGACAACAACGACATACGTGCGGCGCAGTGGACACATGATCATCAATGGAACATGGAGTGGGCGGACAACCACACAAGACTCTGCATTTTCATCCCCCACATTGGCACCCATCCCCCCAGAATGACCCTTGCAAGAAGAGCCTGGGTCCAGCTTAACCACCTCCGCACTGGTGTCAGACGTTTCTGCTCCTGCTTGTACAAATGGAGTATGGCCTCCTCTGCGACCTGTGAGTGTGGCGCAGAAGAACAAACCTTCGACCATGTCATCCTCCAACATCCAATCCATCGACCTCCCCATGGACTGCACGGCCTGATGGTTCTGGACGATGAGACAACCGAATGGCTGCTCAACACTTGCCCCGAAATCTAGTGCGGCCAAGCAGTGGATAAAAGAATTCCCTCAAACAAAAGAAGAAGTAATGTCACAGTTCAAATTGTCAGGTTCATGTGCACTTTGGACTTTGTTGCAAATCTGGATTGACATATTTACGTAGAGTTCTACCAATAATACTATCAAAACCATTGAAATCACTGATGTAACTCTCTTTGGTGAAGCGCAAAAATTAGTGATTGTGGTGAAGCATGCTGCCATTACCATTAACCAAATTCAGCAGTTGCATTTCACATTTTACCATAGTTGCAAAAGTCCATTGTGAAACAATTACAAATACAAAAATGTGATAAGGGTTTAGTATAAAACTTTGTGAAATGTAAAGAAGACAGTTTTATAGTATTTGCTTGGTGCTTTCTTTGGAGAGCCACAAGTGATCTGTGGATACCCATCCTTGCTTGTTTGCACCAGGGGACTGCTTGCGTAGTGAATACTGTACTGGTGGCAAGCCAGTGGTAGCACCACACGTGAACCTTTCTCTTACACACATCCATTAATGCGGAGCGCAATGACTGAACAGGCCAGTATCGTTTTACAAGCAATGGTATGAAGCAAACCTTTAATGGAACCCAGCCTACTGGCTTAAGTGGTGCCTGATCAACCCATTGTATCACCTAGCCCAGGGTTGGACAATTAGTGGGCCACATGTGGCCTGCCACATCATTTTCAGTGGCCTGCGGAAGCATTCAGGAAAAATCTTCAAATCTGAAATTTCATCCAACTCATCACAGTAACTTTAGTGCTGAGGCTAACTTGAACCGAGACTTGCTTCTATTTCCATTAGAAGGTATGGCCCTCAACAAAACGCAGCATGCTCAAAGTTGCCCTCAGCCAAGTTAGTTGTCCAAACCCTGACCTAGCTGATTGATAAAATCGTATCCCTTTCAGTTTTTACTGCATTAAGCATGCAAACCAAAATTGAAAAATTCTGTTATTTTAGTAAATGCGGAATTTTTTATTTAGATTTTTTTCAGTTTTCAAGCCTGAATGAATGATGCAGTGGTTGGTATTAGATGTTATTGTGGTTTAGCTAGTTTTGCCTGCAGGATTTAAAAAGTCTTCTGTGATTCACATAAAAACAATTTTAATGGTTTTCCTATGTCTGTCTCTTGGTTGGAATGCTTTCGAAGCTAAAAACTCTGCAGACTTTTACTTTCCAAGGGTAAGTATTTTTGTATTTTTGAGCCTATTAGAGGGAATTTCTGTGAATGTGTCCCATGGAAAGGTATGATACAATATGAACAAATGTTCACTTAGATTTAGCTTTTTTATCAGTCTTGTTTCAAACTAATGTTATTCTTAGCCACTGGTGAAGGAGGCAGGGATGCAACTGCACCCCCATACCTTTTGATTTGGTAAAAATCTTGACAAAATGAAAACGTTCGCAAAATCGCTGTTATGTGCTTTGATTTTACAAAAATGGCACCCAAAATCAAAGTGCAGACATTTTTTTTGCCAGATCATGTTTTTATTTTGTTCATTTCGGGCACGTTAGGGGAAATTTGGGCAAAAATGATGCTTGAGGTGTGCTTTGATTTAAGCATATACGCCCAACTTGAGAAGAAATGCAGTCGTTTTTTTCTTTTGGAGGTCATTTTCTTTGGAGTTTTTTTCAGGCAAGTTCAGGGACATTTGGGCAAAAATCCTTACCACCCAAAAAGTTTGCCTGCTCCTACACCTATGCCCTCAGCCTATATTGAAATTATTTTCACTTCCAGGTTATAGACATCGAGGTGTAGGCAATTTGATTAATATGTCTCGTCCATCAAGCAAGGCACCCTCAAAGAGTTCTCTGGCTGAAAATTTGTCACAAAATCTTCATAGAAAGGAAGAAGAATATCAGAAACTTAATGCACAGCTAGAAGCACAAACTGCAAAATTGGTTGAGGAAGCAGAACAACGAATGAAAGAACACGAAACATTTTTCAGCCAAGTGCCGCCGTCGAAAACACCTGATCAGGATTCGTTTACGGCAAAGACATTGAATAGTGATGTACCAGTTTCACAAGAAGCGTGTTTGAACGACGACGAAGACGTTGTCCGTCTTGTGAACCGTGACACTAATTTGCTTTCGATCGCTGCCGGTGCTTTCGAAGAGCAATCATCTGAAGAGGAAGAGTACTTAAGCAATATTAGTCGCACCATTTCGCGAACGAAAGTTGCAAGTGCGAGTTGTGATGCAGGTACGAGGAAAGTTCGGCCTGCATCCGGAAAAAAATCCGGCAAAGTTCCGACCAAAACGAAGTCTGCTAGTTCTGTAAAGTCAGCTCGTTCAGCAGCGAGCGATCCCTCGGCTCGGAACCAATTTTCTTTTGCTAAATCAGTAAACACCATCGAGCGAAAAATGCATGAGCACTTGGAGAATTCTGACACACCAACAACGACGATTGCTGTTGACGACGTTTTACCCGATGTGGCTGAGGAAATGGGTGCAGAAGCACAAATCCGTTTTCTGAAAGCAAAAGCACGCGTCTTGCAAGAGGAGCTTGATTCTATTGCACACCAACATCACGTCGTAACAGAAGAAAAGTCTAAACTGCTAGCACAGCTGAAGGAGGCGCAAGATGAGTGCGAGCGCCTTAAGAAAAACTTCAACGTGCAGCAGGTTTCACTCCAAAAACTAAAAACGGCTCTCGAAGAAGAAAGAAAAAATACAGAGTCAAAAGCAGCGCAGTATCAGTCTGCTTCGAAGGAAGTGGACTCCCTCAAACGCGAGAAAAAACAGGCTTCTACTACGCACAACGCTACTGAAGTAAGGCTGAATAGGGCACTGGAAGAAATCGACAAGCTGAAGTCTCAGCTTCAGAAGCAGAAATTTTCTGGAAAAGAGACCCAGGATCGAGATTTGCATGAAATAGAAAGACTTAGAACCGAAAACAAGCGACATGAGCGAATGCGCGTGGACACATTGGCTCTGTTAAAAAAGCAGCAGAAACTTATCGGAATCTTGAAACGGCAGGTACTGCATGTAGAAGCTGCAAAACTCCTTTCTTTCACGGAAGACGAGTTTGTCAGGGCTTTAGATTGGGGAAATAAATAGCGTATTTTCTCGTGTCTGCGAACATGGTTGCACCACCAAGTATTTATGGTGATAAGAACGCCATGTAAAAATCTGTAAATGTAAATTGTAACAAAACCCTGCAATAATCTATTCTGGAACTTATGCCCACAGAAGTTCTTTCGTAAATTGAAACTAGTTTTCTAGTTATGGCTATGCCTAGGCGAATCATTATGCTGGTGTTGTAACCAGGGTTTGCCACCATAAATTTTCGAATTTGAGATTGTGATGTGCTTTAGGAACTAGCTTGTGGTGATTCCTTATCCAAGCGAAAGGTCTGCGGTTTGATCTTGGCTATGAAAAAGTTTTTTTTTATGTTTCCATTATTGTTTTGTGCTTTCCACTGCAGCGTCGAAGCATCTGGGTGTTATTTTTATTCTTTGGCTGACCGACGTATGATACATACGCTACCAAGTAGCTTGACATGTGGAGTGAAGTTACTCGAATACAGATACGTGCAAGTTTGAATCATCGCAAAAAGATGAAAGCAGAGCCCAGTCGGCTGATTCCTCGAAAGCCTACAGAAAACCTAGAGCTTTCAACTGACATAGGTTACCAGTTATTACATGAGAAGAGACGTGGCCTTTAAATGGTCGTTGAATCAGGCTGTAATTTTTTTTATGTTTTGAAACATGTGAGTTTGTTACATTACTATTAACATATTGTCTTTAAGACATTTCATAGGACATCTTGACCAGATAACCTTAAGGTTTGTCGATGTCCGAGCTTCGGAAAGGAAATATATATAAAAAAATAAAATAAAATAACCCACTGCACACAGTAAAGACTATGGGACTATTTTTTGTGTTTTGTTGTCAACTGTAGCGCTTGCTATGTATTATTTTCATTTTCTTCATCTTTCTGGGAACATGTGTGCAGGGACGGACTTAAGGAGCGCAGGGCCCTAGGCCATCTTATTTTTTGGGGCCCCAGGCAGGTGTAACCTATTTGGCCGTTGTCTGAAAAGCGTGAAAGTATGCCCCTTCAAAAATCTTTGGTTCTACGATTGCCTTAGATCTTCAACAGAGATTAAAGCCTTACCTACATTATTCTCAGGAACAAATGGCAATGCGATCTTTTATTGGAATTTATAGCTCTTTCGTGTAGTTCAGAAGTTCTTTTCGTTAAAATTCCGTGATTTCTAGCGGTTTTTTGTAGGTTTATTTTTTGGATATATACATTTTCATGCGGGACTGTATTGCCACTCCCGAAAATATCGTCCAGTTGTCGATCTAGTTAGCTGCACGTAAACTCCTTTGTTGTGGTACTATATGGACCAAAAAAGCACAATCCATTCAGTGGACACAGAGTTTATTTATTCCGTTTTTAAATTTTCATTTTCCAAGCAATACAAGATATAGTGTTTTAACCTCTATGCCAGTGGTTCTCAAACTTTCATGTGCCGTGGCCCCCTTTAAGTTTAACTGACGAATACTTAATATATCCTGACCCTTGGGTTATGCAACATCACGGCAAACTACCAAGTGAAGGGCTCTGCTCGTGGCCGCAGGAGCGTAACGTGGGGGGCGCAATTCCCCGGGTGCCGAATGGCTGCGGGGGCGCCAAAAAGTCCCAACAATGTCGCAAGTAGTTTCTTCAATGCAATACATTTGCTTCCGAAAGACCTCAGTTTCGAACATTGGGGCTCCAAACTTGCTTCTTG
>JGI24022J15233_10009299_pt1 | contig 11063 bp, 6 predicted proteins | sample Ectturendosymbi2_FD_15233 | JGI IMG/M metagenome (IMG submission 15233)
GGTCACTATATTTTGAGAGACCGTTGGAGGAATTTGAGAGACCGTTTTGGTCCCTCAAAACACCTTAAAAAAACACTGGTTACAACCCTAAAAAATGAAAAAGCATGTGGACGGGAAATGCGAACTGAGAATGAAATAATTCCACCTGTCAAGCAGCACATAGGACAGCTGTTTATCAAAAACTCGCCAGACGAAGTTACACCTTTTAAAGGTATAGAAGCAATCAACACAAGGAAAGTAAAGACTCAGCTTCCGGAGTGCATACATCAACACAGATAAAATAACGCTATGATGTTTCTGAAAAAAAACATCATATTCTGTCGCATTGTTGTTTGGAAGCCGAAGTTTGTCGGTTGTTCTGTGCATTTCTTAAACCTACACAGTCCTGTTTTCTCTACAAGCTGTACGAGAAGTCGATGAAAAGTAAAAAGCGCCGATATGACGAGATGGAAAACATGTTCGTGAGATTAAACCTCAGAAAAAATCAGCAAAATTTTTTCAGGCAAATGACAGAATTGTTCCGCACCGAATTGCTGCACTGCAACTCACCGTTCCTTTTTTCAGCATTCCCTCTTGCACTACTGCGTTAGAAACAGAACCAAGACCGTGGCGTACAAAACTTTCAATCACAACGCCTTCGGCTTTAGCAGAACTGTCCGCCCTGATTTCCATCAACTCCGATTGAATAACAATGCTTTCCACTAGGTCACTGATACCTGCCGGTAAACAATCAAGTCTGTGTGGATCAAGTTCACGTAAAAAAAGTAAATACGCAAATTTGAGTCGATCGTGGAAACAATTTTACGCTATCCTTGCGCCTGTGCGACAAACGCTTCAATAGATGTGCCAAGTTTCACTGCCGCCAACATTTCATGTGTACAAGGCAAATTTCTTAACCGCCTTTTTGGGGGCTGGGTGAGTTAGTAGCTTTATGGACTTGTTACTATAGTCTGCGCACTTTCTCTGATCGTGCTTTAGTCTTCTTCGTCATTTCACTTGTAAACTTTTTTGCTGGACTGAAGATGCGTCGCAGACGCGAAAACGATTTCCTAGAAAAGCAATTTGCGATGAGATTCAGCTGTGTCACCCTTGTGGTGTCTTGGTGGTCTAAAAATTGTGTCACTGTTTTAATAAAGGCTGCACACTAAATGGCTTACTTTGCTCAGCAAAATTAAATTTTGCTTGAACTACTGAATGCGTTCGAATCGAAATTCAACAATAACGACTGTTTCATGCGTATAATCACTCCGTATGTGATGTCCTAGGCATGTTTATTGCCAATGGAACAAATAACTCTAGAAATAAATTTACTGACGATGGCACAAGGGATAGAAAGATAGAAATGGAACAAGGGATAGAAATCTAGAAATCAGTTTTGCACCGAGGCGTCAATGGACACATGCAATCTGCCAGTACAGTACACAGTACATTGATGAAGTGGTAGCTCAAACATGGGATTATCAAACATAGAACAGGTTGTCATTCTATTGTACATAAACAACGGAAACCTTCAACTTGGTCGCACAAAATCTTCGACTGGGCCGTAATGGCACGCGGGTTGACATAGCTGGTTTACATAATAAAATACTAGTAGTTAATTTCCAAAGATCCGCTTTAAACAGTTCGAACCCTTGACCCTCTTTACGTGTGCATCGGTCTCCGTTTCATAAGTTTCAGTTTTGCCTCGACGACGTTGCAGCCGCAACTTTTAGCCCTCGCAATACAGATGTTCAAAGAAAATGAACTCTGAGCAACATATTTCACCACGCACTCTAGACGTCAAAAGATGACTCAAATAAACTTTGTAGCAAACGTTCCATTACCGAATTAATTATTATTTTAATGTTGATGTCAAAAACTGAAGCTTTGAATCTCAATCTTAACCTTAAACCACAACAAAAATTCGCAAGTTTCGCTCTGCATCTCACTTTATTTGCACTTCGTAACTCCAATAGTTGTGCGATCCAATGGGGAAATTGCCCATCATATATCGACGACTATGATTCTGAAGAAAACCTCTGAGGTGTGCATGAATCACGCAGCAACGCCAGAAGCAACAACTGATACACACGACATAGAGGAAAAAATTTTTCCCCGCCGCTTTAAAAAACGAAAAACCAAATAGGCAGGCCTCGCTGATTTACTCAAGTAAGTTACCGTGTCCTGTTTTTGCGGATATGCAAACAGTCTGGGTGCTTCCTCCGAGTTGCTCAGGCGTTAAATTGTACGTTGAAAGCTGTTTCATTACGTCGTCCTAAACAAAACAAAATTATTTTGTCTTCGCATTCAATGCATTTCTTTAGTGAAGTAGCTGACACTTTCATCATGTACCAAAACATTAAAAAAATTTCGAATAAACATTTGCTGCAGTATCAACACTTCTCAACAAAACAGGTGAATTCAAGGTCGTAGCTGGAAAATTAATGCGGGAAGAGCAAAACTTTTCAAGCATCACAATCACTCACGGGTAATATTCATTTGCATATAAATGCAGTGGGCAGGGTCGTAGTCAAGGGGGAGGGTCGAAACATGGTGTCGGTCTCCTAAAATTTTTGACGAAAATTACTGAACCGTTGAGAAAAAATTGTCATGTACGCATAAAGCTAATTATTTCTTCGAGCAGAAAATTCTCGCCCTCCAAATTTTTTTCTTCATATGCGCCTGGCAGTGAGGTCTGCATGCCGTTACAAGTAAGCTACAGTAGGTAGAAAAAAACATCTGCTTTTTGCGGTAGACAACCAATTGATCATTTAAGAAAGTTTCTTTGACTACCATTTTGGCTACAGGCAGTACTGCCCTGTATGAATGACGAATTGCGTTCAGATACAAAAGCTTCTCAGGAAGAACGGCAACAAAGTAGTTTTTAGTTTACATCCATTTCAAGCAACTTCTCTACTCATATCAGTGCAATTCTGGATCTTCATTTGCTTGGTCTCTGGGTATGTTTAATGCTAAAGATGTTGGACAAACGTTCACAACCCAGATTTTAGCGAAACCACGCACTCGTTCGCTGCACAAATTACCGTTCAGCTTCTGCAGTAAACACAAGAAACACCATGATTATGTTAACAACGGCGTAAACAGCAGATTAACAGGTGAAAATTAGTAAATGTTTGCTCTGTGCGGGCTGCTTTGGGTTTAAAGAATTGTACTTTTGCGTCACTTCTCTCACCAAGGCCTAATTGCTGCAGGTAGTTTCCCCACGCAACCCTGGGTTTTGACTGATAGGTATTGGATTTCAGCCAAAGACTGCGTGATACTGTGCAGCAAGTTGTTCAAGTAGCATGGATTAGCATTTGAGATCACGTAAAGTGCTGCGCCATTGTGCAATGCACCAGGTGCTCAGAAAAAACAGCAATTTCCTTCGTTGGATTTAGACTGCGAATTGCTAACACACCATCTTGCAACTTAGAAGAGTCGAGCAATACCAAAACTGGCTAAGCACCGGTCCACTCAAGATCGTCTCTCCACAAATTCAACTTACCAGGAAGATTAATTATTTGATTGATAAAGGTAGGCCTTTGATTGGTGGAAAGAAGTTTCGTGTACGACATATTTTCAAGAAAGCACTATTGGAACAATAACAATAAGTCCTCTTTCAATTATAACCTAAAATATGCTGCGGCTGCATACACTTTTGCTTGTCTAGTCTGCTTTCCTACTCTGAGTTACATCTGAACAGATATTTTTCCCGATTGAATGCTCGTTGCGACGGAGCTGCAGAGAACGTTAGAAATCGGTGAGAAACTTTTCAACTACCGCAACATCGAATGTGGAAGATTGTAATCGCTGAGCCATGGCCCAGCGCATTTCCCAAATAAGACGACGAAATATCGCAGCCACTGCCTTTGATGATGTGCACAGTTGTTGAAGGGAGTTATGCACTGAAGTTGGAAGACAGAGAGCCTTTCACCACAGAACCAGATGACAGGTTTATTAGTCGTGCAACTACTGACTTTACTCAAGCCTTAAATAGGTTGATGATTCAATCGCTCAGTTCATCTTGCACACGCAATTGCAGTAAGAACGCCGTATCAATACATCTTCCAAACTTATCGTTTGTCACCGATCAACGTCTAAACCCGCTGGTTGTTGAACCATTTGATGTGTACTCTATGCTGTCAAATTTAAACCCCGCTAAATGCACAGGTTTCAAAAACCTCCCGAATCGCTTGTTGAAATCATGCAGTCGGTCATTGGCAACTCCACTCAGCTTGCTATTCAATTTTATCTTGGTATCAGTGCAATTCCCTTTTCAGTAAAAAAACAGCCTCAATTTCAAGTCTACACAAGAAAGGATCTTATTATGATGTCATGAATTACATCATTTCATCGCGTTGAATTACATCATTTCAAAAAGCCTTTCATCGCGTTGTTCACGCCAACTTGCTTTTCAAGCTCAAACAAATGGGTATTACAGTTATTTGTTAACCTTACTTACTTCTTATTTGGAAAACAGATCTGAAGTGGTACGTATCAACGCAAGTACCTCTGAAATATACTATACGAATTGTGGCGTACCCCAACGCTCCGTCCTCGGACCCTTCTTATATATATACATATATATATTGACGACATTTCTGACATAATTCAATCATCCATTTCTTTATTTGCTGACGATACAACTTTGCATTTTTCATCCAAGTTCCCAAGCCACTTACACCAAGTCTTGTCAGAAGATCTCTTAACTTTAGCAAAGTGGTCTGACACATTGGGTGTTAGTTTTACTGCTCAAAACACAAAGGTTTTAACAGTATCTAGTAATCGTGGTGTAGGCTACACCTTCCTTTGATTTTCAAAAACATGCAGCTTTAAGAGGTTGATAGCCACAAGCATCTAGGTTTGCTTTTCCACAATAGTCTCTCCTGACATTCTTATATTTTAAGCCTTCATCAGCGTGCTATGCTACATACCAACCGTCTTAGATCTATTTCAAATTTAGTGCCTAGATTTGCCCTTTTGTCGATTTACCACTCATTGATTCTTCCAAGTTTTGACTATGGTAGCTCTGATGCTTTACTTTTGGACACTGCCCAGATAACGGCAGCAAAAATAATCACAGGTGCATGAAGACCACAGCCAATGACGCTGTTTTGAGAGACATTTCTTTTGTAAGGCTCAGTACTAGAAGAGAAAAGCAAATGCTACTTTACTACTATATGACATTGTTCGGTATGGCGTCACCAACCATGCAACCTCTCATCTCAAAAATGTAGAAAAATTTGTCATCACACATGCTTCGTAACAGTTGAAAAGTCTAGATTCCCCTGGCTAAAAAGAACATACTTTTTAACTCATTTTTTCGGAAACCTGCTAGTTTGTGGAATGCATTGTCTGTTGTTGTCAAATCTTCCGTTAGTTTTTCGTCCTTTAAATTACGTCCAGAATCTTTCTACTGTGGCTCACAGCATCACTGCTGGCATCTTCATGGTAGAAATCCCCGTGGTACATCATTACGCTGCAGACTGCGCTTGGGCTACAGTGTCCTGAATCTGAACAAGCGCACTTACCGCTTGTGCTCATGTGGTGGCAAAGAAATAGAAGAGCATCTATTCCTTAACTGTACTCTTCCCTCTGCGCTCCGCGTTGACCTCCTACAATCTGTAAAATCAACTTCATTGAAAGAAGGTCTGCAAGATTTATTGAAGTGCATTATACGATCATCCGAGACTGTTGCAACTTCTGCTGTTTGGACATCCTTCGCTTAAACTCACAACCACAAAAATATACATATAATGCTGTCTCTAAACATCTAGAATGCACCAACCGCTTTACTTCGCCATAACACCTTGGACTTCTTCATAGTAATTCATTTACAATTCTGAAATTAATTCTTCGTTCACATTTTTCTTCCTCGTATAATTTTGTCGTATGCTTGCAGTATACTAACCCGTCTTTTACGTGCTTACAATCTTTCGTTAACTGTTCGTCGTGTGTCTATTTGAATAAGACAGGGGATAGTGTATGCAATAACTTAAATTAATACTGTATCATACAATTTGCAACTTGCTGCTGATTTTGCTGATCCACTGATATTGGATAATCGACCACATGAAGAAATCAAGCATAGTACACGAGGCTACATGGGTAAAATCAAATTCATAAGAAGAAAATGTCAATCAACTCTGGCAAGGCATCAAAGAATTGAAAGAAACACTGCATAAGCTAACTAACATCCAGAATGAAAAACTGGACAGGCTAACTGAGATCACACAAAACCTTAAAAACAAGCTAAATGGAATACAAAAAAGATGGTTGAACATGAAAATAAGTTGAATTAGCTTGAAGAAGAAAAAGAACAGCTACGCAATGAGATGGTTCACAAAACAAACCTGATTGTCTTTCAACTTGACAGACAAGAACAATACATAAGAGAAAATATTCTTGTTTATGGAGTAGAAGAAGATAAAGAAGATAACGATGATGGGGAAAAGGTCCTGTTCAAAATAGCAGTTCAGCTCGAAATCGATCTCCAAGATAATGAAATACAGAGAGTACATCGGCTAGGACTAAAAAGAGGAAACAAGTATAATCCACGCCCAATCATTGCAAGATTTGTGTCATATAAAAAAAGAAACGAGTTTCTTACCAACAAACGGGATCTCAAAAATATTGAAGGAAGACAGCATGTCTTCATTTGTGAAGATCTCACACCTCTACGGTACAAGTTACTGCAGTACATGCAAAAATCCTGTTCTGATACAGGATTCCTTTCTTGCTACACTCGAAATGGTAATATAAAAGCCAAGCTCAAGACATCTCAAAAAAGAATCACCGTCAATTCACCTGATGATCTCTCTTCAAACACGAAATTGATGATTATAAACAGATAGGCTGTGGCAAAATACTTAACATCTAACCCTACCGCAAAGATATACCTTCCATGATTTCTGAAACAAAATTCAATGTAAGCGACTGCTTACGCTTGAAGAACAAACTGCCAGGAGCAAAATGCATACGTAAGTGTGTTGATTGTATATGTTGAAATGCTTTTTCTGTTCTGAATATACGGTTGCTGGCGCAGCAGTGCAAAACTATGCTTCCCACCTAAACCTAGATGAATGGACTGTGCTCAATTGTTTCCTGACTGTGAATGCTTAACAAGCAGCAACAACCTCTCTGACAGCGATCTATAATTTGCTTTACCAAAAGCACGTTCAAACTCAGGTGCTAAAATGATAAAACACAGTGCAATAGAAATCTGGTCAAGAATTCCTTCAGAAATAAAAAATAACACGTATTTGGCACTTTTTTCGGAGGAGTATAAGAAATATGTATAACTCGGACAATAGAAACATACTCTGTGTTCTTATTGATTGGTGTACATAAACCAAGTGGTTTGATTTAATTACTTAGCGTTGTTACAGTGGAAACTGTCAAATCATGAAGTAGCTCCGTTAAATATTACATCGTTTGGTTGTTGTTGTGTTCACAAAAACTGGTCCCATTGAACCAGTGTATGAAGTAGTGGGATGCCTTAATCTGCAGATACAAAATAGCGCATTTCCGTTCTCATGCATGCATCGACAGCAAGTTCTTTTCCGCAAAGCATGATTGCGCGACTGGTTCTCAACCTGCTTAAATCTCGTGACACCATTACGGTGCTGCAGCGGTCTATATCTTTTGACGCATTTCCTCTCTAGCATACACGAATATTTTTGAAAGTGTGAAAGCAGTAAATGTTTAATTTGACAACTTTAAACTACTTTCTTCTGGTGGCTTGGCCTTGCCTGCAATACATTTTACTTCAATTTATCGTAAAACAGCATTACCATTTTACATTTTATACCCAGAGCAAAAGACTTTTACTAACTATTATACACTGTTCCCTGTACAAAATAAGCAGCTTCGCCCTTGGGAGGTCCGCAGCCCTGGTCCTTGACCCTTGGTCCTTCTCAGCCTCCCACTCCCTCATAGATTTTATAAATCGATGTACTTGGAAGTCATCGCAGTACTACATTACAATAAGCATGATGACGTCATTCATGCGTGCGTCTCAAAAGCTTGCGTTTCATCAAAGTAAATGTACTAGCGCCACAAAGTGTATACTCTCTACTACCGCCACGTATTTATCCTCGTGTTCTTTCATGTATTTGTGCATTCCTTGTTACTGCGATGCATGTTTAAAGTCTAGCGCCTTGCGTGTGGGAGTGAAGACGTTACACAATACAATGTCTGTTCACTCGACATGACACGACGAAAATAAACATGATCGAATGCACTGCAAATTTAATTCGAAAGCGTCTCTGAATGAAAATCAAGATCTGGAATCGAATGTAGCATTATCCGTCGGCTCGTCTATTGCTTTTTCAGAATGCTTTTAATATTATTCGTAAACGCTCCCATATTCTGAAGAAAATCTCATTTTGCACCTATGAATTTACCCATAAAACGGCTCGCTGCTTTTGGCTTTCGTGACTAACAGAACGCTTTGTTTCTTGTCATAAGTGTTGCAGATGATGGAAATTCACTCCGGTCGCTAATCGCGGAACTGAAGCAGTGGACAGCATTGTCAGTTAATATGACTTAATCTTAGACGATCGGGACTGCTACTCCTTTTCTGAACACCACTGGTGCTGTTACCCAAATCTATAACCCGTTGTTACACCTTAACGAATCATTTTTTGTAAATCAACACCGATAGTTTTATGTAGTTAACAATCGCACTGGCAGCTTGCTTAACGTGGAAGTGAGTTCTATAAAGAGGTTTTTGTTGTTCCACGTAAATACTATAGGACTTGAAAAAGTGTCACTCGAAAAGAATCCGTTCACAGTAAGAATCAGACACTAAATGGTGTTTGCAGAGAATGCGGGGTGTTCCAAATATTTTGATATCACTATGCAACCTAACAAAACAGGTATTTTTAAATATATTTCAAAATTTTAACAACACGTCACGTTTAAAACAACTTAAAATTTATGTTCTGTGTTTCACGCGTTTGTCTTTTCAGGTATAGAAACGGTGTTCACTTCAGTAGAAAAAGTCATTTTCTGTGTTACAGAATGAACACAGGCGAACACGACTGTATAGTGTACATTTGTAATGAGAAATCCACAAAAAAACAACAGGTGCAGTAGTACAGATTTGAAAATTGCACAAAAGTTCAATGAGGAAGATTCTTCGTGCAATGCCAGAGAATCTTGACGACCACAAATATCGGAAGAGATAATCGAGATGCACTTGTCCAAGCCCCAGGAAAACCATACCAAAGCAAGTCTAGAAACCCAGAATCCTTGCAAAATCGTATAGAAAATCCACATTCACGTTTAGATTCCTCAATATAATCTTATGAATAAATATTGGCAAAAATCACGCGTATTTGATTTAATACGCCTTTAGTTTGTAGTTACTCAGATAAATGCACGTCAGACGATAACAAATTTTATTGCAACATTCTGTATATTTTGTCTACAGAGCAGGAATTTTTGGTCCAAATTCAAATGGAATCAAATAGCACTCAACAAAAAACTTGTAGGATTGCAACAATTAAAAGCTCAAGGTTTGCCGCAAGCTTTCGAGGAGTCATCCAGCTGGGCTCTGCTTTCATGACTTTGCGATGATTAGGACTTGCACATGTCTGTGTTTAAGTAATTAGTCTCCGCGAAGGCGATGCAGTTGAATATACCAGCAAAAATCATAATAAGAAGTCGACGAAACTCTGCGCACCCTCAGTCCTGAAATCTCATTCAAATAGAAACGTATTTCATATAGGAATAGAAAACCGCTGCTCTCTGCATGAACGTAACAGCCAATGACTCAAATGCAATCATGTGGAATGTTTCGAAAAAAACTATTTCTATTGCCGGCAGTGTTCCCTGTACGGTATGCAACTGCGCCATGACACCAGACCATTTGCGCAGTGAAATCTCATTCTCGCGCACTTGCAACATTCCAAATTTATTATCGTACATATAGCGCATAGGCCTTTCAACGCTTGGAACACTTCATTGGTTGTGCATTGCATGGTTACGCAACTGCATGTTCACTAAAACAAAAATTGGCTTAGTGAAAATTTTTCTTAAAGGGAACACTAATCGCCAGCTACAATTCGGTACATGAAGTCAGGCCTTATTGAACGTTTCCAAATCCACGCAACTCTTAAAGCGCCAGTATACTGGAAATATACTTGGAAGCTCTACTTGTTTCTTGAGCATCAGTAGAAGGTAGCCGTGTAACTATAGTTGCCATATGATGAATCTTTGCTACGATAAAAATAGTCGTTTTTCGAACGTCCTAAGTGATTTCACTTACATTATTGACCGTTTGTGTTGTTGTCGTTTACACCTTTACAGGAGTTCGTAGTTTTAAAGATTCCTCAGCATTGAATGATGTACGAAAGCGATTGGCGTCGCAAACGATTTCGTCTATGATTTTAATGAAAACCGCATCGAATTTCTTGCTGTTATCAGCAAGTTTGTGTGTTTCGCGTTGTTTTGCTTCCAAGTGAAGTATTCTGCCTATTTTACCCACAACAGTTTGGTTTCACTTTGAAGTTGGGGCAAGGCTTAGCGACAAACGCTACTGCAACACCACGTGCTTCAGTTTCGCGCTTATTAATACGTCTTAACATCAGGGTTGCGGAGTTGGAGGTAAATTACCCGACTCCTACTCCAACTCCGACCTTTCCAAAATTTCCGACTCCGACTCTTCAACATAGAGGGAATGAAATTTGGCTGTTAAAATCAATGGAAATCGTGGAATCTCTGTTTCAGCAAAATTTCCAAAAGAAATTGTACCATTTCAACAGGAATTCCCAATGTAAGAGTGTGATGTAAAAAATGATCCAATTGGACATCCGAGTCGGACAAAAAATCCGACTCCCAGTGTTGTTAGGATCCGACTCCACCCAAAAACCTCCGACTCCTTACGACTCCGGCTCCACAACCCTGCTTAACATCAACATAAAAAAGTCGTCGTTTGAGCCAGTTGTTACAATCCATTGACTGGCCGAACTAGATCTTGGGGCAGGTGTTGAGCAGCCATTCAAATGTCTCATCATTCAGAACCGTCAGACCGTGGTCTTTGGGGAGGTCGATGGATGGTACATTGGGGGACAATACGG
>JGI24022J15233_10009302_pt1 | contig 11061 bp, 6 predicted proteins | sample Ectturendosymbi2_FD_15233 | JGI IMG/M metagenome (IMG submission 15233)
TTCGCATCCCCCTGAATAAGCCATCTCCTACACCTATGACGAAAACAGAACGAAAAATTAAACACTCACGAGGTAGCCTAGCGTCGCGGCCGAAGCGCTGTCCATTGCTTCTTCGTGAGTAGTTGATGGCGGGCTGCGGAAGGTCATTCCATTCCATAACTGGATAGTCGAATGGATTTTTCCTTTTTCCTGTTGTTCATTGAAGCAAATTGTCGTATCAGGTCGCCGAAACCATGGCGGACAATTTCCGTTGTTAAAGCAACCGGCAAACCATCACTAACCGTCAAATTTGCAGACCTTTCCGAAGTGATGTGAAAACGTTTTATATCAAAAGCGATTAAGCACGCAACCTATTTTAGAGCGTGGAGATGATTGCGGCAATACAACGCCCTGGCTCATGCAATACAAATGAGGAAAATAGATGCCTGATAAGCTCACACGATACATGCATTCCGGCGACAAGCTCTGTGAAGGTAACGTTCCCAAAGCTGTTAACCAGTTCAACACAAGACACCCTAGCAGGTTTTCCAAAATGGACAAGGAGCGAATTCTAAGCGCCACCTGCATTGTTGCATCATGCACCGCTACGTAGGCGAAAGCAGCTGAAAGAAACGCGCCAATGCTTCACTGGCTGAGCAACTAACCTGGGTAGAGTCGCTGTAAGTGTACATGGGCGGTGGAAATCCGTAGAATCGGCACCAATCGAACAATTGGTCGGCTTTTCTCCGGTTACTTGCAGTTAGTCTCTCGCCTGTGTGAAAGCGGATGTAGCACTTTTGGAAACAATTGAGCGGCCAGATATCAGCATCTGGCAAACAGGTTAAAAGGTATTTGCCGTCTAATGAAGGAGGCAACTCAATTTCGTTAAACAGCAAACAACGGGATCTGAAAGTAGTGCAAACATAAATCGTTACATCACTCGGGCGGGTGAGATGTCTGACTCGATGGGAGGTTGAAAATGGAAAAATAGTGATTTTGCACTGCTGGCGATTTTCTCGCCGGTTTCTCTTTACCTGTCAATGCTGATCTTTCATTAAAGCGTTATTTGTTGCTGCGAGCCATTACAGGACAAAACGTATCGGACGCACCGGCGTGGCAGCCCAGACTGCCGCCCTTGGATTCATAGCGCAAAATGAAGCCCACTACAACGCCACTTCCTTAACAGGCCTGCTGTATAGTTGAGGTTCCTCACAACACGAAAAATTCCAACTCACGAGGTGTAATGTCTGTCAATCCTTTGTTTCAAAATTCATGTTTAATGAAATTTCAAAGATCAACTCGTCGAGCTTTTACTGAAGCAAACTCCGAAATCGTATCATCAAAAGATAATTCCTCGACGAAATCACTTTCAACGGAGATAGGACGATAACGCAGACAGTCTGCTTTCCCCCACAGTAGATCTTACTAGTCGAGCAAACCTAGCAATTTCTGCTGATAATTCCGACAAATCAACGTCAGCCGCAGACATTCTCTTAAATTTGTTCATATCTTTCTCAATGCTTCCAATTCGCAAGAATGCAAAAAGTTCGAAAGGCCAAATGTTTCATTTAGCATACTAATTTCACTAAATCTCTTTTCTGCTTCACTACGAAATTGGTCCAAAGCTTTTAACATGCATCTCTTGGTTTCTTCAGTGATGACCTACGTCTTCGACATGCTCGCCAGGCCTTCTTTCGGACTCGTCGCTCTTCAGTCGGGATTTCTTGCTCTTCGTAAATCTTAAGAGTATTCAGTGCATGCCTTAACTGTAGCGCATCGCGATCATAGGTAAAATTACAAATGTTTTCATCTTGCGGACACAATTCTCTAGTGGCAAATCTTTCCGCTGTAAATATTTTTGGACACAGTGAGCAGCCTCTTTCAGAACTTCATTCCGAAAAAGAATCAAGTTGAATCGCATCCAACATGCGACGAGCTTGACCTCGCGTATCATTGTCTTCATTTTGGTCACAAGCCTCGCCTTATGCAGTCACTTCATTATGAAAACCTTGATGAAGTGCTTTCACAGCTGCGTAATTTGCACTCCACCGTGTATAACAATCATTGTTTTTTCCACAGTTGGCATATGCTTTTGTAGGACCTCCCATCTGTGAGTAGAAGCCGAGAAAAAGGAATAGATCTTTTCTACAACAGCAAAAAATGTTTCGGAAGGCTCCGATGATCCTACTGTATTTACGTCTGCAAGGTCAAGCGAGTTGTTCCCACGTGGGATGAACAATGGTTCGAATTGATCTCCTACATTCTGCGTTGAACTCCAAAATGGATTCCAGCCATCGTGAAAGCATTGTGATACGCTTGCCATCTGCACATCATTACGGCGAAGCCATTTTCTTGAAGGCTGCTGGGAATAGACTTAACAATACCCTTGGCATTTTTTCCGCACAGTGGAAAAAATTCAGAAAGAAATAGCTTTGTTTGCACCTCATTGCTGCCAACTTTACGTGCGGTGTTTAACAACAAAAGCCATTCGGTCGATATGAGACACGGCAGGAGTGCTGTCGAGCAAAATAAAAGAGTACTTTGCATCCTTTACCACTTTTAAAATGAGATTTTAACCTATTTGGCATGGAACTCAAACAAATCATTTGGAACATTCGGAGAAATATACGTTGTCGTGCTCTTTATGGAAAGTTGGGTACCAGAATGATGTTTGTTGATTATTGGACTATATTTTGCGATGAGTTACAAAATTAAGAAAATATTCCTGGTTTCTTGAGTTCAAGCCTTCACGATGGCCACGAAAAGGAAGATTTTTTGCTTAGACGCCTTTACGACATCGATTACACTCTGAAGAATTTCTCTCCATTTCTTTCTTTCTTTATCCATGAGATGAACCTGAACGAGCTCATTCTATTTATCAAAGCACTCTTTGTTGCTTTTTGAATTTGTGATAAAAATTACATTGACTTTAGATGCTAGAAATTAACCAAGGGTTTGAAAACAAACGGAGAATTGTCATTTCTCGATCGAAACTGCTTGCAGCAGAAGCAAGATACTCCTTAATCACTATAGTGCAGGGGTATATGTACCCCTAGGGGTACACTGAAGGTTAGCAATAGAAGGAAAATCTATTTATATGTTATTTATTTCGAAATATTGTAAAATATGAAAGTCTTATAAAATTCAGTGGACTTTTGTTGTTTTACTCAGCCTTTTTGTCATCAGAAATTATAAAGGTACATACTCATCTGTTGACATGCTGAAGGAGTAAATGGTCAGAGGAAGATTGGGAACCCCTGCAACACCGTTTTAGCGTCTTGTAAAACCACTTCTTACTCAAAAATCTCAACGATTCCTTATCTCCTTCCTTAATTTCTCTAACCACTGCTTAGGAAGGTCCTTCATTCCGAGATCCTTCTGGCCCTTCTTTGACCATTTCAACTCTCGTTGTTTGATTTACAACTTCTGGCCACATAGCTATGACAAATAGTGATAATATCAATATCTGCCTCGGCTGGAGCTGTTTTGTTGAAAAGCCTTCTTTCAATAATTGCTTTATTGTTTTGCACGTGGTCAACTGTCTCTTCCGACGCCACCTGAGGTATCAATTTACTGCCAGTGCTGAACTGTTGCTTTTCGTTGACTGAAGAGGGTTCGGAAAGAATGTTTTACACCTTTACTCCATTGTTTTTTAGTTTCTCTTCCCTAGCTTTCTTTTTCTTTCTGGAGGAAGCTCCACTTTTTCAATCGCTTCATTGGTAGGTTAAACGCTTCAACGACAGTTAAAAAAAATTAATTCTCGTCAACTGCAACATAAAACAAACTTAAAATTTACAAACTTGCTATTAGCCTAAACCTAGTCGAGGGCTGCCGCTCTTAGTTATAGAAGAGTACTACACCTCATGAAAGAAACACTAGATTTACACAAAAACACTAGATTACAAGCTGCACCACCGTGTACAGGAAACTCGGTATTGCAGTTGCAGACAGGTGGACGTTCAATGAAAATTATTCTTAAACACTTCAAAACTCGTTAATCTTTTCTGCCACGCGATCAGCAAACTGTGTTTTTTATTTAAGAGTCAAAGTGCGGTTTGCGAGAAGTCGGTCAAGTGAAATAACACTTCACCTAAGGTTAGCAAAGCTTGCATTAAGGATCATTCGTAAAACAATAACTATACTTTCCGTTAAGCAAAATAAAGGGAGCAAGTGGCAGACAGTAATGCTCGTGGTGGGATAGGCTTGACTTGTTAGCTATGATCGGTGGAGTGCAACACTTTTACACGTGGTAATTTACCACATAGGGCAAGAAAGACAAATCGCACACCACTCTTAATAAATGCCTTCTGCTTTGAAATAAAAAACATAGGAATAAGGGNCAATGCCACAGCTGCTTCATCACCTCCAACTTAGTTACAATCATTTGAGAAACCAGCCATGTTTTGTTAGAATTTGCCATATACCATGCGTTCTTTTCAAAAATCTACTTTGAAGTAATTGATTTAGCAGCTCTGCTCAAAAAATCCTTTGTATTTGACAGCTCTCTGGAAGACATCCTCACTCTCTAAAGCAGGTTAATACCGGCTTAACAACATTAACTAGTGGCTCAGCTACAAGAAGCGACTACAGTTACGTCTTGGAAAACATTTATACTCACCGGACAATTTGAAGCAGGTCAACAGAGGCTGATGAAAAAACACCAAATAGCGAAGAAGAAACACTATAATATTAGATCAAATACAAAAACCCTAGGAGTGGCACCAATGCGGTTAACTGTACACTCCACCGCAATCTGCCAGAAAAGAAACGTAGGTTTGCCGACATTCTACATATGACGTCACAGAGTGGATAGAATTCTAAAACATAACTCCATCACTAGAATTCCCTTTTATAAACCCACCTGGGGACAAGCCCGTAGCCACGGGGGGCATTCGGGGGAAGTTAACCCAATTCTTTTTGTGCCACCATAAATTTCGTTGTGCTCCTAAAAATTTATTTCAAACATAATAAAAATAAAATCTTGCCCACTAAAAATTTCTTTTGCCCCTCAAAACCTTAAAACCTGGCTAAGCGTTTACCTGCGGTCCAACTTACTTAGGACTAAATTATCATCCTTGTCGGGATTTATTATGCGAATACTATTGTAGTAAATTTTGCCGCCTCCAACGATATATCCACAATATCCAGTGGGTAGCTACACCACTGATCGGACTTGGCTATTTCTACGTACCAACATGTATAAAGATGCGTATCGAATCAAAGCAAATACAATCTGAAACCTGTTTCACGTAGTTACGCGTACAATGCACTCGTGACAGTACCCGAAGTGGTGTCGCTCACTGAGTCATGGTGGTCGACCTGGTCTCTTTCGTCATCGCTGCAGTGCTGCTCGGAGTTGTCACTGCAAAGTGAATATTATAATTGCAAATACCACCAGAAAGATAGAAAAGGTATGCAAATCTTGCTCAAAAAACATGCTGACGGGTACTACATCCAGTTCACAACAGAAGAGACATAGCAAATGAAACCACGAGAATAGCAAAATAGGCTGTTATGCAACTTCTGAGGGTGCTTCATCATCTAGCTTTGTCGTGTTCTAATGACTGAGGCTAGTTAGCTCGTTTTTCTACGTCTCTGACGACCGATGCCGGAAGTTCGTGGCAATGCAAGAAAAACGGTCAACAAAAATCAACCTTAGTCTCTGGACATTCAGCTTTGGATAAGCCTTGATATAGACTATCAATCAAACACCGAAAAAGCACCGGAAGCGCTCGAAAATCTCTCGAACAGCCAACATCAAATTCAAAAACAGGGTTGTAACCTACTCCAGTGTGCTTGCTTGCTGCAGTGTTAAATAAGGAAAAGTAGAAATATTTACGAGAAAAACACTTTACTTTCTCGTTTGCTTCATGAATCCAGCAACCGGCGACATTACTGCCGATCGATCGAACACAAAAGATTTCCACAAAAGAGAAACTAAAATTGCCGCAGCGGGTTGCTTCAGCAATCAGATCCATGAAGGTCTTTCGGACGTCCGACCCGGGTAACGCACCGAACATGCTGACAAACCTCTAATCGAAAAAAAGCTTACTTTGCAGCTTCGCAATCAGCTTCTACGTTTTCTTGACTGGACTCGTCGCCATCACTCTTCGATTGCAGGTTTCCTGCACACAGTCAAACATAGAAAAACTGGAACAAGCACATAGAAAAAAAACTACCCTGCAGCGTGTGCTCTTGAAACAGCAAATCACTCTCGTAGTTTAGCAAAATGTCTGCATAAGGAATGCAGTAGCTGCAGCACAGTGATCTTTATCGACGCAGCAAACACACCAGATGTACGTACTGTCATCCATGACAACTGGATCAACGGTTTGGTGTTTACGATTGAAATGGTTCCTAAGTGTACGATCAATAAAAAATGTTTTTGATGACACAAGCGGTTGAACAACATAATCCAAGCATTTAAACGGCATTTTTCGCAGTTGCGGTGAAAAGCGGGATGCACGGTGGGTATTTCTATCGCGGCATGGTCCAGTGTGTGACTCACCTTTCTACCCGGTATAGTGTGTCTTCTCAGGAAAAGATTTAAAAGCGGAACTGACCAATCAAAGTCATTGAAATAAAGCTGCACGACGAATTCTCGGTCTACTGCACAGATTTCGGCGTGAATGCAACGTTTAATGGGTAAACATAGCATATTGGTCCATGCAAGAGAGTAACGCTAGTCTGACGATCCTCAATTTCCATCCGCAAAATTCAACCTTTGGATTCACCGCTAACAACCCTTAGAGTTCACACCAAGCCCGTTATAACGCTCGGTTAAACTGATGAAATCAAGCACACAGCAAGGCGTAAACTTGCGCATTCAGTATTAATGCGTTGCTGCGGTTTCCTTGCGTTATGTCAGTCACGGCAAACCTGTTGACTTCAGGTCGGGTTCCGGTTCACCTTTGACCTTGTTTTCCTGATCGCCGATGTCCAGAATATCGCGCAATGTATCCGTTCCTTCCTGCACCACAGGGCTGTGTTAATGAAATGGCGCTTAATCTTTCATATGCACATGCAACACAAGCACTAGCGGCACAAAGGTGGGTTTTTTACGAAGATTTTACGGTGTGACGAAGTGCTCAGCTGCGAAATTCGTGCAACCCTGAATGTCGAACCACTTTTTGAAACAGAGAAATCTCAGCTGCGACGGCTCGACTATGTGACTAGAACGCCCCAGGAAGGATTGTCGAGGCGAGTCCTGCTNGCTATACCCACAGGAAAGCAGCCCAGAGGTCGACCAAGTACAAAAGGGCGTGATTGCATCTCCAACCTTGCTTAGTCTTGGTGCAGAGCCAACACAACCATCAGAGGTTCCTGTAAACTGTGAGGAATTTGTGTTCTAAAGAGTTGCTTTCCCCGCGACCTAGCTCAGAGGAAAAGCAGGCGTGAGAACAAATGAAAACATGATAAACAGCCCTTATTCGTAAAAAAGCAGATTCTTGCCTCTCTTTAAAAAGTCAGATATGCAAGTTTAAAATATGCGTGGGAGCATGTCAGCGTACGTCCAACGCACATGCATCATGCAGTTGATTAACCAGCAACAGCATCACTGGTTGGTTGAGATGATCTTACAAATCAGCAGAAAAATTTTCAAAAAAAGTTAATTGGCAAAACACAATACGAAAGATATAGTCACAGCTTTGAACTACATCGATTCCACAAAAAAATTAAACAGCCAGCAGGAGCGGGATATAAAAATCGAGCAAAAACGCAAAATTACTCCTAAAATCTGACAAAAATAAAATTCGTATCATTTGACAGGTTGCCTACGATATTTGCAACATTCTTGCGCAGAACCTAAGACAACTACGTGATCTTTCAAACTTGTTCCTTGGCAACGCAAGCATACTTTGTCCCGCTCCTTGAATAGCATTCAATTTTTAAAAAACGAACTACACTCCACGGCTTAATTCGTTCAATGCGGTGTTGCACAGCTTTGCCGTCCCGTGTTGAACTCAGTCAATATCCGGACCCGAGATCGGGACAGGACAGCGAAAACAATATGCGATGGCCACCACGAACAGAAAACCGCAGCAATAATTCATTTAAGGCTCGCGCTATTTTCAAGTCCAACGGCCTTGGTCCATGTTGCCCTCGTGTTTCTGCACGAGATCCAGTGTTTCTGCGTTTCCACTAGTATGCCAGTGGTTCTTCTTTGCTATCTGGTGTTTTTTCATGAACCTGTATAAGTTTGCTTCAAGCTGCGCGGTGAGAGATTATTTTTCCCAGGAGCATTTGAAGTTAGCAACAGGGCAGCCAAGCCAATTACTTCAATCGGAAGCAATTGTAGCCAAGTATAAAGGTCATGAAGCAGAGGTGTGGTATCATTGCTCATTGTGGTCGATTTTCGCAGATCAGAAAACAAGGTATTTCTCAACAGGTATGACGTCGATGCGTGGTTGATCTTTCTTNCCCCTATTTGGTACATTACCATGTGTAAAAAGTGTCGCACTTAGGGCCATAGCTAGCGAATTGAAGTCGTTCAGGAATAATGCTCATCAAACGCCCACCTGTCTGCAACTGCAATATCAATTTTGTTGTAATCTGTCATGCAGCGCGTAATCTGGTACTTTTGTGAATCTAGTTGTTTTTTCAATCTCGTACGTTTCTACGGTAAGTGGAAACAGTGGTTTTGGTTGATTTCTCGGCGTCAAGAGGTCATCAGTATGCGACAACAGATGCAGTTGGAAGCAACTTGTAAGCAATCATAAGCAACTTCCATGAACACAACGCGCGATCGCACTGCACTCACTTTGATAGAGTCTCAAACTAAAATTTACACCGAAAGCTCAACGGCGAGGGTCGCATTATAACAGTGACGCAACAACAGCGGTATCGAGCCTTGCTAGACACAGTTTTCACATATTTTCTACGAAAGGTATCGGAGTTACACGCAAATCATTTCTAACCGTTACTACGTTCGTTTAAAAGGAACTTGTTCACTCGCTGGCCCAGAACTTTTAAACGCCGGGGAATGAACTAAACTTAAATGTTAAATATTTGAAAATTCCCAAAAAGCATCGCGGGCTGCAAAGAATGCCCTCGCGGGCCACGTGAGGCCCTGATCTCGCAAAGTCTGATAGCAAGCTTGACCTGTGATCACCCTCGGTGCAGCACGTGACAACAGGTGCTTTTGCATACTTACTAAATTTACGTACGCCCGACGAACCGTCTTCAGAATCATCTAAGCGCCAGTCACCACGTGTAGGACATCCGTTCATATCACACCGAGCACGGAAAACAGACTTCATAGTTTTGCGAATGAATACGCGCGGACACAAGCAGTCATATAAACAATTTGTATCATTATCGACCCAACCAAAACACAGGCGGTTCACTGAGTCGAAATCGATAATCACGTTATTAATTTGAAAGCAGTGCAAGGAAAAGAAACTCCCCACTGCCTTTAATAAATTTTTGGTTTTAGGAATTTTGTAAGGATCGTTTAACCAGCAAGATGAGTTTCATGGCGTGTTCTTGCCTTTACAAACGACAGCATGCCACATAGAATATATTTCAAATATGCGATGGTACTCACGGCAGAGCTGGATGCTGGTAACTAAGCTGAGGCAAAGAATTGTATTATGAATCCAAATTACAACAGGCTGTCGCAAAAAAAGAACGGATTCCGTTTAACTTGACGAAGCCCAAATAAAATGCGCAGAGCGCTTGGTTGCATATAGCCCTATACATAAGCATCATTTTTGAAAGAAATTGCGGTAAAGCGTTTAATGGGAAGCCAATTATCTTCTTCATGGGGTAAGACTTGGCCTAACTAACGCAGCCGTCGTCTAGCTACGCGATGGTTGGCAAACTTTTCGACTCGAGGAAACAGATGAATATGGATTGTTTGTGTAAATTGCTATTAGATGAAAAAACGAATGGGTTTATTACGGTAATTTGGACCGAATTAAGGAATTTGCAGAAGCGGATTCAACAGCATAACGCATCGTATGTGACCCGCGTGTCGTAGTTTGCCCCATGCTCATGCCTGGTTTAACCCGAGAACACTGGACTAAACCGGTGGCCCACCCTAGCACGCACTCCACGACATTATACTGCCGGCATCATCCAAATACACAGCCTAAAGTGCCGAGACATGGCTTATCCCCAGCCAACAGGTGCGGCTGCACAAACATTTGGCACATTCAATAAGCTTCGACATCTGGATCTACGTGCTCACTTTCCTAACAGTTTGTTTTTGACGTTAGTTTCAGCGTATTTCTAGGGTGCTTCCTATGAAGGAAACGGTCTTTTTCTTCCAAAACATTGATAAACAAACAGCTTCGTTGCTCTCTTATAGTTAGGGTTTCTCGACAATTAAAATAATTATTTTATAATAAACAATCACCGGCACAAGGAAAACTCCAAGAACACAAAACAAATCACATGTCTGCAACAGGATAGTCATCTAACGGTTGTTATTTTAAACTGTCTCGCAATCAAAACCACTACTGCAACATTTACACACTCCACGCAAGTGCTCACGGCAATAACTCTTAGTAATAAAGTTTGTGGTGGGTAGCCTTAAGCGACACACCTCTACAAAGGAATACAACTTGCCATCAGCACACTCAAACCGAACTATCCTAGTACAACATGTAAGAAACCAGCAATCACCAGTGATTGATAACGCCGCTCCAATCAGCCTGCGTGTCAAATCGATAATAACCACTTCAATGCGCAAAAAATCCATTGGCAAACAGAAGGTAACTAGCTGTCATGAACAATGCCGGCCCTAGCAGATGCGGGGCCCAATGCAAGACCTGGGCGCGGGGCCCAATGCAAGACCTAGGCGCGGGGCCCCACAGAGCAGTGATTTTATGACGTCATCGTGTTCAGTCAACCGTGTTACGATCGTGGTGGAGGGCAGATATACAGCGCAGCACTAACACGAGAACGAGCACGTTTGCTAATGTTCGAGAGGAAATTTGCTGGTTCTGACGAGAGCGTTCTTTGTTAACAATGAAATTTATATGGCGTTTCTACTGAATTCTTAAGCGCAAGGTGTATCTGGCAAAAATGAACCATCTACCCAAGCACCATGGCGCGGGGCCCAGTGCAGCTGCATAG
>JGI24022J15233_10009304_pt1 | contig 11060 bp, 11 predicted proteins | sample Ectturendosymbi2_FD_15233 | JGI IMG/M metagenome (IMG submission 15233)
GACTCGGACTCGAGCCTAGTTTCCAATGAAAACTTTAGCGAAATACTTTGGCCTAGCGGTTGGGCCCTAGGCCAGGCAACATGAGCCAAAATGGCCCAAAAACTACTTCACGTATGATGTCACTCAAAAAAAATCTGCAATCCCCAACCAAAAAATTTTTTTCAAGTGCAGACTAGAAGACTGGCCGATTTGTTTGAACCCTTGAATAGCTCTCTAGTGCAATCGGCGGAGGAGCTACGGCGTTGGTAAGGCAACTGACAACTGCTGGTCTTAGGTTGATTTCAAAGTACGAATATATCATACCCCGGCTCTCAAAGTGTTAAAAACATATTTTTCATTGCAAGCTAGAAGACTCACCGAGTCTTTTAAGGGTTTGAACAGCTTCTTAGCACAATTGACTAGCAAGTTATGGAGTTGCAGAGTGGCGCGAAAATAGTGGCTCAAGGCGTGGTTTGAAAGTATGAGTATCTCATACACCGTTAATAAAATATAGTAGAGGTTTACAGCCATAGTGATGCAGGTTTAATGTAGCAACTCATGTACTGCACCATAACTAATACATGGACGTGCTGGTATAATGATGTTGATGCATCATACTGGCAAAATTCCATCTATAATTTGTATAGATCAGCAATATCTGCCAGGAAATCACCTATGCCATTGCAACTGTTTTGCAGAGTTAGTATCTCAGCTTGTTGACTATATATCTGATTTACTGACACTACTTCTGTCCACTTATGTTGAATACAAGGTTATATTTGTAGCTTACGATTGAATCACAGTCTTTTGGGCTCTAGGCATCAGTTTTAATGACAAAACTTCTAGATGAGGTTGCACTATTCATTTTTTGTAGGTTTAGAATTATTTGAAGTTAACCCATACTTTATGAAACCATACTTTATGCCAAACCCATACTTTATCCTTAACTCAAATGCCATTATAAGCACTTTGTGAAATACCCATCAGGCAACAGTTTCGCAGAAATAAAATTGATACTAACACTTTGAGTCAAACCATCTTTATAACAATGCATGCCAATATTACTTGTCGTTTTTCCAAACCTTTGGTGTCACTTTGGGGAAATTCTTTCTCAAGCTGAAACAAAAAATTGCAAATGAAGTTATGTGCAAAACAGTGTAACTGCAGTGGGTAAAAATATACAATCACTAACCAGTAAAAATATACACAGATACTGATATCAAGTACTTATTTAATTGCCAACCGCAGCTACTGCATACGACAAAAATTGAACCCAAAGCTAATATAAACCAAGACTCAATTCAAAGTTATGACATGGAATGAAATACTGATATGGCAGACTTAACTGAAAAAAGATTGACATTGCAATCCTGTATATTAGGGACAGAACTGTTGAATGTACCTTTGACATTATCCCAACCTCTGAGGAAGAGCATGGGTTGCCACACCTACATGATTTATTGGTCAACTGGAAAGAAAAGCTGCTCTTCTCTTGCAGATACAGCTTAATTACTTAGCATATTAAATGTTTAAAACAGTTGAAACAAACCAGCAACAATATTTAACAACCTGTTGAGTGTGATTTTATTCTCAGGAAATTTTTCAACAAAAAGAATTTGTAGATTATGTAACAAAAAGACGTTTTGAGAACTCTACTACTACCATAACACCATGCAGTAATTGTGATGTTTTCGCATCACATTCATTCCTAACATTTTTTGCTACCGTCTTCATCTTGCTAAAAACCTCATATGATATTATATGCAGTTTAGATAAGCACAAAAAAGGAAGATTAGAACAAATAGAAGTTCACAGTTAACAACTTTTTACCATGTAGAAATTCAGAAAGCCACAAGTTTGAAGCATNAACACAAATTATTTTGAACAAAGGATCGTTCAAACTTTATTAAGGGTTCAGGATATAATAATAATTCCACAGTTCAGAAAAAAGATAGCCCAAATGTCTCAGCTTGAAAATGGATGCATTAACTTGAACATTGATTTTGCAAAAAATAGATTTAAGAACCTGAAGACATTCTCTTAAACAAACTATGATGAAACACTAACCATTGACTTTAATTCAGTTTTTAATAAAACTTGCTCCAATCGTTTTACCAAGATGGCATATAGTTCATTAGCCAACTGCAAACAATCTCCTCCACAGCAAAACACTGTACTTACCTGGTACTTTAACAAGGTTGAATGGCAGCACAGTGCACAGAATTGTGATGGACACTGAATTAACAAAACATTATACTAGCTATATATGGCACAAACTACAAATATCTTACCATTGAGTTGTAGTTTTTCAAAAGCCTGAGAATAGTCCTAGGCTCATCTGTATCCAATGATTGCACAACCTCTTCACATACAAATTCTTGATTTTCATTCATTATTATCAGATTATCTGAATCGTTTACATGCAAATCTAAATGATTAGATTATATTCAACACCTGGATGTAATGAAGAAGATGGATGGATATTACACCTAGCCCATAGCATAAAATAGGGGCCAAACAAAAAAAACGCAGTAGAAAATATTGCATGAAATTAAATAATTGTGGGTGGAACCCAGGTAGTGAGCTACATGGAGTACTCAGCTTTTCAAATAAAAACAAAAACAACACACAAAAACATTCCTGCACTTGTTAAAAAACAGTAAACTTTTATTGATTTTTTATCTTTTAAAAAGAATCCTTCACAGTCAAGAAAGAATCAGGCACTATGATCTTATCAGTATATATTAAGCCTACCACAAGGACTTAATCAGCTCTTTGACTCTTTCACAAAAATTCTGGGTTTGTTTTTGTAAAATCTGTAAAAGGTTTGTAAAAGGTTGGGTTTGTTTTTGTAAAATCTGTTTTGGACATCACCACCAAATACAATGTATTAAAGAGGAGAGTACCTTTACTTCAATACTTGCACAAGCGTCACTGCTTATCAGCAAAATCGACACTGCCTACCAGTATTACAGAACTGTGTTGAAAACTTTGCCACAGGTAGCCCGTTAAACATCTGGAGGTTATATAAACTGCAGCAATTAGGCTACCCATCAATTTTCAGTTATCAAATTCCTGCCTAAAAATTGCCAAAAATAAAATGTTTAAATTTGGCAGGCACATATTGCAACTTTGACAAACGATCACCAATAAAATTCTTTAGGCTTCCTGAAATCACGAAGCAGCTTTTAACTTTTTAACCACGGCAACACAGGCCAGCATAATAATAATTATTATTCCAGTACTGACTGACAAGTGACTGCATCACAACCACCACTCCACATGTGCACAATCCATCTGCAAGAAGATCCCATTCACTTTCTCTAAGCCACAAATTATGCGTCTTATGTCACAAATCCCTCCCTCAAAAACATTTCCCCAAGCATAGGTCATCACAACAAGGAGAGACTTGAATTGGTGGACTAGTCTACACATCTGCTTCTCACTCATCACAGCCGACTAGAGGTGTTCGGACTCTGATTTTTTTGAGTCCGGATCCAATCCGGTACCAACCAGATTCAAACAAACCGACTCCTGTTTGAGTCCGGAAAATATAAGTCAAGCAAACAACCAGTAACGTTTTTTCAGTAAAAACAAAATCCAAATCCAATCCGGATCCGGCTTCAGGAAAGAAAACCTCAGTCCTGATCCTGTTGCAAGCAACCGGAGTCGGAGTATGATCCAAAAAATCCAAAATCCAGTCCATGCATACATCTGCAGCCGACTATCAACAACTGTCAAGCTCAGACCAGTGTTGCCAACTTTTCTTACAACAAAAATACTAAATCTAATCTAAAAATATGCAATATCTCTCTGTTAGAAACGACTTAAAATTGAATTATGATTTTCCATGCTTTTACTACTTCACTTACATGACCAACAGTTGCTGTTGTGCAGTGACATCATAAAGAAGCTGCAATCTCAATTTCTACTTTCTTAACTTCAGCAGTGACAGATTTATTAACCACTGGAATATTCAACCTTGCAACACCTGCAATCTCATTTCTTTTGCGGTCCACCACATTACTCTACTATATCAGGAGTGGGCAATTAGCGGCACACGGGCCACATGTGGCCCACCACAGCATTTTCAAAGGCCTGTGGAAGCATTCAGGAAAAATCTTCAAATCTGAAATATGCTTCAACTTATCACAGTAAGTGTTACGACTGTGAGGCTAACTTGAATCTAGATTTTATTATATTTGTGTAACAACACCATCAAACAAAATATGGCGAGTTTGTTTACGAAATGTCCCAGGAAGAGCAATGGAAAAATGTGGCAGTGTATCTGAAAAAGCTACAGAAACAACAGGCCAAATTTACGAAACAGCCATCACTTCAGAACATTGCTGCAGAGGCAAGTTTTATCGTAGCATACAACCATGTTAGAAAATGCAAGCCATTTCTGATGGCGAGTTTGTTGAACAGTGCATGGAATTGGTGGATTGTGCAAGCGTATTGTGCCCTGAAACAAAAGAAGATTCACCATTTCACTATCAAAAAAGGTTATGGTGCAGTGCATACACTTAAACAGTGACGAAGTAACAAAACAGCTGAACACAGCCAGTAAAGATTTTGTTTGGTTTTCTTTGACAATGGTTGAGAACACTGTTAGTCAAGACACATCGCAGATACACGTCTTTCTTCATGTAATTGATGACAATTTCATCATCACAGAACTTCTTAGTTTCGAATCGGTGAAAAGTACAAACATTGGCCAGGACTTAATTGAAAGCGTCGGGCATTGTGTGGAAAAATGCCTTGTCATGAAATGAAATGTCAAGCATCACAACAGATGGAGTCAAAGTATTCACTGTAAAATGTGGCATAATTAAACTTCTTAAGAACACGGTAAAAGCAGAACACCCTGACAGTGATACTATGTCCTTTCATTGTACTTTGCATCAGAAAAGCCTTTGTAAAGCTGCACAGCATGTTATAGATTTTGTAGTGAGCGTGGTACTGTAAACATACTTGGAGCAAGAGCACTCAATCATTGACAGTTCAAATCCAATCTTGACGACATGAACACAAGGTGCAGCCTATAAATGTAATATACCATCGCAAAGTTTGGGGGTTGAGTCTTGGAAATGTCCTACAGTAAAATGAATTTGGGAATTACAGAACAAAATCCCTTTTTTTCTGAACATTAAAGGGATTTCATGTGATTTTGTGAACAAAATTGGATGTGAGGAGTGGAGATATGAGATGGTGTTCGCATCTGATATATTTAAAAAATTAAATATATTTAATATGAGATTGCAGGGAAAAAGAATTGCTTGCAAATGAAATGTTGAGTCATGTGAGATTTTTTCAAACAAAAGTAGGCCTGTTTACAAGGTAAGCAAGTGAGGTTAAGTTTGCCACTTTCCCTTTTAGGAAGGAAAATATTTTCGGCTTTTTGATGCACATACACCTGTAACAAAGTTTTTCTTGCATGAAAATGATAAGAAATATAAATATATTTTCTCTGATTGACATAAACTTGGAGAAATTTGATGAGGATCTCAATAATCAACCTAAAAAACTTGTTGAAAAATGTGTTTTGTTACGTTTGTCTCGTTGAAATGCTTGCGCTGGATAAATTATATTTGCACAATCGAGTCAATGTTTCATCAAGTTTATTTTGCCCCACGTGATCGCGATTGTCTTCGATTTTTGTAGTGGCCTGGGGGCGATATATCAAAGGACCCTGTAATCTACCGAATGAAAGTACATCTGTTCGGTGCAACGTCTTCACCTAGTTGTGCAGCGTTTTGCTTATGTACAGTTGCGAAAGATTTTGGTACTGAGTTTGAGCCTGTTATAGCATCCACTGTGGAACGTTCGTTCTACGTCGATGATTTGTTGGCCAGTGTGTCTGATGCAGAGAATGCGAAGATTCTGATTAACGGACTTGGCTCCAATTTCTCTAAAGCTGGGTTCCACTAAACGAAATGGTTATCTAATTGTCCTGAAGTTTTGCAGCATTTGCCACAGGATGAACTGTCCGATCCACGTCGGTCGTACGGTTTCAGTGATGTTCAAGACAGCGTTCTCGGAGTCCAGTGGAACGTCTGCAAGGACCAGTTTTGCTTTTTGGTCAAGCCGCCAATGAAACCGTGTGTGTGTCGCGGGTTGTTGTCAACGGCAAACTTCCTGTTCGATCCTCTCGGATTTGTAGCGCCAGTTGTGTTAAAGGCACGTTGTATTCATCATAGCTTATGTCAACAGGAGATTGAATGGAACGAGCCAATGCCGGAGAGAGAACTGCGAAAATGGGAAATGTGGTTTGCAAGTCTATCGCAACTGCAACATGTGGCAATTCCGCGTTGCCTCGGTCTCAGCTCATGCGGTGACATGCAACGGTGCCAATTTCATTATTTTGCAGATGTATCCATTACCGCTTACGGCGTTGTGTGTTTCTTGCATTCTGTAGATAACAAGAATAACATTGTCTGCTCGTTCATAATGTCGAAGTCTCATCTAGCTCCGCTGGATAAAGTCTCAGTCTCGAGTTTGGAGCTCATGGCTGCAGTTTTGGCCATCAAACTAGAGATGATGGTGAAAAAGGAGCTGAGACTGGATCTGCGGCCTTCAATATTCTGGACCGATTCTTCGATCGTTCTTTTGAGTGTACGAAATGATCGAAAGCGATTTCCTATGTTCGTATCCAGAAGGTTGGCCTTGATTTGCAAGCATACTCGTGTGGCAAATTGGGAGCACGTACCATCGGATCAAAATCCGGCCGATCTGCTTTCGCGAGGTGCTACAGCAGAAGTTCTTGATAAGACTAAAATGTGGTTAAATGGTCCGGATTTTTTGTCAAAAGAACCGGCAGCTTGGCCGAAGAAATTTATTGACTGTGACGGGGAGGTTCCTCTTGAAGTTTCCGACAGATGCAAAATGGTTAATACTCTCTCAGCTGTGACCGATTGTACACCTACCGAATGTTTGCTGAACCAATATTTCAAGTCTTTACAGATTAAAGATTGCTACCGCATGGTTCAGAAGGTTTCAAGTGTTCTTGAAGAACAAAATGTGCAAAGCCTCCTGAAGACTCCACACAACCCTCTGACAGTGGCCGAGCTACGTGAAGCGGAAGTCAGCTGGGTGAAGTAGGCTGCATTCAACGTCAACAATTCGCCCAGTGGATCTTAGGTTTATCAGGTGACAAGCGGAGGATCGTCGGTAAGACTTCTGTTGATAAGCTGAACTCGTTCTTGGTGGATGGCATCTTACGAGTAGGTGGTCGCCTAGAAAAGGCTCCTTTGGTGTTTGAAACGAAGCATACGATAATCCTGCCAAAGCTTTCTCACTTCACGCATTTAATTGTGCGTGACTCCCACGTCAAGTGTGGTCATTCTGGTTTGAACCAAACTTTAGCTGTGTTGTGTCAAAGGTATTGGGGCAACGGCTACCGTGCATCGAATTATCAGCCAGTGCAATCAGTGTCGCCTTAAAACAGCAAAGCCTGGAAAGCAGCTGATGGCAGAGTTGCCAGATTCGCGTTTGCAGCTTGGTTTCCCACACTTGCGCATGTAGGAGTGGACTATTTCGGACCCTTAATGGTTCGTCAACGCCGCAGTGAAGTAGAATGCTATGGATGCCTGTTCACTTGCATGACAACGAGGACGGTGCATCTGCAGGAAGCCAGGGATTTATCTACTGATGCCTTAATTAACGCAATTCGCCGTTTTGTTGCTCATAGAGGCCGGGTGCAGCACATCTACTCAGACAAATCTGGTTGGAGCTAAATGTATGCTTCTTCAAGCTATTAATTCCTGGAATCAAGACCAGATTTACGAACATTTTCGGCAGAACGACATCCAATGGAGCTTCAACCCCCCGACCGCAAGCCACATGGACGGAGCGTGGGAGCGAATGATTTGAAGCGTTCGACGTGTCCTGTCATCCCTCACCAACAACCGTGTTCTCACTGATGATCAACTGGAAACATTTTTGCTGGAGGCAGAGTTAGTAGTTAATTCACGTCAACTGACTCCAGTTACGATGGACACCGATGGTGTACAACACCGCACCAAACCATCTTCTTCGAGTCAACGCAAGCGTCGGCCTCCCGCTAACACGTACGGACGAAGACGACAGCTACGTCCGACGAGGTTGGTGCCATGTGCAATACCTGGTCGATCGATTTTGGAAGGGGTTTGCGAGAGACTCTTTGTGAACTGTCATTGCTCGTCCGAAGTAGTTCTAAAGGGAGCGCAACCTTGGAGTGGGCGACATTGTGATTGTTACCGAGAGCGGTTTGGTTCGCTCCCAGTGGCCCGTGGGAAGGGTTGTTAAGGTTCTCCCTGATGAACATGGCGTTGTACGGACCGCTGTTGTGAAGATGAAGGGCCGTGAATATAAATGACCCATACATAAACTGCTTAATTCAACGGGCTAATGTTTCGGTTAGCGCGACGTGATAACTGTTGCAATTTATAGTAACTTTGCTCCCACCTAAACCAAGCGCAATTGTATCTATCGTTTATTTTCCTCGTTTTTGGTTCGAAATTCTTGTCTGTTTTTGAAATTACTTGACAGCAATTTCGGGGGGGAGTGTGTTAAGAAAAGAATTTCTTGTGCCTAAATGCATGTTTTCTAGCGTTGTTGAGTTTCGCCGTTGTTATCATTGAGCGATGCGAGCTTCGCCGCTGTTTGTCACTGGGCGATGCTTTCGATAAGCAACGCACAGTTTGAGTTGTTTAAATGTGCTTCGTTCGTGAGCTGATTCCTTTTTGTCAGTGTCTTGAAGCCGGTAAAGGCATCGTGTAGAACGGTGCGCGTTTAAGTGCGCTTAGTAAAATATCTGTTCATTTGTGTCGATTCCCTCCTATAGGACAAGGAAAGAGGTTGACAGCTTACAAGTGTAGGTGCGTGCGGTTAACACAGCCTTAAACAGTCTTGTTATATGAATTGGGATCACCGGCACCCACAAAATATTCCTTAACACTGTGTATAGTTTTCCAAGTTTTTTGGGGTCTATCTTGTGTAATGAGATTTGTTGTTCATAACAGTTTTTTTGCATATTTAATTCTTCTATGAAATGCATTCGTATATTATTTATATGCAGTATATTCAAGAGTAGGAAAGATGTGGGATCTTTGATCAGGGTGGGCTCAATGACCAAAGGCTATTTCTCGCCACCTAGAACGTGTGTTCTTGTGGTTTTGGTAATGAAATTGAGATTGCTTATTGTCACCCGTATGTGTTTTAGGGGATTTATAGCTGTTAAATCAATTTTTATGGCCTGCTTTTCATTTTGAAGAAAGAAAGTAAAATGTTGGTGCCTTCGTTTTTTCGTTTTTGCAAATGACAGGCCGCTTGTTTTGAAAGATTTTTTGCAAATGGGATATGCTCGAGGAAAGAGTGTTGAAACTGCAAGAGGTTGAAAATCGATACTGTACACTTTTTTGTTCTGACACGTGATGCAAAAATAGCGGCGGAAGGAGCCTTTGAACCATGCGAGAAAGGGACCAATGACCCTGCAGTTCAAAAGTCGCTTAGCACATTGTTAATTTGTTATGTTCTACAAAAAATGTTGTGTTAGCATTTCTAAATCTCTATCAGGTGGTTCTTCAGTGTCAAATACAATTTCAATCTAAAGTTTGTTGAAGTTCAATGAAAAACGTTTTGTTGTAAAATTTATACAGTTGTAAAAATTTAAATTTATACAGTTGTAAAATATAATTCACTTTCAGTCAAACAAGGGCTTTAAAACTGAATGTGTTTACAGATGTTACACACAAAAATATTCCTCACAGTTATTAAAAAACTGTATCACAAAGGTAGCGTCTACTATGACAGTTCATTCTAGTAAGGAGACTCATTATTTAGTATACTTCAAAGCAGATTGCCTACAGGTTTCAAAGCAAACTATGCCATGCATTGCAAGATGGTTTTTGATTTTGTGATAATAACTGGAGAGCATTCCTGTTGTCTTAAATGTTTTGATGGGCCAGTCAACTGCCCAAACACTTATTGTTTCTTGGGTACCGCTACAGTCCACTCACTTTTTTGAAGCACCTACTTGGATGTTGAGGAAATTTTTTTAATGACGTCAGTTGCCGTCAGCTTCGTCGTCTGGTGGAATTTCTGTCTGACTTTCAAATACAGTGTTTCTGAGCCTGTCAGCAAGCAACGCATAATGTATGTCGTGTGTGTATGTTGTGTGGTCATTGTGCTGTGGACTGCATGCTCTGTGGTTAATGCAGAGTGGTATTGTTCATTTGTAGTGTGCACAGGTGGCTGTAGTCGGGATGCTGCGCGAGACAAGTCACAGGCGCAAGGAAGCAATGCTCCCTGAAAAATGAATCATTGAGAACACAATATGGACTAGTTCGCATTTACAGTACTGTATAATTGATTGGGGACGAGCCTATAAAACTGCTGTCCAACCAGCAGTGAGCTACAAGAAGTGCTACAAACAACGTTCTGAAATGCATGACGTTTACCTATAGAATGTCAAGTTGAAACATACAGTATTAAAAATGTTTAAAATTGTTTAAAATCTGCTTTATGCTAATTTCAGTTGTGAAAGTTTATTTCATCTTTTGTCTGTCATTTTTTTTAGAAACTGCTCAGCATTCATGATTATGGCACAAGGCAACAAGCATAAAAAATTTTTGTCTTAAGCGTGTTAGGAGTTATTATGGCAAAAAATGTTGCAATATATAGCTCATGGTTATTGCCCAGGCAAACATTCAGAGCCCCACCAGTTTCAAGCAATTGCAGTCATGCTGACAAGTCTTTGTGAATTTTTTTACAAGAATACAGTATATTGTTTTTAATCTGTTTTCTTGACAAGTATGTCTTATACTTGTTTCTACTTCAAACGTCATTTGGTTGGTTACACCAGTGATGGAGTCTCGAGACTTGGTCTCGGTCTCGAGACGCGTCTCGAGACCCGTTTTTTGAAGTCTCGGTCTCGGTCTCGAAAGATTTCGGTCTCGGTCTCCAGCTCTTCGTCTCGAGACTTTGCATAGGTTATTTTTTATGAAGTTTTGCAAGGAGTTCCTTAAAAAAACGGTTTAAAAAAATGATTGTTCAAAATTTAGCCGTTCAAAGAGGTCAGTGGCTAAGCTTTCTTTGTTGTT
>JGI24022J15233_10009305_pt1 | contig 11059 bp, 5 predicted proteins | sample Ectturendosymbi2_FD_15233 | JGI IMG/M metagenome (IMG submission 15233)
CACTGACTTCTCGCACTCTAGCCGCAAGGCGTGGAGCATCATCACCAAACTTTTAAAAACGACCCCTTCCCGCATTGAAATATTCAAATGGACGCAATCGTCTGACGAGTATCCTGGCTTACCACCCTTTTCATCACGTTCCTCGTGAACCCGTTGACGAAATCTTCTTCAGTTCCTTGGTTCAGCCAAAGGATAACACAGCCATTCAGTATTTCTACCTCTGATTTTTAACCAATCGCTGGGACACAGCCACCTGCAGCTTAGTCTTCAACGTGGATTTCGTAGTTATATGGATCCAAGGGAGCGATACAAGTCAGACGTTTTCTTATCTTATCCCTATCTTTTGCGTCCAAAGTGATGCGTGATGGCGTCTTTTTTTCATGATTCGTCACCTCCAGCTTTCCACTGTGATCGGACATGTTCGCGATATCTTGAACGATCCTGCTGCAGGTGTCCGTACTGTATGCCCATCGTTTCATGGTTTTAGGCTTCAGGGTTATGCCTATGATTCCGTTTGAGCCATTTCCGTAACGCATGAAGGTTGTCTCTATGCAGATGTCAGACTCCAAGAAAAAACAAGCAATGAACATGACTACCGAGATCCACCACCACCAACCTTTCGGCTGTTATACACTTGAGGAGGGGATATTTTCAATGCGTTTTGATATTAAAATAGGCCTATAAATATTTATCTTCTGAAAATGTTTTACAGTAGTGTAAATATAAATGTCTTACCAGCCTACAAGCTATAAAAAGAGGTGGATCGGGAGGGGACTAAAATGGATTCCTTCCCTGATAAATGTTTATTGCGCTCTAAAAATGAGAATTACCTCTGTTTTCGGCTAAAAGCCTATTCAATCAAGCTTATCTGTATGCAGAAGCTTCTGCGTCTTGCTAAAAATTAATTCTAAATCACATTCGATCAACTCATTCTCACTTTCAATGATAAGAATACTTTTATTTGCTGAGAACACGTTTATTGCATCAGCATTTTTCTCAAAACTTTATCTACGGCTTTGGGGATTCCCTTTTGCGAAATCATTTGATGAGTCGTTTTTGCCAGGCCGCCGTTGCTGATCCTTTAAAAAACGGCGGTCCTTATTTAAATATTTTTGCACACACTATTGCAGTTATCAATACTTCAATGGTTTAATGTGATTGTTTACTCATTAAACACGTTTAGACTCAACGACTATTATGATACAATGTGCAGTGATTGAGATATGGGCCAAAACGTTATTTTCAGTAATGACTGTCTCAATATGCGTATTCAGCAAAAAATAAAGGTGGAATCTTTACTGAAATGGCTTAATATTATTATTTACCCCTCAAAACATGGGGATAGACACCAAAATTATTTTGATACCAGGCATAGTGACTGAGATATTGACGAAAGAAGGATTTTCCGTAATGGCGGCCTTAATTTGCATATTGGGGTGTTGCCCGAGGATGACAGAGTGGCATCATTCAGATTCTTAAAGAGCACAGCTTCGAGGTATGGAAACTGCAAAAAAAACTTTGTGCGGACGATATTGCACTCTTATCGGTCCCTGCCACCGGACTACATAGATACAATCTCGAATCTTGGTCTCGGCCTCGAGACGTGTCTAACGACTCGTTTTGTCCGCCGTCGTCTCGGGCTCGTCTTGGAAGGGCTGCAGCCAGCTGATATTTTCTGGTGGAGGTGGCAAAATGATTGCAGCTTGTTGTTGTTTCACCTAACAACTAAGAAGTTTGGGCGTTTTTTAAATGTTTTAGGGCAATTTCCCGGTTGCCCCTGCCCCTGGATATGGCCTTGCGTCTCGGTCTTGAAGAATTTGGGTCTCTCGATACATTGTGCAATCTGTTTAGATGTTAAATACTGGATGAAACAGCACTTTTCAACCAAGTATTCTGTCTTGCCACTGTGCTAACATTCCACAAATAGTTAAACAATTTTTGGAGTTGGAGTTCTACGATTGGAATCATGCCACTTTTATCCTTAGGATGTAAGTACATCGGACAGTTACACTTCATGCAACCAGAATGAGCTGACAGACTGGGTTCGATGCGAGGTTTGGTAATACCGTAACCTTGACTAATGATACTTGCACATTTCCAGTCTCATTATCAGCCCTATTGCAATCAACGTTTATGATTTTTCGCCACCGTTGCAATCACAATGAACGTAATTTCGTGACGCACGGTCTAGAATAAGTGGAAATGACCAATTGTGATTCCTCACTAGGTTCAAAACAAGATTCAAAAACTTGCTTTTTTGAAATGTAAAAACCTTCTAAGGTTTTCCATCGTTTTTACTAATCTCACCTCCATTTCTCTTGTAGTAGTGTACATATTCACTACTTTTGCGTGGATTAGGGTTTCAGGTGAGAGTTCTTTGGCGGGAACATCAGTTGCTAAACGTCTCTTATCTGTAAATAAAATTACAGACTTTCTTCGTACATACGGGTACACTTTCCAAATAAATGTCTTGCATGAATGATTTCCCAATTTATTTACGCTTTCAGTTGAAATAATATATTTTGGAAATGCTGTGAAATGGAAAAGACAAAGCGTTTTTATAAGATATAAATTTTTTTGAACTTTGGACTTTTTCGAAGCTTATTCATATCAATTAATGAAATCAAAAATGGTTAAACAAAATATTTTTATATTAAGCTCTCATAACTTTGTAAGACAACTGGTATGCACGCACTGTAACAAAGTACATGCGTGGCTGACACTTACATCCGGCTAAATATCTTTGCAAGAGAACAAAACACATTTTGTTGAAAAATTGGTTAATGAGCTAACTCACACTTTTCGACACACACAACCAGGATTTAGACGCCCATACAGAAAAGTAAGGAACGCTTATTGAATTCAGAATCGGAAGTGAACTTGACGTTAGAGAATTATTTCCATGCTCGGAAGTTGTATCTGGCAAATTGGACCAATTTAAAATATTTCGAAATAACAAGTAAGCTAAGCATCGCAGGTGAGATTGGCTATTACAATTTTTAAAACTAACTTCATCTGCCAGCTTTTTTCTGTAGTTAGCAGCAGTTAATACAGATTTAAATGTTGATGTATTCGAAATGTTTTGAAAAAGCTACCTGCAGTAGTTTCTGGCTGTGGTTGGTCCACCTCCTTGACAGAAGATGAACATGGATCCATCATGTCCAGGTAAGACAGATGTAAACTCGTTTTTCTGTTGCATTCAAAAAAGTTGGTTGAATCTGTTTTTGGTTTACAAAAAATTCTCTCTGCAAATAAATGTGCAAGCGCTGCTTGTTATGTGCATACGATATTTCTTTTCGGCATGAAACATGAAGTGTGGGAACCAAAAAGTAGCTGCAAGCATTCATATCTGCTGATTAAGATGCACGTCGTCCTTAAAACTCCATGCATTTTGAAAACTACCTTGTGCATTACTTCCCTTTTCAAAAGTCACATCTATAGCTTTTGAATGTATCATGGAATATAAGAAGTTGTTTATTATATTATTTGTTTCTTTCAGTGTTTTTTTGGAAAGCAATCATAAACTATGTCAGTTAAGGAAAGGTTCACAGAGATTTGCACTTTTGAATCTCTGGACAAATGCAAAAGTGAGTAAACCTTTCGTTTCGCATCTTAGCTTTCTGCAAACGATTTGCACGTTCGTGTTTGATCTTTAGCCGGTGAACTCTGTCTCACGAATGTACTACAAATCAGTCAAAATACATGTACAGCAATTGTGGCATCGATGAGGCAAGGAACCGATGAGACATTGACATTATTCAACACCTTAAAGAGATAAAATTCCTGTTTTGAGACTAACCGGTTAGCTTGGTTTGTACGTTTTTTCCTTCTATAATGTGTGATTTATGCCATCGGTGACGAGTGAAACCTGATGACATTTTTTACGCCCCAAAATAAATATTTAAAGACTGGAACTACATAATTTCATGGAATTGAATGAACTAAGTCAACTTATTGAAGTGTGGTCTTTCGCTACCAATTTCGAATGCTAACTTAACGAAGCTATCATCGTCATTGGAAACAGGACAAATGCTGCAATAGCAATTGCCAATGGGAAGAATGAGACAATACTGTCCCATCCCTTCCAAAAGCAGTGTGATATTGGGATCCTCATTTTGCACCGCATGTTATCCCTCTTTAGTTTGTTTGAATACTTTTTAATGGTTCAATTCTGAAAATAAACGTCGTTAACATGAAGCAAAAATTAATTCTGCCGCCAAGCATCTTATGTTTTATGCCTCTCGCGCATCTGCCCTAAGACGTTCTCACTGGTCCTAAGTGCTGGGGACTGATGAAACAAGATCCAACATTTTTGTTTAGCTCAAATTTATGCTAGAGCTTTGCCTAATTAAAAAAAAAATTTAAATTTGGTTTGGTGGAATTTTCAACACTCCAAAAAGTAAGTTTACTTCAACATTGATATTATGGCAAAATCAAATTTTGTAATATTTATTTTGCTTTACAAGAACGTACCTGAAACTGTTTTTCATAAATTAACAGCAAAGAGTTTGCCATACAAGAAAATAGTTGTCTTTTAGGATTGCAGCTGATGAGATAAGATACAACGAAAAAATGCCAATTTCATGCTATTTTTCTGATACAGCATCAATTGGGAAACAAAAGAGTGAACAATATTTCGGAATAAGAAATCGTTACCGTACCAAGACCCTCTTCAAAATCTTTCTTTATTATTCATACAAGAAGATTGTTGCTCTCACGAAAATCAAGTGTCATGAGAGCGTATTATATTTTGGATTTTAAACAGGTTTGATGCTGCGGAAGAGATCGCACAACCTGACATTTTTATACGAAAGAATTAAAAAATTGAAGTTTGATTAGTGAATTGGGATGCAAGATGCACTTTTGTAATGAATGTTTCAGCTGCTTATTTTCAGCGAAGCTTAAATGAGTGTTGAGTTATGTTCACTTGATGTAATCAAGCCACACCAGCATCAAGAAAATATAAAATTCTGGTTATAAACAACTGTGAAAGACATCTGACGAGACGTAACAGAAATGTTGTTTTAACGTCTTTATTGGTGTTTAATAGTTTTGAATCAGCTCTTGAGGATCCGATTGTAACCAAAAGTGGATTACTGTTTATATGCACTGAGAACGTCTCTCAATCATTTCAATAAAAATGAAGGTGAGCTGAAAAAAAGACACTTGATTACAATAGAAAATGTTTCAAGCATTGTGCTATACACATCTTGTCAGTAACAAAAACCACCGGACATAGATACCAGAACATAATCCACCCATAATATTGCACACGTTCGATACCGGGTAAGCCGGAAAAAAACTACAACATGTTTACGGTTTTTCCAGTTTCAATTAACAAACAATTAGTGTGATTCATGCTGAATGTAGTTTTGTCCAGTGGTGAAAACGTTGATTATTTGGGTGATTCTGATCGTAATCCAAGCACACATTCTACGATTTTTGGCTCGTCGCGTTCATGTTTCAATGGGGTGTAGGTTCTAACGTTGTTATCTTTAAAAAATATAGGCTACAGAAGGCCACATGAAAAACGTTAAGTGATTACAGACAGGCCATTGTATAAGCGAAACCATCTCAAAATGATACCATTTACTTGTTGTTCGACCTTAAAATTGGATGTGGAAGTGTTACAAAAACAAAAGGATGATACAGAGGGATGGAAAAAGACTCATGTTTTTTTGGATAAACCGTAGGATTCGTTTGAATTTACTTGTGACTTCGACGGTTTTGACATCACAAAGGTAAAACTCGCTTCATGAACCATTTTACCCAAACCGACATCCCTGGATTACTAAACGTTATTATTCGATACACAATTTTGGTTGGATCTGAAAGTACCACATAGGTTGCTCTGCTCAGGTTTCGGCCACTGTATGCGTTGGTGTTATGAGTAAAATGAGAAAACGTTCTCAGCACATTTCTTGCAAATTCTTAAAAAAAGGTTAATTATCGGAATCTGTAACCTTTCCATTCAAAATGTTCTATGCCTGAAACGTTACACCTCTTGAATAGTCAGAACAGCAAACGATAACTTGACAAAATCAATTTTACAATACTAACATCTTAAGATCAAGTGCATCTCTCGTTTTAAGCGATAAGTGCTAATAAAAGCTCAAAACTTTAGACCTTTGATGATATTGCATAAAATAAACCATTAACATTACCTCTGATAGTTATGCCACTCATCGCACTAGCATTTTACACTGCATGAGTTAACTGTAACTCCACGTCGAATTTGTATCGTTTGACTGAAGTATACTGCGGAAACAACTATTGTATTACAATTGTTCATAAACAGATACATTGTTTACAGTTTCTTCCCGTGAATTTTCCTTTGTTGTACGAGGCACATGAAGATTGGATTGTACATGAAGATTGGAAACGGCATTGTTCTCCCCTGCATTTAACAGTTGTCTACCATTTGGAAATGAAACCCTGGACACACAAAAACCCTCGGAGAAGGTTCATGCCTCATCGTCTTTATACTAAGCAAATAAATTATATGATAAAACAGAAATGAAAATTAGTATCTGTTTTGTGGCCATTGACGGGCAGATGTTAAGGAGTGAAAATCTATAACGCAAACTCAATAATCAAAAAAGTATAACTCAGCGTGGTCCAAACAAAGGCCGGCACGCGGGGCGGACGCGGCCCGCCGACATTTTTGTGCTGCCAAAAACGCTTTCTGTGTGCCATGTGTTACACAAAGTCATACATGCATTGTATAGCCACACAACCTTTGCAAGTCGCCCATTAGTGAAGTGCAGGTCAATATGTGACTATTAGGGCGTAACAATATATTTTTTCAATTTATGACGTAACACTAGCTAACCTCTACGCTAGGCTAACGCTGCAGTACTCTGTGGCCCCAAAACATGCGTTCATTTTCATCTTTGTCGCACGCCATAGAGTCTAATTAATTTTCGAGTTAGATGAGAAGATGTGCATTGTGAAAGCAATGAAGTAATTTTTAGTCAAGTGTAGCAACTTAACAAAAAATGAGTGCCAAAAGAGAGGTGTCAGAGGAAAACAGAAAGTTCAATTCTAGCTAGGAGGAAAGGTATTTCTTCGTCAATAACATGCCTTGTGAGGTTGCAAGTAATATCCATTCCGAAAGGAAAGAGTCAAAAAAGGCATTACAGCACCAAACACGAGAAAACGTATGGGAAATACCACGGAAATTCTAGGGAAGTGATTTTGAAATAATTGAAGGGTAACCAAGCCCGGAACCAGGGGGGACAACCGGGCAATTGTCCCCGCTTAAGAGACTGTGCACTGAAAATGTGCTCCCCATATTTGTTAGTTGCGAAAGGGAGATCTCAATTGTGAAGCGATTGAAAAGCGACACACAAAATAGAATGGCTGATGAAACCTGCATGCCTGCTTGCGTCTGCCGACTACCGAAATTAAAGCGGACATTGACTTTATAGTCACAACCAAGAAAAAAATTGCTTTGTTCATTTTTTGATGTGTTGTGAATCATTTTTCTAGCAGAAAATCTCTATTTTGAGTCGCAAACAAACAAACAGAAAAATTAAAAATTACCCTAAAATCGAAAATTGCATTAGGCGTGCAGCAAAATTTAGTTATGTCAGAACAGCAAACGAGTCTTTTAATTGCAATGAAAATCCTCTCTTTGCGGCCTGCAAATTTTCCTCAAACCGTAATGTGGCCCTTCATGCTCGCAGATTTGGACCACCCTGGTATAACTAATAGAAAACAGTTTAAAAAGTTCTGTTTCTTGGACAACCAATTAAAACGTTGCACTTTCTGAAACGTTGTGCAGTTACCTCATAAAATCTCATGGCATTATTTCGTTGTGGCAGTGATTTTGATTTAATTTTCAGAATATATGAAGAGAACGGAATATACTGCATTTTATTGCTGTCACCGAAATAACCAGAATGTAAAGAAAGAGTATTCAAGGCAAGCATGTGAGATCACGTTTGATGGATGTGCAGTGCACAATGTAGCAAAAAAGACGTTGCTGATTTTCGTAGTGAACCAATAATAAACTTTTTGAGGTAATGCTGAGGATGAATGTTGGGCGATTTTTTTTATATATATTTAGAAAAATCATTTTTATAAAAACGTTTGTAGGCACAAATGGCTGTCATCCCTGAAAGATGAGATAGTTCTCAGCAATCCCAACGTTGCTCATGAAGAGTTATACAGTGAGTTATTAGGTAAAGGACAATTTGGACGTAGCTTCACCGTCATCAGCATTGCTGCTGAAGGTTTTAAGTCAAAAGTTCTTGGAAAAGTTCTTCACCGCTTCGCCGACCCATCAACATTGGAGTAACGGGATAAAGGAATGCCCTAGACAAGATAATCTCCAGGACAAAAGTACGCCAACTCCAGCCAGTTATTAAGGGGTATAGAACACTCTCTGAAAGTGATTGGGAATAACATGTCAAACAAATTGCCCACGCTTTGCTGTGATGTTTCCCAAGACCTGAGAGGTTTTATTCATGCTTTTGCAACCTCAGCCACACTACTCCATGTACTTGCCAAAGTCAACAGTGTCAAATTTCAACAGTGCCAAATTTACTTTAAGAAGTTTTCAAACTGTGCATCTACTTCCTGTGTCAACTGTATAAAACAAAATTTTCATGTTGATGTGGTCGCCATATATTTTTCTGTCCTGCTTCTACTGTTTACAAGACTGAGGATGGGATTGAAGACTCGTAAATGACGCTGATGATGCGTACTTGACGTTGATGACATAAGTGACATTGATTATGCGTAAATGACGTTGTTGACGCGAAAATGACGATAATGCGTAAATGACGACAGTTTACAGGACTGGTGATACGTAAATAATGTGAAATTGATTTCGTAGTTAAATATTTTGCGATCAGATTTAAGATTGGCCCCCCCTGTGGGAACTTTTTGCTGAAATGTGAATATGTGCAGCCAGAATCATCGCAAAGTTTTGAAAGGATAGCAAAGAGAGCATGACAGACTGATTCCATGCAAGCTCAACAGTAAAACTAGAGCCGTCAATACTAGGCGACACGGAGAAGACATCCCTGCTAACCCAGCTTTCAAGAAATGTTTCAAATGTAGTGAAGCAACAGAGAAACTTGAAACATAATTGGTTGAACAAGGAAAATTCTTAAAGGTGAGACAGGCTACGTAACGCTTAAAGGATGAAACAGGTTACGTATCATGCAATTTGGTGTTCTTGTTGCTGTTATTCTTTTATTTTGCAGGTGCAGCGCAATATATCTCGAAGACCACTTCAGGTGAACAATCAAATTCGCAAGCTGCATCTCAGCATACCTGATCCAAGGAGTTTCCAGCCGTTATCCCCATTCTACAAAAGCCGGAAACGTTTGTAGAGCTTGTCAGGTGCGAAAGGGTTGTGACAACACGGACAGAGTTTCATGTTGGCTGGGTTCATACATTCTCTGCCACGCCCAGATCCTTGCAGATCTGAGCACCTGTTCCACCGAGAGATACCGGTTGCGACCCAGCACTACCTGCTCAACCGTGTTCATCATCTGACGGCTCTTTCCCAGGTATATAAAGCACCACCAGTTGAAACTGCAGCGAAACAAAGCTTACTCAACAGTTAAAGGGCATCAACTCGACAACCTTCCAGTTCTTTCAATGCCCTGGCGTCCTTGCACTAATTTGCTTTTCTTGCAGTAAAGCAATTATCGCCAAATAAAATCAACTCCATTCTATTTTACAGCCCAATAGCGGTTGTCAGCAGTTCATAGCTGAACAGGCCACAAGCACCGAGCAATGACTGTGTGATTCGTAGCAGTGGTTGCTTGAAGCTAGCCGCCCCATGGTTGGCTTCAGTTTTCGCTTTGCCTTGGATGACAACAGCACGATGATCATAGCGTGTTTTCTCTAAGACTTGCTGTAGATTTTCATATTTTTACCCGAAACTTTTGCTGGCAATTTACGGTCATGAAGATGCGTACGTGAAATCAATTTCCTAGTAAAATACTTTGCGATCAGATTTAGATGCGTCACACTTGTGGAGACATGTTGCTGAAACTGCTTTTGCAGTATCACTGAAAGACAGTCCTGCATCTTCTCAACGAATCGCACTTCCATCAAAATCTGATAAACGGACTTCACAACCATAGACCCAATCAGAAATGCTGTAAGCGGAATCGGAATTACCAGAAGTCCCGCAGGAAATAATGAATTCATTTGACCCTTCCAGTGCCAAACCAATGGGCTAATGCGTAATGATCAGTTGGACGCGTAAAGAAATTATTCAATCAAAAATTTGATAAATGTGTCATCTTGTACCAACAGACAGCAATCTAATTGCAGAGCACCCAACAGCACTGACTGGCACATAAATGAACGTATTTGGATAATTGCGAAAAGATTAAATTTATAAATGAAAAAAATCAACTGATGTACGTGCAGTACAGCCCTAAAATACAGCCACTCATGCCAGATGTCTATAAAATCACTTCAAGACCAAAAAGAATAAATGTTGAAAATTCATTCATTTTCATTTCCGGTTTTCCTCTGAGGAGGGTCGCGGGGGAAACAGCCCAAGGAGGACGTGAAACACCTCGCGGTTTTCAGCGACCTCTAATAGTTCTGGTGGCTCCACATCAAGACGAGACCAAGCAAGGTCGGAAACGTAGCAACTCCACCTAGTCCTTACAAGACCTCTGCGTCACTTTCCCGTGATGTAGCCCGTACGACTTACCTCCCTAGGGAATACAGCCGTAAGCTTGCGGTCACCGTCAACGGTACCACCATCCCCTACAGTATAGAGGATTCTTTACTCAATAACGTATTTATCCGATTGTAGTCGCCCTCGATTATAAGTTATACAAAATGATTTTAAAAAGTGAATATAAACCGCGCCCTTGATTGCAAACCGCACTTAATACAGGTTACCTGAGCCTCTGACATGCTTTTGCGTATTAGCATGTTTTGCGTTTTTGGCAACCCTGGTAATGATGTTTACACCACCACAACCGTCTTCCGTTCATCACAGCCCCTCCTGTGATGGATGTGCATGTGATGCTGAATAGAAATAGAATGCGAAAAGAGAGTTGGGTCAGCAAAAGGT
>JGI24022J15233_10009306_pt1 | contig 11058 bp, 5 predicted proteins | sample Ectturendosymbi2_FD_15233 | JGI IMG/M metagenome (IMG submission 15233)
TCAATCACAGATTTTTATTCCTTGCTTATTTCACCTGGGGAGTGAAGTTACGCGAATCGTGAACCCAACAGTTACAACCATTTGGGTGCGTTTTACGTGAGATGTTTCGCTCGTGTGTGTCAGATATTTACAGCCGTGGTAAGAGAGTTACAACGTGGTCCTCACGTTGTGCTTTAAAGTCTTTATGCCGCCACGCATACTATATAGGTGCAGTGTGTTTGTTTTTTTGCAATACAGATAAGAAGACACAGATGTGATTCTTATGAACAGCGTAGACCATGTGTTGTGTCAAAAATTTCAATTGTGGCGATTTCGGTTGGTTTGCCTGTGGCAGTTAACAATCCTGTTCTCGCCAGCCACGTAGGATTCCAACAATTCCGTGCAATTTACGCTTTTGCGTCGAAGGCAGCAACAAACGCAGTGATCGTGGGCACTTCAGCAATGATTGAAAACTTTTTAATGACCGTACTTTCAGAGCATAATTTTCCGATTTTCGTGAATTGATTGACGCTTTCCTTTTTTTTCCGCAAACCTTTCACAAGAGCCCCCTTTAAAACAGCCTAGGGCCCTGCAAACGATGTAAAGTATTTGTATCAGGTTTGCTGTTTTAGGGTATGTAGATTGCAAATACAGTTTTAGCAAGTAGGCTAAAGTATGAGGTGTTAAATTTAGACTACTCAAGTTGCATTGCCTGAACCACTTTCGGATACAGTGCAAGTTGCCGTACGTAGCCTGCAGCCTAACGCTTTTTGGTTGATTTTGAAACGGTGGTTTTCAGAATGTACTGTACGTTTTTTGTATTTTTAAAATGTACAATACAAGGTGGGCCAAAAGTAGACGTGCTCTTGATTGCTTTTTTATGTTAATGGCTGAAATTTTGGGAGGGTATTGACAAATACTGGATCGTTCCGGTAAGAAAATTATTCTGCTTTCACCACTGTTTGGAACACAGAACCTTCACCAACTTTGGATGTAGGAGACGTTGAACTCAAAATGAAATGGGTTTCGTTATACTTGAAAAAAAACGTAAAAAACGTAAGCTATAAATGCAATCCAAACCTTTTGAGAGAACATTTGCAAGAGCATTCGAAAATGTTTCAGATTCCACACTAAATTCATACTTTACGCCAAAATGCACATTTTAGACAATACCACACAAACGTTTGGATGTGGGGCACAAAGCAAAGGGGCCTAGAACCACCACTCCCCTGATGGCGAAGGGACAGCTGAAGGAGTCAATCACAAAATGATGGTCTTTCCACTTTTCTCATCGTTGAAAACGAGCATTTTTGTAACCATTTTTAACCAGCAATAAAACTGCTGATGGAGATACACAGGAAAAGGTATACCGAGCCTAACATTAGCAATGAATGCTTAGTGGTGAATTTCGTTTGTTAAATATTAGCAATATTGATGCATGCAGACTTTTCCGAGAGTCAAACTTTGAATCAAGTTTGCGTTTTATACAACAATCCTTTTGTCGTTTCATCACGATTTTCGTAAAATGAACCAACAAGAAAGACAGCAGATATGTGCTCTGTGTCGGTTTTCACGTTACTTGACTTTTTTTTCAATGGAAGGTAATCTCTCTCTGGAAAGTTTTGTTAAATTACCGAATGCCTGAGATCACTGGACAAAGTGAATTTCGGTAGCTTAAATTTTACACATGCAGCTAAGTATAGGCAACTGCAAACAAGGTACGAAAAGTTTGCATCTGGTAAAGTTAACAACCGATTCTATTTTACAACAATGTGGGCAAGATTGACGTCAAATGTTGACACACTGACGATAAAAACATGTGGTGTTGGTCTCAGCATTCGAATTCTTTTTTTATGCAGGCAGGTAAACAAATAATGATGCAGTGTTTGTTCTCGTTGTTTCACCCACATAGCGTTAGGTGTTTTACCCTCGTGTCGTTCGGTGTTTAACCCACATAGCGTTCGGTGTTTAACCCTCGTGTCTTTCGGTGTTTAACCCACGTGTCGTTCGGTGTTTAACCCACATGGCGTCGGTGTTTGAGTCATGTGGTTTTGAAGGTTTCATTTTTGCTAAAGTTGAAACTTCCTTAATACTATTTTCTGCATTGTTTAAGTCACATTGTACCACAATCAAGTTATGTTTATCTTTGTCAAGCAACTTGTTTGGCCCAAAGTGTCTTTTTGCACAAAATAACTGTCGAAACAGGGAAAGTAAAAATCGCAAATGCAAACACCAACAGCAATATCATTAAAAAGCAAATACAAAATGAATAATTTAATGAATGAATAGAATTGCAAAACAATTAAAAGCTGTAGTTTTACTTCAAGCTTTCGGGAAAGCAACAGGCTGGGCTTTCCTGTCATGATTTTGCAACGATTCGGACACATATCTGTTCTGCAATTGGCCTCAGATAGTTTTTCAGTTTTATTGAAAGCAATCATATAGCAACGGGCTGTTTTCTACTATTTACTTTCCGAATCTTGTATTTTGATTTAATCTTCTTAGTCTGAAGTTCGCTTACTTTGTATGATTTGTGTTTGTGCTTCAGCACTTCACGCGAAAGCATTGTTTGCGGATTTCAGGACTGAGGATGTGTGGTGCTAGATGGAATCGATTCGTGGAATCGATTGGTGGAATCAATTTCCTGTCAAAACATTTGCTGATTGACTCGACTGTGTCACCATTATGGGCACAATTTTCACTCATCCTTGTTTGCATCTGTTTAAACTCATAAAAACGTGTTGATTTTCCAGCATCATCGGTAAATTTTTGAACTGTAACCCTTGCTACACCGGGGTCTCCCGCATCGCATAATTTGAAACAGCAAAGTATAAGTGGGAGGCGCATTATAATATCATTGTTTATGTTTGGAAACTAAGTGCAATGAAAAAGTTGCACAGATTGAAAGTTCGTAACACATGTAGGAAATTACGTCGAGAGCATGTGGCGCCGCAGCGGAGCCACTCGTTTTATGAACATCTGGGAAAAGAATGATTGTTCTCACGACTCTTACCTTTGTTAACGAGGTGAACTTAGAACGACGTTCAAACTAAGCAAACACAGAACTGTATAAAAATGCTTCTGCATCAACATGAGAAGCATTTCTGTTGGAAACTCGCAGCAAGATCCAATCGAAAAAGATGATTTTCTATTTCCTTGCTCTTGTCGCCCTCGCATCAGGTGAGATGATTTAATTGCTACTTACAATGGGGATTTCACAGTAATAAAAAGTAATAATGTTGCCCCTTTTCGAATTACTCGCTTGAGTATTGTTTCAAAACAGTTCAAGACAGGCTTCTGTAAAAAGAAACAAAACGGGTTCAATAAGTAATATATCAAGAAGGGATAGTAAAAGACGTATAGCTACAAAACTCAACGAAATTTAAAGGAACCAAGTCTGAAACAACAAGAAATTTGAACTTTGAAGTAGAGAATTGTCGAAGCAGTGACGCTAAAGGAAAATATTTACAGGGAATAATATTTACGTGGAGAGAAACTATAGTGACGTGGTTGTGCTTGTATACATCAAATTCTCCATACTAATTTCGTCCTTGATTGTTGTATGCAGGGTTGCTGAGTTGGAGGCAAAATGTCCGACTCCGATTCCTAGCTTCCAAAATTTCCGACTCCAGACTCCGACTTCTTAAAGATTTGATAACAAAACGTTGGGAGCTTTCATAGAGATTTAATAACAAAACTTTGACAGTTCGTGTGAACCACGTTTCTTGCAGCACTTAACAACTCCATAACTCGCCAGTCGATTGTGCTTGAACTGTTCAAACCCTTAAAAGATGCGACGAGTGTTCTAGTGTGGATTAAAAAATTGGGAAAGTTTTAGGTTACGTTTTTTGTGGGTGACGTCATAACTGGGGTAGATTATAGGCCTTTTCGGCCGAGGCCATTAGGCCCTGGGACCCAACCGCAAGAGCCAATATTTTGACTCATGTTTTTAGTTAAAACTAGCCTATACTCTGTGTTTTTTGAGCCTTTGATTGGCTTTCTATCGTTTCTGGTTCAAAAGCTATGAACTATACTGTCTTAGAGTAATGGTTAAGTTTTCTTGCTTGAAGGTTTGTAAAATTTCTGTTTGGTTTCTTGCACGCATCATATTGATCGGTAATTACTGCAGAGGTGTGCCCTAAAGGGTTGAGTGAAGATTATCATTGCGGGCTACTTCTCTTTCATAAAGGTAGAAACGCCAGGTTTTGATTATAGGCCGCCCAGCATGCTCATTTCTTTCTTGCATGATGATCAGGGCAAATTTCTGCAATTTTTTTGTACAGCTTCCTAAATACTCAAAATATATATAGTTCAATGTTTTGAGCTGTTTCCAAGAACTTATTGCAACGTTTTGCAACTTTGTCGATTTTTGCATGCAACGTTTTGCAACTTTTTCGATTTTTGCATGCAACGTTCTGCAACGTCTTCGATTTTTGCGGGCAAAATAGGTTGTGTCAAGTCTTTCGCAGTCAAATGTGCGCATAAATGCAACTTACTGCTCATAAATGCAACTTTCGCCGCAAACAAATGTAACTTTTTCACTTTTTTACTGCAACAAAAACTTGCCTTAATGATGATGCATTTGGGATAGCTCAGGGAAGAATCGTAAACATGTCACGATTTCATTTCATAGGCGTATTCTTCCGGGACCATGGCCGTGTTTGGAAGACAAAGGACACTTAACCAGCAATAAAACAAGCAAGCTTTTTGCAGACTCATCTTGGGAGTGAGCCTGCCCATGTCGTGCTTCTGTTTTTCTATTGCTTTTGTCTAGTGGTTTTTCAATTGCAAATTAGGATTTTTTGCGATATTTCTAAAGACAGAAAAACGAGAACTACAGATCGCAACATGGCCACCCCGAGAGAGTTCTGCGCCCTAGGCAAGCATCAATGTTTACGCCGCCGTTGCACGTTGCAACGAAACATTCGGGACATGGAAACCAAGAAAAAAGCGGATCCTGTGTCCCCTGACGGCTGCACTATACGTGGCCACCTAGTTGACCCAGTGAATGGCCCGGCCCTGGGACGCAACTTTCCATAACTCCATTCGAAAATCCTGGCGACTCTACTGTGAAAATAATAACGGCTTTTGAACGTTGTGCAAAAATGTTTGCTAAAAAAAGCAGAATCTTAATCCGTTTTGAATTATTGTGTCGCCTGACAGGCTGCTTTGATTTTGTTTAGAAATCAGCATGAAATTCCCAGACGTCTAATGCAAATAAGAGCAATTCTTCTTCCAGTGTTTTGGTGTGTTTGCACGTGCGCTACGGTGTTTTAAAACAGCTGACGAAACAGCCATTGTGGACTAGCACACATGTCGTGATGTAGTTGCTGCAAAGGTCTGTCTCAATTATTAAATGTGCTTCTTGTTTTCTTTTGCAGGGCACGCAACTCCTTCGGTCAGTCACTTGAAGGACATACCCAGAGATTTCCACAACAATCGTATAGTTGGGGGAACAGAGGCCAGTCTTGGGGAATTCCCGTGGCAGGTGGCGTAAAAACAGACTCAGAGTTTTACGCTTGAATAAGCATGTTGACAATTCGAGCCTAAAAAATTACGTTTTTCTTTTTTCTTATAAACCAGTGCGAGTCTATTTTGAGTGGGTATAAATGCAAAAATCACACCCCTAGAAATAACCTGGGGTGTGGTATTACCCCTACCCCTATGGCCGCAAAAAGATGTTTGAGGCTCTTTACATGTTGTCACTCAGCGCAGTTTCCAACGATCTACAGTATATTTCGATCTATGAGTACTTTCATATTTATTCAATCGATATTGATGATATCTCGTACAATTTAGAAATAGTCTACAATACACTCTTTTCTGTTCTACACAAGGATAAGAAACAATTTATTGGGTAAAGCAACAACCGCTATGTGGTTTTCACAAGACCACAAAGTAAATTGTTGTGTTTTGATGCAAAAGGAAACTTCCACCTCATTATTCTGGATTTATGAAGTTCTTTTGCTTCATACATGTAATCCACCATTTTTTGAAGTCGGTCACTTTTTCTTACGAGGCTATCAGTCTATTTGAACATAATCAAACTACAGTTTGACGTCACCATTGTAATACCGTTCATCCAGTTTCAAGCAAAGTGCTGATCCAACAGACACTTGTATTTTCTGCAACCTTCTGGAAGGATCGCTGACATACCCACAAAGCCTCTTTGCTCTGCATACAAAATTTGAAAACGGTTCGTTAAATCAAAAAACTTCGAGGGTCAACGTGTCTGAGTACTCACTTTGACTTGGAACGCTAAAGGTAGCGATGTGTGATGCTTGGGGAAAAAGCAAAATGAAAACATGTTGTTATTGAAAACAAGGAGAACTGTTTGATGCGTGGATTTTTATGTCAAACGAGATTGTTTTCACTTTCAGGCAACTCTTATCCGCACCTCAGGAAGTCACTTTTGCGGGGCATCTTTGATCACAACTAACCACGTGATGACCGCGGCTCACTGCTCTGTGTCTGGGTGAGCATATGAAAATTGTGACCGTGTTCTTGTTTAAACTAAACATTTCACAACCTTATTTGCATAAATATATCACAGTAGCTTTAAAGTGAATGATGCCTAAAATGGCTATTTGGCGAATGTTTTGGAAGGGTATGTCTGTTTTGGAAGGAGATAGCACAATCCAGGAATCACAATTATCCCACAGATGGCCGGAATTTCACCGGTCTGACCGGTATTTTACTTCAAATTTAGTAGAGGCCCGTAAGAAGCCGGTGTTTTAAAAACTAGTGCTTGAAGCCGGTATTTTAAAAATAAATAATTTGCAGTAACTGCAAGAAGAGTTAACGCAGAACTTCTAAAATTATAATGATTCCAGTAATGAATCTTGTCAGGACAGTTCCTTTAGCGAAGTTCATATAAGGGTAGATTGTTACTTGTGGCTTAACACAAAACATTCATTGTCTCTCCGTTTTCCCCCTTCCTTATACTTAGCATCTTCCGTAGTCTTAAACGTGATAACGTGATTTGCACGAGCATTTCTTTTGGCAATTAATCGTGTAACCGGCTTAGGTGGGGTTGTTGTCTGAAATTCCACCGTAGGCTAATGCAGGCCGAATGCAGTAAAAACATAGAAATGGACATAGGACGACAGTGACATTGCAGAGAATAGCGAACCTTTCCCAATCACGCTAGCTGCATTGAACAGACACATTATTTCATCACCGGAATATAACTATCTCAGGGGCCAGTGAACCACACGGGAAGTCATCTCTCAGCCAGTGTTAGTTGTCCAGAAAGTAGTGAGGAATTTTTTGAAGAGTTTCAGGTGAGCTAGAAAATCTTCTATTGCAAACTGAAGTGAATGTAGCACGCAAGAAATCATTAGCTGTGTTATGGTGTTCATACAGGTAATACTGCCGAAGAAAAGCAAATACCATCAAATTGTACGGAAAGATGTTCACTTCAGAAATTGATATACAACATTAAAATAGGAATTTAATTAAGTGCATTATTTTTTTTTAGTTTAAGAAAACGTCTCCGTTCACATTAAACACTGCTGTTATCGTTTTTCATTTAAACAGGTTAGTTTGCCAATGCTTAGTATAGGGCTATAGACTATGTTCACAAAGCGTACGCTTATACACTGTTTGAAACATTTTCAAACCAACCCTTGTGGGAGTTACATCAAATTGAACAGAAAATATCACGAAAGAAATGCATTGTCAAAAAAGCGTCCTTTTCAAAAAATGTTATTCGAGAATCCCGTGCCATTAAATATGCGCTTTCAAATCCAGCCTAGGCCTGTCGCGTCACTTTTGACAAAATGGCCGGTATTTTTACAAAACGCGTCTGGCAACCCTGTCGGTGAAGTGTGAGGTTTAAAAAAAAACAAGTTTTTGTACAATGCTCACACAAAACAACAAACAAGACCGAGACATATTTGCCTTGGAAACACTTTCGTGCGCTCCTATCTTGTTGCGAACGTTCGGCTGGTCGAGTCAGTCTTTCGTGAGAAATGCGTTGTGGTACAAAAGGCAAGGTGATATAGTAAAAAGAAATTCCGATATGCAACTGCTTGACAACACTGATAGTCTGTGTCTGAAATGTCCGCAACTGAATCACGTTCAACCGAGCCACGCACGTCCAAAGGATGTAACCTTCACCGGTCTACATGGACTTATGCCTATGTATTCCACATTCATCTCGAAATCCATGGTTTACTCACCTAGTTCCTTATATGTTATACTTAAGTCGTAGGGGCTGTTTGGTTAAACTGTGTGGTTTTCTCAATTTCAGCACAAGGGTTGGACTTGGAGCACTTGATTACAGAAACCCTGAACAGCTGATTAACATGGCAACATTTACTCCTCACCCACAATATAACTCCAACACGCTCGACTACGACTACGCTGTAATCACTCTGTCCTCGACAGCCACTCTCGGGGCAAACGTAAGTGAACGTTTTTCGCACGTCGATATAGTCGATACTTTCGGTTTTTGCACAATTTTTACAAATATTAGGCATTTTTTCACAGGCTCACATTTTGCGTTACTACTGTTTTAAATCATCAGAATTTCTTTTTATCTTTGTACGTGCTTTAATTGTTTTGACATTGCATTTTTAAAGTTGGAATGTTTTTTTCAAATAAAAAAAAGTTTAATTTTGAAATCTATGATTTTAACTACAAATTGATGTCAGGTGCACGTGAAAACGTGTTCCAAAGTATGAGATAGTTTACCAATTAAAGACCTTTAAGCAATTACCAAATACATAATTACTGACTTTGTAACAATGTAAGATCGTAAGGAAAAGGGTTATCTGGAAAATTATTTTTACGAACCCGTAGTTATTCTGAAAGTGCTCCCATCTTCCTTGCTTCTTACGTTTTACCACAAAACATGTAGAAAGCACTCAAACATCAGGGATTCTCTTCCTGAGGTTGGATTCACTCAATACACTGGGCGATTAACCGAAAATGATGTCAGTCTGTCAGAATCACAGCATGTTTTCTGGGATGTGGAGGCAGAACCGTCGCCAGAAAGTCATCAATAGGGGCCTTAACATTTGTGCCGGAGGGCTTTACGTTCGTGCAGGAGGGGCTTGACATTGAAATTTGACAAAAATCCTACTAACTTATAGTGTTTCATATTTCAATTTGGGGAGGCTTGAAGCTTTGTTTTGGGGGGTAAGCCCACCAAAGCCCTCCGTGGCGACGGGACTGTGTTGAGGTTAGCAGAGACGACTTTGCTGACAGCCAGTAGCGTAATTAGAGGTTTGAACCAGGAAGGGGATAAACTTAGCCGAAAGGGCTACACAGGCCAGCCTACACGGGCCATTACGCAACACTCATAAAAAGTTACAAAATGATAGTGAATCCAGATCTCGTGGATGTCTGTACTAGTTAAAAAAACAACCTACTGAAAACCAAAAGAATACTAGCTGTTAGAATATCAGCTGAAGGGGGCCCAGTTTTTACGTTTAGCTTGCCAGAGAGGCGGGTCGCCCCCTGCCCCGGTGGTTACGCCACTGCTGGCAGCGATCATTGCCTTTGTGATTAGGGAGAACTTTGCATTGACAAACTCACAACATGAGCAATGGTACAGCTGTGCAATATGAAAACTTCTTAGTCTCTAATATTATAAATGTTGTTTGTGGTTTAGTTTTATGAAGAGTTTACTTTTATTTATTACTAAAATAGTTTTTCTGCATCTTCACATTTATGATGCTGTAACTTTTAAATGATTGTAATGTAAGTGTTCAATAGCAAGCCATGTCTATTTTCTATTTATGGAGACAAAAGTATTAGGTAGAGATCTCTTTAGAAGGAACGTATGAAAAAAAAAGTTTTTATTTTTGGAATTCAGGCAATTGAAGCATAGCTGTTTGATTTTCCCACGCACTTACAAAAATTAAAAGTTTCTATTTTGTCTCGCCGAGGGAAATATTTGGAATATATTGCATTCATACAACAAATAACCCTGGCCCATTTTGCTGAAACAAACTTTTTACAGGTATGCAAGGATTACGGAACTATCGTTGCAATTTCCTGATTTAGGCCCTTTTTAATGGCATTTATTCATTTGAAGTTTCTGAATTTAATGATAACTTTGAATCTTTGTGACCAAGATGCTGCTGTGATTACACATGAAATTAATAAAGGCCTTTGAGATTGCGCATGTTATTATCAAAATTTGGGTTCGTCACAAAAAACGGTTGATACTATTGAAGTAAGATATTCACATGCAGCGACGCAAACAAGTCATGTCTTGTTCAAACCTCCTTTTGTAGCTTGTGTTTTGTTTACAATGGCAACCACGGTTAAGCGTATTTAAATTATTTGTGTTTTACAGGTGAACACAATAAAGTTGGTAGAAGCAGGGAAAGAATACACAGGAACAGCGAGCGTCTCTGGATGGGGATACACCACTCGAATCCGTGAGTTACTGTTTTTGCGATGCGACAGATTTATTTAGCGACATTTGGCGGAAAGCCGAAGCCTAAATAATGCTTTTTGTCGGGGCGGTTCGGGTGAATGCTCCCCGCAATGAGCACTACGGCAATTCAGTGACCGTGAGTCGAACACCTAACCTTCCATTTGATAGGCAGACACTCTGTCACTGAGATAATCACCACCTCAGTGAGTGATTTGATTGTGTACTTTACGTATCTTCACGCTTTGGTTAAATAAATCGCTTTTGCACCCAGAATATTGTTTTTAGATACTCCAAAATTTATGAATTAGTTCGTCCGAAATTGAAATCAAAGGTCATCCATGGTTTAAACTTTCAATAGTGGGTTTCAATTCGATCACTCTTGAAGTTTCAAAACGGTACTGTAAAATTTCCAAGTAAGACGAGAGGCTTCCACTTACCACGTTCGTGCTCGGTCGCCATTTCGTCCCGACGCCAATGCTCACTCTAGCGGTCTGCTCATTTGGGACGAATACGAATACCGCGGAACTCTTCCCCAACGAGACAAAGAAAAGAGTAACACCGAGAAAATGGCAAAAGCACGTTTGGGTCTGATGCCTTAGATTAGTGGTTCTTAGTTTATGCAACCACACCACGTCTTATTTCTTAGCTTGATTGTCACTTACTGCTCAGGCGAAAGGTCCTTTTCA
>JGI24022J15233_10009308_pt1 | contig 11058 bp, 6 predicted proteins | sample Ectturendosymbi2_FD_15233 | JGI IMG/M metagenome (IMG submission 15233)
AACAACCTGCGCTTGCCCTGAAAAACAGAATTTGCCCTGAAATTTTTCACTATATTGAAATATTTTTTATCTTTCAGGATTTTTGAGCAACTTGAGCTTGCACTGAAAACAGAGTTTGCCCTGAATTTTTCAGACGGGGGGCGGCCGCCCTCCCGCCTCGTACGCCACTGTGCATTACTGCAAATAAATCAAAGGACTTCTACTGAAAATAGGAATGCCACAATAAAAAGTTTTAACAGTGCTGCTTACTCACAGAAAGTTCGAAAAGAAGTCTAATCAATCAATGAATTCTGTTTTTAAGCGTGGCATGTACATATCATGATTTTAAAGAATCATGAGAGGATTTGTGAAATGACCGCGAGGTCAACAAGTCAGCCGATCTTCAAAGCGAAAGGCAATCAAAGATTTCGATTAACGTAAAGAAAAAAAACAAAACAAAGAGAACACAAGAAGCACAACAGGCAAGCCGTTTTGTAGTCAGCAAGAAACGATTTGCAACAAACAGAGGCCAGAAACCCAATGCAGTGCAAGGTGCAAATAAGCAGAAATGCAATGCAGCAGGTCGAGATACTCAAATGCCTTGGTGTGCCAATCGTGAGTGACACAAGGAGCAACAAGAATATTAATACACGGATTCATAAAGCAAACGCAGTTCTGCGTGAGTTTTATTCCTCTGCGGTCGAAACACGGGAGCTCATTTTTAGGACTGCAGGAGCCGTTATGTCGACTCGCGGCACGATTTTTGCGATAATTCGCGAACCACTGAAGCTACGTCAGCACATAAGACATTGCACGAAAGGTTTTTTCACGCGCCTCTTCTTGGGTGTTGACGATGCATTTGTGACGTCAGACCGGAAAAACCAAAATTTTGGCGCAGCCAAAAAAGCAGTTGTTGTGTTCAAAGACGTGTAGATAGAAATCTAAACACATTAGAAAAATTTATTCTACATAAACAATGTCGGCAGTGACCGAAAATTGTAGTAAAAATTTACAAAAAATGTACCATTTTTCGATTTTGGGATCTGTTTTATCATTTGTGGTAAGATAATTTTTTTGGTATTAGTGGTTAGTTACAGTCCTTGCAAGCAGTCGAAGCCACAAAACCACTTCAAAAGTGTAAAACGTAGGCGTGAGGAATTTTTCTTGAAGATGAGCAAAATTGAAAAAGGAAGTCATAAGTGTTGACCGTGGACAACTAAACCCTGTGAACGATTTTGTTATTGGTAGGGTTAAAGAGACTAGATCGCTGGGCATCAAAAGCCGGCATTGTTGCATGCTCGAAACGATGTGTAACGGTAAACTAATAATCAATTAAAGCACAGGTCAAATGAGTATCGATTTACTTTGGGCAAGCATGATGATGAAGAAGTAAACAAAGTGAAGCAGAGCTTTCGAGGATTCTGCTTGCCATGTTGTGCTTTCATAATGCTGCGAGGATTCCGACTGCAGGTAACCACATTGTGGTGACAATTTACGCAAGGGCAAAGCGGATAAATCTACCGCAGAATTTTACTAGGAAATCGATTTCGTGTCAACTGCGCCTTTCAATCCTGCAATTTGCGAGCAAGAGCTTACGGGTTAAATGATGAAACACTATGAACTAAGAGAAATCTGCCAACCGCAGTTTCAAATACATGCTTATACTTCTAGAATTGTAGAAAAAACGCGAACTGTAGTTTGAACACACGCTACGACCATTATGCTATTACCACAGAAGCAGAAAAACTAAACTAACGCCGATTGTCGGACGGTTGGTCCCAAGTCAAAGTTTTTTTGTGGACAGAGCTAAGCAAAGAGCGGTAATCATTGAAAGCGGTTGGCTGGGGTCAGCCGACAATCGGCCTTAGTTTAGTTTTTCAGCTTCTGTGGTAATAGCATAAAAATTGTAGCTTGTGTTTTTAACTACAGTTCGCATTTTTTTACAATTCTGAAAATATTAACGTGCATTTGAAACTGTAGTTGGCAGATTTCTCTGTCTTTCTTTGGTGCTTCATCATTTCACAAGTAAGCTTTTGCTTGCAAATTACAGGATATAAAAAGGCGTAATTGTGGCGAAATCGATGTCCTGGTAAAACACTGCGATAGGTTTAGCTGCTTTGCCCTTGTGGTAAATAAACAGAAGGGAATTTGCGACGCCACTATTCATTGGAATGCAGTCAAAGGCATTGTTGGTTTGAATCAAGGGCGTACGCAAGGAGGGGGGATGTTGGAGTTAACCCTCCCCCCTTGAGCTTGATATTTTGCGAAAACTTTAGTACTTGGGCAAAGGAGATTAATTGTTTTCGCATATTTTTTATTTGTTAATTTGCCGACTCAATGCAAATACCAAGGAATGAATTTGCATGCAAATTTCAATGAAACATTGCAAATGGGCCAAAAAGTAATAATTACGCTTTGGTGGGAATCTGGGTTATCGTCTGTCTCCAGAAACTATCTCACCACTTTTTGCAGACCTTTCGTCCCTATGCATGTTTAAGATTGTGTTTCGCGATAGTTCACTTTAACGGAAACAATTGTCTTTGTTTTGCCTGCTATGGCTGAGCAGCGCAAGTGCTGACCGCATTGGTTACATTACTAATTTCTGTAGCATGATAAAACTGTTACACGAGCTCAAAAACAGCAGTTGTTAAAATAGAAGCATTCAGGCTTTTGATGATGTCTCAGCAGGGGCAAAAGAAAACAAAAAATTTGCTGGACTTCTATACATAACAAAAAATCGAAAGTTTTTTTGCGTTACTTTATGCGCATTCTCAATTCGTGTGTGGTTTAGCAAGGTCCGGTCTTGCAAACCGGGGTGTGCGTCAGCCACGACAGCCGCACACTTTCTGTGCTCCACTGCCCGTTTTCAACAAGACATCAACGCAGCCTCATTTCGCAGTTGTCAATTGCTCTGACGCAGTGATGAGTGTGTTTTACTCCCCTGTTACGCGCAGCCTGATATTTTTGCAGTTATGAACTGCTGTGTCGTATAGTTGAGTGTATTTTCCTCCTACCTGGAACGTTGATAGTTTAAATTCAGTTCAATGACACAAAATTGAGGGGAGTGCGTGTAGACGAATAGGCATATTATGTCAAAAAACTTCGCCAAAACGTTAGTTTGGAAACATGAATATGACGTCAATTTGTGACGTCACAAACAACGCACACCAAATAAAAATGATCACCATATGCCACTGAATGAAATCCCTTCATGAAATTTCTTGCGTATCCCACTGGTTTGAATTAAAATATTGCAGACATAACTACAAAGTTCCTTTATAAAATATGGTCTGTTTCATAGAATGCTTGTTGTCCATTTCTAAACGGAAAAAAAATTAAGAACATTCAGCAGTTTCTAGGAACTTGAGGGAAACGTACGTAAGGATCACCTGTCATGATTTTAGATTTAGACATTGCGTAAACACCAGAAGGAGGACAACCGAAGGTTTCAGTCAATGATTTATCAGCGACAACATGATTCCTGCTTCAGTGAACGAACCTAGGTCCACCGGAAAGTAGAAATCAAGATGAGCTTAACCCTTCTACATTGTGATGGTGGAAAAGGGTACTCTTAAACTAAGATAATGTTTAACACATTAATGAGACACATTCCATCCTTACATATGCTAACATGTCAAAGTGGAATCTGTTAAGTAATTTGAAAATTGGACCATAGTTTCAAACAGTAATACTCTTGTCATTAAAATACCTGCAAAAGGTAAAGCAACGATTGCTCCACGAGGAAAATTTATGTTCATAAACACGCAGAAAAATCTGAGATGCGTGGAATAAAACATAAGAGTTACAGACATGTGCAAGAATATCAGGTGTAAAACTCTTATCATATAAGCAACGCTAGCAGTGTTCTATGCAAACCAACCAAATATGTGATTTGGGTGCCGCTTCGCTTGAATTGTGCAACAAAAATCCAATATGTTACCACAGAAAAATTTTGCTATGTACGATCACTCTGTAAAACGTCACATTGAACTAAATTCAAAAATTTAACAAAAGTGGTTTTCTGAGCAATGCTAGTTTTGTCCTTTCCGACAATCCAATTTCTCTGACTCAACAAAACATGGATGCAAATATAATTGTTTGCTACTTTTGAGAAACAGCTTCAAAGTAGTTGAAAACAAACGTTTCAACGTGAACCGACAGTAGCGAACAAAACACTGATCATCAAATTTCACTCAGTGCAAAGCATAATTGGCAAACTAAAGCGGCAGAGCATAAAAGCTTCTCTGAAATGATATCTCCCAAAGCATCCCAATGAAAAGGTTTTCGTTGTAAGTGATATCTCCAGAACACTTAGTTCATTCCCTAAACAGTATTACTTCTTTGGAAAAGATCGAAATGGATGTTGCATCACCATTAATAGGAGGATTTGATTTGAAAGCTAACATTTGAAATCAGTCAATAGCTCGACCGCGCTGACAAACTAAGATGTAAAGTAAATTGTGGCGTATTGGACCCTGTGGCAAGTAGGTAACGATGAACTTCATTGCGATCTTTTTGGTGCCAACTCATGTGTCATGACGCTTTTCAAGGCGCGGGTGCTTGAGCACTATGAACTAGTACAGCAGCAAATGTCGGAGAACTTGTAGTTTCTTGCTACAGCAATAAAACAGTGAGGAAAATTAGGAAATGACCAATTATCAAGAAAAAGTTTTGACAGCCGTTGCGGAGGTCCCTGTGCAGTACAGTACTTCCATTTCAGTGAAACGTGGATAATTTTGATTGAAAAAATGATGTTTTTTGATGAAGGTAAAAATATGAAGGTAAAACATTTGAAAGATATCTGGAAAACATTTGCAAGATATCTTAGATGAAGGTAAAACATTTGCAAGATATCTGGATAAATTTTTCCTGTGCCTCCAAGCTTTTCAAATTTAATGTTGTACTGAAACAACTCAAACGTAGGAAAAGAACGTTTGTCGCATATTCTTTTTTTGGGCTAAAAAACGTGAACGAGGCGATAAGGTTATCAACGTGATGCCCGAATTTAAGAACTCTGAGGTAGTTTTGATTCAGGTATTTGGTAAGTGTGTAAACGTACAACTTAAGATTATATGCACAATTTAAAAAATTTAAAATTACAGCTTTAATATCGCATAAACAAGATCTAAATACACAGACCAAATTTCACTTGAAAAGTAATACAAATTTTCTTGCTTGACTCTGAGAAGCGCAAATATCTTCGAAATACTGTACATAAATAATTTCTATAGTTGCTTTTCATATCCCAATTCCAACTACATATGTAAAAGTGGCTGCACTTCTAGCGCATTCTAGCACAAGGCGACCCGGTACGCAATGATTGGTTAATCGCAGTCGCATGACAATAATTGGGTAATTGCAAAGATTGGGTAATTGCAGTCGCATGACAAACAGTTTCGCCTAAACTTTCATTCACAATTTGTGTGTCGCATTGAACAAGAACTTTAAATTTGCAGCAAAACGCCAACAGAAATGAAAAACAATGAAAGAGTTTAACTGAATTTTCAGAATATGCATAAATTACAGCATATGCTTATTTAAACGGAAAACTGTTGCAGATGTTATCCTTACACACAATTTTTGATCGAGTTATTGCAACCGAAGCAGCTGGTGAAATTTGCACAGACCAATTATGCAAAAGGAACAAACTCCATCAAAATCAATTGTATAGATCAAAATAGTTACTTGAATTAATATATGTAACTACTAGTTACTTGAATTAACATTCGACTTGTTAAAAACATCCTTGCATATTTTTGATAAGCAAACCAATATTTGACCATGAAGGTGAAGTTCTTATATCCAGAGAATACAGCAACCAGTTGTAAAAAACAATAGTGAAATTGCAATCATTCAGTCTTTACACATAAAATTTTGTTGAAATATTTATCTTTGTAAAACGTGAAATTGTGTAAGATTCGACTTCATTAAATTAAAAATAGCCTTCAAAAAGGTTTTTGAGGCTCATTATTAAATATCGGTTTGTTAGTTATTCAAATTTCCTTTCGGTGATTTCATGTGTAAGTTGCATACAAGGTTCACTAATCATTATTTTTCACAACAAAGCTTAAGATTCACTACACACTTTGACAGTTGCTTCAAGGGAACGCCAGAAAAGAAGAGGTCACCAATTTTTTTTTTTAATTTCTTTTTGCAACTTTTGTGAAGAAGTTTGCTTTCACCTTATCTTCATTTGAAATACCATATTTACGGATACATGCCTAAATCGTGAAGATTTCAGGATGTCGGTAAAGTCGCTGCATGTTTATTTCAAAACTTCTAACAGTTTTGAAAAAATAAGTTGTAAAGCAATTCATTTTACAATCATTTGCAAACCGCATTTTCTGGGTATTGATCAGTGTTCCAATTTTCTTCACAAAATGTTGAACTCCGAACCACGTTGCTGTGGGTTGATTTTCTAACAATTTTTTCTCGTAGATAAACTTATTAGAAAGCCACGTTGGTGCACCTAAAATGAGCATAGGTGTCGTCGACTGTGTTGCATTAAAGTTTTTCTGGTTTGGGCTTATTCTTTCTTCCGTGATACCGTGCGTTTCCTTACGATGGATCGGAGCCAGCCATTGGAATCAGCTATACCAGATCGGATATTTAGAATGTAAGAAGCAGTTTTGTGCTTAACTTGTATTTTAGTCAGTATTGCTCAAGCCTGGTGATACTCAGGGGTGTAGTGGGGTATGAAAATGGGAATGGCGTTTCCACACCTTTTGCACAAGCAACATTATATGAAAATTTAGATTTTTAATTTCAATTTCTACGTGTAGTGCCTGAAGCAGCATAAATAAATGAATGAGAAGTTATCACGTGTATAGCACCGTAGCACTAAAGTGAAACAGGAATATCCAGTGTGGAAATTCTTGTAGGCGAATGCTCACTTTATTCGAATTATTTGTTGCAGTCTTCCTTTTTATTTGATGTGGGAACACCATTCCCACACCTGCTTTTTAGCACTACACCCCTGGTGATATTTGTCAGCAAGCATGGGCGCAATTTGGTGGGGGACAGGGGAGACGTGTCTCCCACACTTTTTCAGACGGGGGTACATGATATGCCATGTCCCCCCACTTTTTTGTCTTTAGGTTTTGTAGGAGAAGTTTCAAAAATAAAAGTGATGTTTGTCACGTTTTCATGTGAATAGTTTTCAAATGTTAGACGGTAGGCCACACATAGCCAAGTTGATGTTGAAACAGAGTTTGGTGTGGTATCACTGATTCTATTAGTTTATAAAGTTTAGCTTCGATAAAATACTTTTTATCCCTTTTCAAGTTTCTAGAGACCGTGAAGGTCGTTAAGTGCTGCTGTCCGACATTTTACCCTGTGTAGCATACTGTTGGAAAGGTTAGAGACCACAGTACAACCATGATTTGTTCCGTGCAGAAATGTAACTGGCTTTGCTGTAACGTTGGTTGCCACGTATTCAGAAACACACAGCGTATATTTTACTGATTCTAGTGTATATAATGTTAGAAAGTTAGGCTTTCAGGCAAATCTCTGCGAAGCTTTTGCCGAAGACAAAAAGCAGCACTATTGTGGAGACTTAGTTTTGGGATGGGGAGTTTCCCAAAAGACTGTTTTCAACCGTTGCTGAACAGGATTTCAACCAAAACGTTGGAGGAGTAGCCTACAGTACTTACCTAGCTGTATATTGACACATAGCTCAAAACGTAGGATCTTGACTCGGAAATAAGAATACAATATACATTTATCCTTGTAATGTCGCGACAATGGTGACCAACAAATCGAAAAGATATTTTTTCCTTGACTCTTACACGTTGCGCTTGTGCTGAATGCATTGTTTCGGAAGTCATCTTATTTTCTTGACTTCAACCAAAACCACAACGCAGCAATGTTTTCATCCAAGTTCGAAGCATTTGCTTTACAGATATATCACACCTAGTTTTGCTGGACATTCTTTTCGTGTTAAAGGTGAAACTTGGTACGTTTGCCAATTCACCGTTGTGCAGTTTGATTTAATCTCAAATATATTTTTGTTTCGTTATGCAAGTAGAACTCTTAGAATGAAAATTTTGACATGGTGCTGAGTTATAAGTCGGGCCTGGCTCGGGCTTAAGTTAGTCAGAATATTTCGGGCCAGTTTCGGGCCTACATATAAAACTTTTCTATAAGATTAAGAGCAACGTTTGTTTTCTTCCGTGACGTAGATTTGTTGTGTTCACCGCAGTACAGCAACTTCTGTGAGTGAAGTGATTGTGATTTTTCTTCATGTAATTCTGTTTGCAAACACAGCTGCGTTGTTTTATTCTCTGCTGGGATTAGTCTCACACTGTTTTTGAGAAGGCGTCAGCGGTGAGGAAATTAGCAAGCGATGGCGTTACGTCGAAAAGATCAATCACTCACGCGATTCTTGCCTTGTTTGAAGAAACCTACAAGCCGGCTTTTAAAATCTGCAGATCTATCCTAGAGGGTTTCTTTTATGCCTATAGAGTTATCGTAGATAGTTTCGTGACAGTTTCTTTTTTCTTGACAAACATTGCAGTCCGCAGTATTATCGTTGACTAACATGCTACGTTTGTGCCAGATTATGCCAATGTTTTGGCCAAGGTGGTTGCTATTTTCGGAGTGATAAACCGTCTACCTGCAACTACACCTGCACTGTTGCACACAACGTTTTTTGTTACTCCGCAGTTGCGCATATCTTAACTCCCTCGGAAAATTTGGCTCTCGGGCCTAAATCGGGCTTTAAAAATAAATGCTGGACTCGAGCCGGGTTCGGGTTTCAAAGCGAGGCCCTTTGACAACTCTGTGTGGGCATGTATGCAGGGGGCAACAAGATGAGATTGAAAAGATACATCCTCCACCCAACAACAGTAAAATAGAATGAAATCATTTTGTGAAGTAGGCTACGCTAATTTTAGGTCAACTGTTTTTGCTGCTGATAAGAAGACATCAATGGAGATTTTGGTAGGGGTGGCCCTGCATGAATGTTGCCCAATATCATTAAAAAGATTTGTAGCTTTTTCAAAAAACGGTAATGTGCAAGAAAATATTTATCGTCTTCGTCACGTTAAAGCAACTTGAGTAAGACATCAAATCGCGCTGTAACCTAACCCACACTTATAAAATGCATGAAAACTGAAGTGTTTTATACTGTAAGAGTGATATGCACATGCGACCAATGCGATTCAGCATTTTGTGCACTCCAGCTGACAGCTCTGAAAAAAAACATTGATGTTATCTACTATATTGCTGTGCTTGTTTGCATCCAAATACGATATTAATGGAAGTAGGCTGAATTACAGTACCGTGTCCAGCAACAAATTTAATTATATTAAAATGTAAATATTCTGCAAGGACAAAGCGTGATTAGTGTTGCTCTCAAAACACCTATAGAAATAAGATTGGGAATCTGTATACACAAAACGTCACTTCTGCATCGACCCGACGACTATATTGGTTTCACACCAAGGCGTCCCCCCCACATTTTACAAAAAAATTGCGCCAATGTCAGCAAGTATATCAATATTTCGAAACTGATCACTCTGAACTTTTTGTATGAGCCGAAATTTTGTCTAACTAATAATTTTGGTATTCCGATGTCGCCACGAAACGCACTGCAAACCTTTTCAGATATATATCGAACACTTCATAATTTTGACAATTTGAAGGTTGTATTTTTTGTTGATCAATGTCACTAATGAAAACACTTCGGATGCAGGAAATTGTTTTGTCGTAATGGATTTCCATTTTCCAAAAAGAACCGTGAAAAAAGTACGAATATTGTTCTATGTCACACTTGAAGCCCCCAGGTTTTACGGATTCTGGTCGCATCAAGTCTTAACTGATGGATCCCATTCGATCGTAGGAAGTGGATATAGAAGGTACTACAGGGACTATTACAACCCCGGAAATGAAAATGGATTCGTGTGTCAGGGATGCGTATGTGACGTGAAGAAAAGATTTGTTCGATGCAATGAGTCTACTGCAAGCACACTGTGAGTGTTTTGTTAAATTCCAAGGGTTTAAATATCTGACTGTGACTGTTGGATGCTTGGTGTACTTTTAAAAGTTTCGTGAAGTTAACGAATGTTTAATACCGTTAGTATATTTAGATGATTCATAGGATTAGTTTCATTGCAACCAACACATAGGTTGTTTTTTCCACAAGAGTTTCTATCAGAAAGAAAAACGAACCAGACTCTAACTGTCCTAAAATTTAAACTTATCATTAAATCGTTTCCCGCTTAAGTGCTTGCAACATAACTGCAGCTGTGGGTACGACTGAACATTGTTTGGAAATTAGTTAAACTGTAAACATCTTATTTATACCCAATAAACATCAGATTTTTACCCAGTGGTATTCACATAATTTTTGAATCGCAAACAACCACTGTCGAACTCACGTAGTTTTTGTTTTTTTGGCTGGTATTTTAAGAATTTTACGCTTGCGCTCACTATTTCAAACAGGACAAACTAACGTATCGAACATAAATGCAACTACATAGCGCTCTATTCGCTAAAAAGAAATTGTATGGAGTAGCATCTTATTGCAATACTCACTGACCTGCAGTGAATGACTTTGTAAGTCCTTTACAGAAAACTTGTTCAAACTTATTTAAAACTTACTTAAAATGTTGATTTAATAGATAAGGGACGCCGTGTTACGTGGGGTTTGCACAGACGTCTTGAATCCCTTCCAATTCATGCTCGCAATCAAGGACGTACGCAAGGGTGGGGTTACCCTACCCCCTTAAGCTTGATATTTTACAAAATCTTTATTACTTGCGCAAAGGAAATTAAATGTTTCAGGCATTTCATAATGTCTCAGCAGGGGAAAAGAAAAACTACGTTTTCTGGACATCTATGCATAACAAAAAATTGAAAGTTTTCTTGTGTACTTTATGCACATTCTCAATTCTTGTGCAACAGGGTTGCCAGTTTGGCTTTTTTGAAGCCATATTTTGAAATTCTGACTTTTTTTGACACCTTTGGCTTCTTTGGAAATAAAAAAGTCGGAAAATCTGGCTTTTTCTGGCTTATTTTCAGTCGGATAAGCTTGGCTCTGGCAAAACGTTGTGTGAGCTGCATATTCATTACAAATCT